>Ga0209082_1000060_pt1 | contig 72342 bp, 73 predicted proteins | sample ColdCreekSource_FD_184127 | JGI IMG/M metagenome (GOLD analysis project Ga0209082, IMG submission 184127) | Groundwater microbial communities from Cold Creek, Nevada to study Microbial Dark Matter (Phase II) - Cold Creek Source (SPAdes) (version 3) | ecosystem: Environmental > Aquatic > Deep... | reverse complement strand
GATGCTCGTTCTTCCGCCGTCGACGTGGTCATGCGCCATCAAACACTGGACCCTCCGACTAAATTCCACGCCTCGGTGCGGTTTTCTGCGGAAATTATGAGGGGATCCCTCAGCCAATACACGCCATCGCCAGCATCTGGATTCGCAGCTTTATGATGATCGCAGCTTGGTGTTGGTTCGATACAAACTCTGTCGATGCAGTTGAAGGGTCCTTGGCAAGCAGTTCCAGCACTGCAGATCCCAGGCATGATCCGGCTTGAGCCCGCAGCTCCGGCGGTCGGACCGCTGGGGCTGTCAGCTGCGCCGCTCCTTGACGCCCCGACTCCTGCGCCGCCATTTCGGCTGTCTCCGGCACCTGCCGTTGCGGATCCTGCGCCAGCTGCAGGAGGTCGCGACGAAGTTGGCAACGCGCTCCCGCTCTCGTCGCCGCCTACGGCACCACCCGTACCGTTGCCAACTTCGCCGGGACCCGCTGCGCCGCTGCTAGCGGTCGCAGCGGCCTGCTCGGCCAGATCAGTTTGAGGAGAAGAGCTCGAAGTGATGCTCGTCGCACTCTGATCACTGGATGTCGTAGTCGCAGCGGCATCCGCGGGGCTCTCGTTGAACGAGCCGCCAACGGCGGGGAGCACGCACGCACTGACAGCACATAGCGCACCAAGAAGGATCAACAGTTCAAGCGCGACGGATCCCCGCGACTGTACCGCCTTCTGTAAGCTCATTCTCGCTGACTCACGAACATGGCGTGCGCTGAATTGGCGCCAAAGGGCTGCACTGCTTATGTGCTTGGTTCTCATCCCGGTTGCGCGCAAAGGTTCGCCCAAGGCTTGTTTCGCGGCTGCTTTGGAGTCTGCGGCAGCGAACAGTCGAGATTGCGTCTATGCGCCAGCTGCCTAGCGAGCTGCTGCATGGATGCTACGTGGTCCACTGGAGCGTGATGACATCCTCATCCCCGGGCAGCTAACCACACTGCCGCTAACTGAGGTGAACACGAGCGCTCGGTGTCCGGTCTCAGTTAGCGGCGCCTTCCCTTCGCTGTGCTGCTGCTAGATCTCCTCTGCCGTCAGCGTGACGGGCTCCGTCACCGCAGGTTCAGTCTCCGTTGCAGCCTTTGTGAAATTTAGTTGGATGCGACTCCCCTTTCCTTGCGCCACCTGCGGCAGCAGGCCGCTCGCCGAGAAGCCGTCGATCCCGAGCAAATGTGTGACGTCAGCGGCCGCCGAACCCTCAAGGACGCCAAGTGGGTCAGCTGACGTCGGCACCCGAGAGTCGACGCGTGCTCTGTACCCAGGCGAAATCGTCACCGACCAGGTGCTGAAGAGAGCTGTGGCTGTGATCGCATTTTTGGTGACGCAGCTCTGCTGTAGCAAGCAACGCTTTGTGCTGTCGTTGCAGTCGAGGTCGGTTACGCAGTGGACGCAGCCTCCGAGGAAGTCGCACATTCTGCCGCCGTTGCTCGAGCAGGACGTGCCCTTTGGCTTTGGGCTGCCTGTGGTGCACATGCCTGCTGCGCATGTCAGTGTTCCGCATTCGTTCATGGGTTCGCCGCAGTCGGCGTCGGTGTTGCATTGGACGCATGCGCCTGCTGCGCAGAAGCCTGTGGGCGCCGCGCATGACATGGGCGTTAGTTTGCCGTCTGCGCTGCAGGTCATGACGGTGCGGTCGTCTTCACAGGTTGCTGCCGACATGGGCATGCATTCGAGGCATGCCTTTGCGTCTTTGCTGCACAAGCCGGGCTCACACGCTGGGCCTTCGTCGTCCCAACCGGTGAAGTCAATGTTGCAGACTTGCAGCTGGTCGCCCGTGCATTGGTAGTCGCCTTCCAAACATGTCTGCGCGGTGCACATGCCCAAGTCCGCTTTGCAGAGCTCGGCCGATGCGCATTCTGTCTCAACGACCCATGCGCCCGTGTCGTCGCAGCGTTGGAGCTCGATATCGACGCACTGGAACGTGCCGGGATCGCATTCACCGCATTGGCCGGTGGTCAGACCCGCTTGGCATTGCGCGGCTGTCATGCACGTCTGCGGCCTGCCTTCGTAGGCGCCGTCGACGCAGTGGTAGAGCGTCGTGTCGTCGCACGCTTGCTCGTCGACCTTGCCTTCGCAGGCAGGAATCGCTTTCGGGTTGGCCGCCGGTGCTGCGCTGCCAGCGCTCGCTGCTCGCGCCGGGCTGCCTGCAGCAGGCGCTGCAGCCCTGCTACCAGCGGTCGCCATGTTCATGCCGCTGCTCTTGGCTGCGCCTCCAGCCGCTGGCATCGCACCCGATGCATCTTCTTCGGTGATTGCACCGTTCATCGTCGTCGTTTTCTTGCCGGTCGCTGCCCCCTTTGCAGGTGCACCGGCCTGTGCGCCGCCCAGCGCTTTGTTCGGCAGCGGGCGCTGCGCACAGCCAGCTGTCGACAGCAGCGCTAACAGCAGCCAGCTACTCGTGGTGAGAACCCTAGTTGACAACGACAAGTTATTCGCAAACCCCATAATATCCCCTCAGATGAGCGTGGAAGCGCCACTCCCCGCAGAGCAGTCCCCCAGTTCCAACGAACAAAACGTAACGTTGCCGCTTATCGGCAGCCGACTTCCGCGGTTGCGGATGAGCTGAAAAAAACGTTGAAGACTGTCCGCCTCCGCCTCGCATGGCGGCCAAGCCGCAGTTGCTGCCAGCTGCGCAGCTACACGCGCAATGCCGCTCAGCGCGGCACACGCATGCCGCACAGGGCCAACGTCGCCGCCGTGAGCAGCAGTGTGCAAGAGATGATCGCTGCATGTGAAAGCCCCGTGACGATCTGCGCCGACGCAACGCCAGCCAATGCACCGAACACCGCGACGCGCATCGCACCCGCGGCTTGTCGTGCATCATTGAGCACGCCGGTGGCGACACCTGAACGCGCTTTGTCGACATGGGCTAACACAGCAGTGGTCATCGCAGGAACTCCGATGCCGAGGCCGAGCGGAATGAGCGTGAACGCTGGCAGCATCTGCCAGTAGCTGCTGTGCGCGTTCAACCGTGAGAGCAGCAAAAATCCCGACGCGTTGATCAGCGCACCGATCACCATCGGCCGGCGCGATCCAAACCGTCCGACGGCCCAGCCACTCATCAGGTTGATCGCGAAGATCGTCAGGGTGAGCGGCAACTATGCGAGGCCCGTGCGCAACGGGTAATAGCCGTGCACGCGCTGCAGAGACACGCTGACCACGAACACGATGCCGTAGTAGGTCGCGCTCCCGATCATTCCGTAACAAACGGCTAGGCAGTCACCAGCGAGGCCGATGCATTACACATCGCGCACCCGTTCGTTCTGAGCGAACGGCCGTGTGGTTCGCAGTCGACCGCTCGCGACTCTGAGCGCGCACGCTGCAGCAGAGCCGACTATCTCGGCCTGACCGCGTACCTCAGGCGGGCGAGCACTCTGCACCGTACGCTCAGGGCTTGTCGGATCCGACTATCCACATGGAGAAGAACTGCGATCCGCCGCCGTATGCGTGGCCCAAAGCCCTGCGAGCGCCGTCTACTTGGTGGTCGCCTGCCATGCCGCGCACTTGGAGTGCGGCTTCCGCGAAGCGGAGCATTCCGCTTGCGCCGATGGGATTGGTGCAGAGCACACCGCCGGAAGGGTTGATCGGGAGGTCACCGTCGAGCGCGGTGACGCCCGCCTCCGTCAGCTTCCAGCCATCGCCCTTGGCGCACATGCCGAGGTTCTCCAGCCACATCGGCTCGAACCATGAGAACGGCACGTAGATTTCTGCGACGTCGAGCTCTTTGCGCGCATCCGTGATGCCCGCTTGCGCATACACATCTTTCGCGCAGTCGATGCCGGCTCGCGGATTGACCTGGTCGCGACCCGAGAACATCACCGGCTCGCTGCGCATCGCGCCGCCGTGCACCCACGCGGGCCTATGCGGGCTGTGAGCGCCGCCGCGTGCATCTGTCAGCACCATTGCAACCGCGCCATCTGACGATGGACAGGTGTCTAGCTGACGGATCGGATCCCACAACATGGGTGACGCTTCGACCTTGGCTAGGTCAATGTCAGGTAGCTTGAGATGACTGTAAGGGTTCTTAACACCGTTCAGTCGATCTTTGACTGCAACCAAGTGCCCGATGTGCCGAGGTGCATCGGCGCGCCGCATGTACGCGCGCACGAGCGGCGCGAAATAGCCGCCCGCGCCAGCAGTGAGCTGCGGCTGAAACGGGATCACGGGAGACAACGCCCACATCGCGTTGCTCTCTGACTGCTTCTCGAAAGCCAACGCGAGCACAGTGCCGTGAATGCGCGCGTGGATCAGATGCGAGGCGACGAGCGCCGTCGAGCCGCCCACGCTACCTGCTGTGTGCACGCGGGTGATGGCTTTGCCAGCCGCGCCGAGCGCATCGGACAGGTACAGCTCGGGCATCATCACGCCTTCGAACATGTCAGGCGCCGTGCCGATCACCACCGCGTCGATGTCTTGGAAGCGCAGCTCGGCGTCTTGCAGCGCGCGCTCAGCCGCTTCGCGCAAGAGCCCAGCGAGTGACACATCCTCGCGGCGCGCGCGGTGCTGAGTTTGCCCGATTCCAACGACTGCACAATGCTCCATCACGTCACCTCGAGCACGCACACCAAGTTTTGTTGCAGACACGGTCCGGACGTCGCGTGCGCGATGGCACGTTTGCCCTCCCCGCGCGCGAGCCGCGTCGCCGCTTCGCCGATGCGCGTGAGCCCGGCAACCATCATCGGGTTTGCGGCGAGCGCGCCGCCGGATGGATTGACTTTCACATCGTCGCTAAGCGAGAGCTCGCGCAGCAGCAGCAGCTCTTGATGCGTGAAAGGCGCGTGCAGCTCGGCGATATCCACCTTGCCGCGGAACAGCCCCGCGTGCTCCGCCGCTCGACGTGTGGACACCGAGCGCGTCAGGTCGCGAACACCGAGCGCGTGCGGCTCGACGCGGTGGTCGATGCCCGTGATCACGACCTGGCGCTCGCCGCCGCTACGAGCGGCAGCGAGCACCACAGCACACGCTCCATCCGAGATAGGCGGACAATCGTGCTTGCGTAGCGGTGCAACCAGATACGGATCGTCTAACAGTTGCGAGGCGGCGCGCGACTTTTTCACCTGCGCAAACGGATTGCTCGCCGCATCGCGCCGACTGCGCGCAGCGACCGCGGCCATATCAGCCTCACTGCAGCCACCAGCGTCGAGCAAAGCGCGCGCCTGCAGCGCTGCGAGGCTCACCGAGTCCGGAACGAGCGGCGCCAAGTAGTACGGGTCGAGCTGCTGCGCGAGCACGTCGCGCAAGTTGCCGAGCGACGACTTGCCGTACGCATACACCAGCGCCGTATCCACGTCACCGCACTGCAGACGAACCCAGGCCTCGTACAGCGCCCAAGCGCCGTCCATCTCCACGTGCGACTCGCTCATCGGCGGCCAAGGCGCGAGCGCGTCCAACGCAGACACAAACGAAAACGGCCGCCCCAACAAGAAGTCGGAGCTGCCGGAGCACGTGAACCCAATGTCCCGGCGCGTCAGCTTCGCTTGCTCCAGCGCCTCATTGATCACAGGCTGAACCAGCTCAGTTTCCTCACGCGCGGTATCGCGCCGCACATTCGGCAGCTGAGCGAACGCGACGACAGCAATAGGCCGGGTCATAGATGGGCCTCGTAGGTCTCGTAGGCTGCCTCAGGCTCGCCGTTGGGCTCGAACCAGCGGATGCTCTCTACTGTCGGTGCGAGCTCTTCGTCAGGCACCCAGACGGCGCGTACGCGTAGGCCCATGCGGACCTCATCCGCGGGCAGACCGCGCACCAGATGGATGATCGGCAAGTCGGCTCCGTCGAGCAGCAGCGATGCGACCACGTACGGTGGCTTGAACGGCATCACACCGAACGCGATGTTGACGATGCAGAACGTTGTGACCGTCGCGCTGTGTGCGAGATCGATCTCTTCACCTGTGGGCACGCCACACGTCGGGCACGAGCCGCGCGGGGGCACGTACACCTTGCTGCAGCGCGGACAACGCGCGCCGACGATGCGCTTCTGCGCGAGCGCGTGCAGATACTTGGAGTACGTACGACCGGCCGTTACGAGATATTCGAGCCGGATCGGCATCGGTACGACTGTGGGATCAGGCTCGCTCATGCATCCTCCGGCTCGAAGCAGGCGATGTCTTCGATGCGCCCACGCCGCTCGGCTGCCCAACGCACCTTGACGCGCATCCCTGTCCGCATGCGTTCGATCGAGCCAGCGTCCACCGCGTGCAGCATCGCTGCGTCCGCGCCGTCGAGCTGGATCAGCGCCCACGCAAAAGGCTTGGAGAGCGGATTTCGCGCGCGCGGCTCAGCGATCCAAGCCCAGGTCTTGACGCTTCCGCTCGCTTTGACTTCTACGAAGTCCTCGACACGGCAACGTTCGCCCGTATTCGGATCGTATTCGGTAGGTGGTACGAGCACTCGCCCACCCGGCGTGCGCACACCGAATACGCGTCCGTCGCGTAGACCCGCGAAAAAACGCCCGATGACCTCGCCCACGCTGCGGGTATACGTGTACTCGAGGACGTAATCACTTGAGAGGACTTCATCCACAGTGTCTGGAGTAGAACACGTTTCACTCGACACGTCCAGGCGCTGCGAGCGTGAACTATCTCAAGAGTCTTGCAGCGCGAGCGCGCCTTTGGGGCAACGACGCACTGCATCCTCGACTTGTGACAGGTGCGCCGCCGTCGGCTGCGGCTCTTTTACCTGGAGTGTATCGGTAGCATCGATATCGAACACCTGTGGCGCAGCCACCACGCACATGCCGTTGCCCTCGCACAAGTCGCGATCGACCACGATGTTGAGGTGTTTCGTCATGTGAACAACCTCCCGAGCTTGGAACCGAAGATGAAGCGCATCGCTTTCCGCATGCCATCAGCCTTGGCTGAGGTAAACGGATACCACGAGTCTTCCTGCCCGAGACTAAAGCGCTCCAGCACGATCGATTGCGCGTAGCAGTAGCCTTTCAGACCGCCTGCGCCATGCACCTGACCTAAGCCACTTTGCTTGCGGCCGCCGAACGGCGCCTCGTGGATGCCGTAGGTCATGGAAATGTCGTTCATGCACACGTGACCCGCTTCGATCTGACGACCGAGCTCGAGCGCCTTTTCGGCGTCACGCGTCCAAATCGCTGCCGCCAAGCCGAAGCTCGTGTCGTTGGCCAGGCGCAGCGCCTCTGCTTCGTCGCGCACGCGTACGATGGTCATGACAGGCCCAAACGTCTCCTCGCGCATGACCTGCATCTCGCCGCTCACTTGCGTGAGCACCGTCGGCTGAAAGAATAGGTCGCCTAGCTCGCGATTCTTCGCGCCGCCCACGAGCACCTTGGCCCCGCGCGCGACCGCGTCCTTCACGTGGCGCTCGATCACCTCCATTTGGCGCGGCCAGATCGCTGGCCCGAGATCGAACTCACCTATCGTGCCCTGCTTCAAGCTGCGAACATAGTCGACCACACCTTTTGTAAACTCGTCAGCTACGCTGTCGACCACGTACACGCGCGCGGTCGCACAACAGAACTGGCCCGCGTTGAAGAACGCACCCACGACGCAGCCCTTGGCTGCGCGTGCGACATCTGCATCTCCACAGACGATCGAAGGGCTTTTGCCGCCGAGCTCTAACGTGCATGGGATCAAGTTGCGCCCGCAGGCCTCACCGATTTTGCGGCCGGTCGCAACGCTGCCGGTGAACGAGATTTTGTCCACGCCACCTTCCACGAGCGCAGCGCCTGTCTCGCCATCGCCTTCCAGCACTTGCAGCACGTCGGGCGGAAGCCCCGCTTCTGTCAGCAACTCACCCACGAGCTTGGCCGAAAACGGTGTCACCTCAGACGGCTTGAGCACTACGGCATTGCCCGCCATCAGAGCCTGCACGACTGGATTCACCGCCAGTACGAACGGCCCGTTCCAAGGTGTAATCACGCCGATAACGCCGAGCGGGCGGTAGCTGACTACCAGCTTCTTTTGCTTCATCAGGTGCAGCGACGGCGACTCGTCGCGCAACAAGCGCTCGGCATATTTGGCGTAGTAAGCAAGCGTATCGCTCGCGGGAAACAGCTCCATCATGAGCGTTTCCATGCGCGAGCGGCCCGTCTCGCCGACGATCACGTCTATGAAGCGGTCCTCTTGCTTCAGCAAGATATCGAGCGCACACAGCATGATCTCCGCGCGGCGCTTGAAGCCCAGAGCGGCAAAGGCTGGCTGCGCGCGGCGCGCGGCGGCCACACGTGCACGAACCTCGGCAGCGTTCAAGACGCTGATCTCACCGAGCTCCTCGCGCGTGGCTGGATTCTTCAGCTTGAGACGACGCCGCGCAGAATCCGCTGTGCTCGTGACGGGCTGGACGATGGCCATGGCCTACACCTCGCGTAGAGGTGAGAACCTAGCACGCCCGACCTCAGAGTGAAACGTGTTTCACTGACGCCGACTTGGAGCCCTTGAGCTTGGGACTCGCCATGATCACCTCGATGGCCTGATCCATGTGCGAGGTCACCTCAGCCTGACTCAGGATGCCAGCCGACCAAGCTACGAGCGAAGCAAACCAGATCTGCTGCAGCAAGGTCGACAGCTGTGTCACGCGACTGTCAGCCTCACCGGCTTTCGACTGTTGGACCGAGCTGATGATCGCATTCATGCGACCTTGATAGGCGTGGACATGTGCTGCGACTTCAGGCTGTCCCGATGCCATGGCGCGGATCACTGCACGCGCGTACTTGGGCTTCTGACACATCGTGCGCGTGATCATGCGGAACAGCGCCTGCAGGCGTTCCGTCGCATTTTCACCGGTGGGCGGCTTCGCCTTGATGCGCCGCTCCAGCTCGTCTGCTTCGCGCTCGATCGCTGCAGACAGGATGTGTTCTTTGCTGATGAAGCTCTTGTAGAGCGTGCCCAACGCGATGCCGGCTTGATCTGCCACGTCGCGCTGTCTCACGTTTTCGTAACCGCCGGCTTCCGCCAGGTCGATTGCCACGTCGATGATTTTGTCTCTGCGCTCTTTATTCATAGAACAGGTACCGCTGCTAACACCATCAGAGGTACTGAAACACGTTCTTCGGGTCAAGGCACCCGGTCTCAATTGTGCACGATTGAAAGCTTACTTGTGCGCAGCGTGCGCTTGTTGCACGACTCCCGCGCTGGCGCGCAGCTGTGTTTTGAGCACTTTTCCTGCTGCGTTCACCGGCAATAAGCTGACAACAGCAAACTGACGCGGCACTTTGTAGTTCGCCATGCGCTCGCGACAAAACGCGTGCAGCGCCGGCTGCCACGACGCTGTAGCACCGGAGAAGTGTCCCGGTCGCGGCACGATAAAAGCCATCCCAACCTCGCCCAATCGCTCATCTGGTACGCCGATCACGGCTACCTGCGCGATGCCAGGATGCGTGCTCATGGTCCGCTCTATCTCCGCTGGGTAACAGTTGAACCCGCCTGCGATGTACATGTCCTTGAGACGATCTGTTATGCGGAGATTTCCTGCGCCATCGAGCGTGCCGACGTCGCCCGTGTGGAGAAAGCCTGCCTCGTCGATCGCCGCGCGCGTCGCGCCTTCTGCCTCGAAATAGCCCTGCATCACGTTGTAGCCGCGGATCACGATCTCACCCGGCTGGCCTGTCGGAAGCGCGCGCCCCGAGCTATCCACCACGTGCACTTCCACACCTTCGATGGCTCGGCCCGACGTGTTTGCGATGATCTGCGCGGAGTCTCCGTCGCGACACATCGTGGCGATTCCGCAGCTCTCGGTCAGACCATAGCCGGTGATGATCGTCTGGAACCCGAGCTCGTCTCGCATGCGCTCGATTAGCTCGATCGGCACGACCGCAGCGCCGGTGACAGCCAAACGCAGCGGCGGCAGCGGTTCTACGGTGAGCTCGGGATGCGATAGTAAGCTCTGATAGAGCGTCGGCGGGCCAGGCAGCACGCTGATGCGCTCGCGGCGCAGCCGCATGAGCACTTGCGCCGCATCGAACATGCGCTGCGGCAACATCGTTGCCCCAGTGATGAGACAAGCGAGGATGCCGGCCTTGTAGCCAAAGGCATGGAAAAACGGACTAACAATCAGGTACCGGTCATGTTGCGTCAGGCCGACCGCATTGCACCAAGCAGTGTACGCTCGCACGTTCTGCTGATGCGTGGTGCACACGCCCTTGGGCTGACCGGTTGTGCCTGAGGTAAACATGATGTCCGAAGTATGTGTCGGCAGGACACTATCGATCCGCGCCTGCACCACGTCAGCTGACACATCTGCGCCGCTAGCCATGAACCGCTCCAGCGTCTGGACGAAAGGCTCGGGCTGGACAGCATCCGACTCCAGCAGCACCACGCGCTCGAGGTCGCGCAGCGCTGCGATGGGTCGCAGCGCTGCGCCACCGCCATGCTCGGCGCGCAGCGGCTCGAGATAGCGAGTGCCGAGAAACTCGGAAACCGTGCACAGCAGCTTGGCTCGACTCGTCGCGAGCACATAGCCCGCTTCGTGAGCCTTGAAGCGTGTGTTGATCGGCACGAGCGTCGCGCCCGCGCTGCTGATGCCGAGCGCGAGCATGATCCAATCCGCGCTGTTAGGTGCCCAGAGCGCTACGCGATCGCCGGGTTGTACCCCCGCGCCGATCAGCGCCGCCGCCGTGCGCTGCACGGCGAGCCAGAGCTCTCGATAACTGAGTGTACGCGCCCCCTCTTCGATGGCCGGATGCTCGGCCAGCTGTTCGGCAGCGCGCGCAAGTGTGCGCGGAATGGTCTGTGGAGCGTCCATAATAAGCCGACCCAGTGTCCTGACTGAACGCACTCTAGCACCGGTGGCGCTCGAGTGAAACACGTTCTATTATGGCGACCATGCACCCACCGGCCTACCCCAGCCCGCGCTCCCTGCTCTCCGGCAAGACTGTTGTGGTCACGGCGGCGGCTGGAACCGGCATCGGTTTTTCCACCGCCAAGCGCTGCATCGAAGAAGGCGCGCGCGTATTGATCAGCGATTCGCACGCGCGGCGCCTGGGCCAAGCCGCGGAGGAGCTGAGCGCGCTCGCGGGTCAGCCAGTGTTCAGCATGCCCTGCGACGTCACGCAGGAGGCAGAAGTGCAGCAGCTGGTCGACACCGCCGTGAATCGGCTCGGCGCGATCGATGTGCTCGTCAACAATGCAGGGCTCGGCGGGACGGCCCAGCTCGTCGACATGACCGACGAGCAATGGTCACGTGTGTTGGATGTGAGTCTCACCGGCACCATGCGCGTAACACGCGCAGCGCTGCGACCGATGCTGGCGCGCGGCAGCGGTGTAATCGTCAACAATGCTTCGGTGTTGGGTTGGCGTGCACAAGCGGGACAGTCTCATTATGCCGCTGCCAAAGCCGGCGTGATGGCATTCACACGCTGCGTGGCGATGGAGGTCGCAACCGCTGGTATCCGCGTAAACGCAGTGTCTCCGAGCCTGGCCGCGCATCCGTTTTTGGCAAAAGTCACGAGCGAGCAAGTACTTGCAGAGCTCACTGCACGCGAGGCATTAGGCCGCGCCGCCGAGCCCTGGGAGGTCGCGAATGTGATTGTTTTTCTGGCGAGTGACCTGTCATCGTATATGACTGGAGAAGTCATCTCCGTTAGCAGTCAGCACCCCTAGGCGTTACGTAGTGAGCCTGGCGCGGGCGTTCGACACGAAGACTCGACGATGTCAGGTAAAGTCAAACAAGAACAGCAGCCGGCGCGGACCGAGATCGATCAGGTCGCTCCATCGGTCTTGCGCATGCAACTTCCGATCGCGATCCCTGGCCTGCGTCACGTGAACATGTATTGCCTGCAGGATCAGCGCGGGGTGACCGTGATCGATCCTGGTTTGCCGGACGACGCGAGCTGGGCGGCGCTCCAAGAGCGCTTGAAACAAGCGGATCTGGAGGTGCGGCACGTGCACACGGTGATCGTGACGCACTCGCATCCGGATCACTTCGGGGGCGCGGCGCGCTTGCACGCTGCGTCGGGCGCGCGCGTGATCGCTCACGATTCCTTCAGCATTTACGGGGAAAAACCGCAGCTGGCGCATGCGCCGCACCTGGAGGTCTCGGTCGAGGACCTCGCACCTTGGGCTGCTCTACCCGCTGAACACACGGATCTTCCCGATCACATGTACATTCCATGGGGTGGCGATCAGCCGAGCACGACTGATCGCGACCGGCAGCACTGGGAGCGCATTCGCGCTTCCGCGTCGAAGGGCATCGTTCCGCCGATTACGCATGTGGTGCGCAACGACGATGTGATGAGGATCGCGGATCGCGAGTTTCGCGTAGTGCATACGCCAGGCCATACGAGCGATCACATTTGCTTGGTGGACATCGAGACGGGCACGCTGTTCTCCGGCGATCACGTGCTGCCTAGCATCACGCCGCACATCTCCGGGTTGAATCGTCAGCGCGATCCGCTGCAGGCATTCTTCGATTCGCTCGATCGTATGGTGGAGCTGCCGGGCATCAGCAAGTGCCTGCCCGCGCACGGCGACGTGTTTACAGATCTCGAAGGGCGTGTGGAAGCGATCAAGCGGCATCACCGTGATCGGCTCGAAGACCTGGTCGGCATCGCGCGCGGGTTCGGTAAAGCCGCGACCGTCAAAGATTACTCGCAGGCGCTTTTTCCCGAGCGCAACTGGGGAATCATGGCGGAGAGCGAGACTTACGCGCATCTCGAACACTTGCGTGTGCTCGGTCGCGCTGAAACGCAGCGCGCGAGTGATGGGCAGTTGCTCTTCGAGGCTTGAGCATTCTCGAGCCTGCGACAGAGGGCCACTCGCTCTTGGAGATCAGCGGCTCGTCGAGAATGTGGCAGCGATGAAGGCCGCCCCCGAACTTGCGTCGACTTCAAACTGGATGATGAGAGTGAACAAAGTCGGATCGATTTCGACTGTTGCAGGCTCCATGGCGCTCTCCGTAACCATCAGATCCACTCGGACCAGCGAGCTAGCGCGCCCCGTTGTCGCTGGCGGCGGCGACCGCGGCCAAGAACGCGGGCGCTTCTCCTCCGCCGTGGAGGATCAGGTTGGTGCCGCTGATGTAACTCGCTGCCGACGAAGCGAGAAATACACACGCCTCGCCGACGTCTTTCGGCGTTGCGAGACGCTTGAGCGGGACGGTTGCTGCTGCTGCTGCGATCCCTGCCAGTGAGCCGTAGTGCAACTCCGAGAGCTCAGTTTGGACCATGCCCGGGCTGACTGCGTTGACGCGAACTTTTGGCGCCCACTCGACCGCGAGCGATTGTGTCGCGCTGACCAGGCCTGCTTTTGCGGCGCCGTACGCGCTGGTGCCGGGTGAGGGGCGCAGCGCGCTCACGCTGGTGACCTGGATGATCGCGCCGCCTTTGGGTTGTGTCTGCATCACGGCGTTCGCCTTTTGCGAACACACCAGCGCCGCGGTGAGGTTCAGATCGATGATCGACGCAGTGAAGCGCGGAGAGGCTTCAGCTGCCGCTTTGGGCGGCGCGCCGCCCGCGTTGTTGACCCACACGTCGATGCGCCCAAAGCGCGCGAGGACCGCTGCGATGACGCGGTCCACCTCCTCCGGCTGACGCACGTTGAGCGGCTCGAACACGGCATCTAACGGCTGCGCAGGCGGCTTGCGCGCGCACACGACTACGCGTGCGCCGGCCTCCAGGAAGCTCAGCGCGATGCCCCGCCCGAGGCCTTGCGTGCCCCCTGTGACGACCACCACGCGTTCGGAGATGCTCATACGCTCACTTGTCGAACTTGGCTTCACGCTTGTCCACGAACGCGGCGCGCGCCTCATCGGAGACGCCGCTCAAATTCAACTCGAACGTGAAGCCTTGCTCGAAGCGATAGCTGCGCTTCACGTCGACTGGGTCGATTCCGTTTAGGGACTCTTTGGCGGCGCGGATCACGGTGGGGCTCTTCTCCGCGATGCTGCGCGCCACGCGCAACGCCGCAGCTCTCAGCTGCGCCGCGGGTACGACTTCGAGAACCGACCCGAATTGGTGCAACTCCGCCGCGCTAGCGCGCGCGCTCGTGTACACCATCGCTCGCATCTTATGTGCAGGCACGAGCCGCGCGAGATGCGTGGCAGCACCGAGCGCACCGCGATCCACCTCCGGCAGCCCGAAGCTCGCGTCTTCACTCGCGATGATGATGTCCGCGTTGCCGACGAGGCCGATGCCGCCACCCAAGCAGTGACCGTGCACTGCAGCGATAACCGGCACCGCACACTCGTACACTGCAGCAAACGCCGCGTAACAGCCGCGATTTGCGCCAATCAGCGCGCTGTGACCTGGCGTCGCCTGGATCTCTTTGATGTCCACGCCCGCATTGAAGCCGCGTCCTTCCGCGCGCAACACCACCACGCGTACCTTTGGATCTGCGCCCAGGCGCGTGAGCTGCTCCGCGAGATCGAACCAGTCGCGCACGCCCAAGGCGTTGACGGGAGGCTTGTTCATCACCAACTCGGCGATGCCAGCCTCATGGTCAAGGCTCGAAGAAATGTTCATGGCTTGCTCCATCCGGCTTGCACGCCCACAATGAAACATGTTCTATTTTGGTTCGCAAGCCGGAGGCGCTCGTTCGCATGCTGGATAAACGCATGACCGAAGATGAAGTCGTGGCACAGCTCGCCGATGGCATGACGCTCGGCATCGGAGGCTGGGCATCTCGTCGCAAGCCGATGAGCTTGGTGCGCGCGATCGCCCGCTCCAAGCTGCGCGACTTGACGGTTGTGTCCTATGCTGGGGCCGACGTTGGTCTCTTGTGCGCGCTCGGCAAAGTGAAGAAGGTGATCTTCGCATTTGCGTCGCTCGACAGCATCGCCCTAGAGCCGCACTTCCGCGCAGCGCGTCAATCAGGCGCGATCGAAGCCGAGGAGTACGACGAAGGCATGTTGCAGTGGGGCTTGTATGCGGCGGCTTGTCGTTTGCCGTTTCTGCCCACGCGCGCCGGCCTCGGCTCCGATGTATTCGGGCGCACCTCGCGTATTCGCACTGTGCGCTCGCCGTATGACGACGGCCAAGAGCTGATCGCCATGCCTGCGATCACGCTGGATGCCGCGATCATCCACATGCATTGCGCAGACAAAGCCGGCAACGGTCAGTGTCTCGGACCTGACTTGTACTTCGACGATCTGTTCTGCATGGCGGCCAAACGTCGCTACATGTCGTGCGAAAAGCTGGTGGAGACGAGCGAGCTCAGCGCACAAGGTCCCGTGCAAACGTTACGAATACAGCGCATGTTCGTGGATGGCGTGGTGCACGCGCCATTCGGCGCGCACTTCACCGAGTGTCCACCTTACTATCAGAGGGACGAAACCTTTCAGAAGCTATACGCGGCGACGGCCAAAGACAAAGCGGCGCTCGCGCAGTTTGTCGAGCGCTACGTGCTTCCGAACAGCGCACAAGCCTATCGAGAGGCGGTGAACGCACGATGAGCGACGTCGCACGCCACGAATACTGCGCCGTCGCGCTGGCTGATGCGTTGCTTGGCAGCGGAGAGCTTGTGGTCAGCCCGATCGGCACGCTGCCGAGCATCGCTGCGCGCCTCGCCAAGCTGACCAACGAGCCTGGGCTCTTGCTCACCGATGGCGTCGCCACGTTGATGGCGAACACGCCGCCTGTAGGCACGAACAATGTCGACGTGATCGCTGAAGGTTACCTACCCTACCGCTCGATCTTCGATGTGGTGTGGGCCGGCAAGCGGCACGTGATCATGGGCGCGGGCCAGATCGATCGCTACGGCAACCAAAACATCTCGGCCGTCGGCGCTTGGGAGAAACCGACCGCGCAGCTCTTGGGCATGCGCGGTGCGCCGGGCAACACTATCAACCATCCGACGAGCTATTTCATCGGGAACCACAGCACGCGCGTGTTCGTGGAGCGCGTGGATGTTGTGTCGGGCGTGGGCTATGACCGTGCGCGCAAGCTGGGCGAGGTGGCGCGCTTTCATCGCTTGGTGCGCGTGGTGTCGAACCTCGGTGTGTTCGACTTCGGCGGACCGGACAACACCATGCGGCTGTGCTTCTTGCATCCCGGCGTACGCCAAGCGGACGTGGAGAAAGCCACGAGCTTCGAGCTAGCGATCTCACCCGAGCTTACACACACGCGCGAGCCAACGACTGAAGAGCTGCGTTTGCTGCGCGAAGTACTCGACCCGCAACACCTCGGCGCACAAGAGGTGAGTCCGTGAGCACCACCGCTCCAAACGCGAGCGGGCGATCACTCGCAACGCCTACCGGCCTACGAGGGCAGCGCGTAAGCACGATGCGTCGAACGTCGGTCCTGCAGCGCGCGGCGGAGCGAGAGGTGACCGCGTGAATGCAGCCCTCAAAACGCGGCTATGCGAGCAGCTCGGGATCGAGCTTCCGATCATCCAGACTGGCATGGGTTGGGTGAGCGGTGCGCAGCTGACAGCGGCGACGAGCGAAGCGGGTGGCCTTGGCATTCTGGGCTCGGCCACCATGACGATGGAGCAGCTGACGCAAGCGATCGAGCGAGTGCAAGCGCGCACGAAGAAGCCCTTTGGCGTCAACCTGCGCACAGATCAAGACGACATCGGCGCGCGCGTGGAGCTGCTGATCGAGCGCAAGATCAAGGTCGCGAGCTTCGCGCAAGCGCCGAGCCGCGAGATCATCCAGAAGCTGAAAGCGGCAGGCATCTTCACCATGCCCACGATCGGCGCGCGTCGTCACGCCGAGAAAATGGCGGAATGGGGCGTGGATGCGGTGATCGCGCAAGGGCAAGAAGGTGGCGGCCACACGGGCGGCGTGCCTACGAGCTTGCTCCTTCCGCAGGTGGTCGATGCCGTGTCGATCCCGGTGGTCGCTGCAGGAGGCTACTTCGATGGCCGCGGCCTTGTTTCCGCCCTCGCCTACGGCGCGGATGGCATCGCGATGGGCACGCGTTTTCTGCTCACGCGCGAGAGCCAAGTGCCCGAGACGATCAAAGCCAAGTACCTCGCTGCGGGTGTGACCGACACGGTGGTCACCAAAGCGATCGATGGTTATCCGCAGCGCGTCATCGTGACCGCGATCGTGCGGGCGCTCGAAGGTCAGTCGCCCGTTCGTCGCTGGTTGGCTGCGCTCGTGCACGCCTGGCGCTTCAGCCGGCTGACGCAGACCAGCTTTCTTGCGCTGGTGCGCGAAGGTCTCGCGCTGCGCGCGCGCCAGGAGCTCAGCTACTCGCAGCTGCTGATGGCTGCGAACGCGCCCATGCTCACGCGCGCAAGCATGGTCGAGGGGCGCATCGAGTCGGGCGTCTTGCCGACGGGGCAAGTGGTCGGCGTGATCGACGAGCTGCCGAGTGTAGAGGCGCTGATCGAGCAGATCGTTCGTGAGGCGGAAGCTGCGCTGACGCGCTTGCGCCCTCGCAGCACGGACGACGACGCGCGCAGGAGCGAGACAAGCGCTGCTTTCATAGAGCAAGCGGCGCCTGCGCTTGCGCCCTTGTCCGCTCGCGACGGAGTGACTCGCGACGCAGACGAGGGCACGTGCGGGCGCGAAACAAGCGCTGCATCCTCTGAGCAAGCGGAACCCGAGCTGGCGCGCTCGAACCCTCGCGATGGCGTGAGTCGCGGCACAGATGCGGACAAGCGGGGGCGCGAAACAAGCGCAGCATCCACACAGCAAAATGACTCGCGTGCGGGTGATTCGCCCGCGGATTCACTGGAGGTAACGCATGAGCGCCGAGCTGGTCTTGTATGAGGTGCAGAGCGGTGTGGCGACGGTCACCATGCATCGCCCGCAGTATCGCAACGCGCAGAACGCAGCGCTGACGCAGGCGCTCGACGCGGCCTTCATGCGCGCGGCGAACGATGACGACGTGAAAGTGATCATCCTCGCCGGTGCGGGCGAGCACTTCTCTGCGGGGCACGACATCGGCACGCCCGAGCGCGACATCCACAGCTCGTTCCCGCGCGTGACCACGATGTACTGGGAGCACGAGAACAAGAAAGGTGCAGAAAACATCTTCGTGCGTGAGCAGGAGCTGTATCTCGGCATGTGCCGCCGTTGGCGTGAGCTGCCCAAGCCGACCATCGCCATGGTGCAAGGCGCATGCGTCGCTGGCGCTTTGATGTTGGCTTGGACATGCGACTTGATCATCGCTGCGGACGATGCGTTTTTCGCGGATCCCGTGCTCAAGATGGGCATTCCGGGCGTGGAGTACTTCGCACATCCGTTCGTGATGAATCCGCGCTTGGCCAAGGAATTTCTGTTCCTGGGCGAGCGCATCAGCGCGGAGCGTGCGCACGAGATCGGCATGGTAAACAGAGTGTTCGCGCGCGCGCAGCTGACGGCGGAGACGCGGTCGGTCGCCGAGCGCATCGCAGAGATGCCACGCTTTGGGCTCGCGCTCGCGAAAAAAGCGATCAACCAAGCGGAAGATCGCATGGGCTTGCGCGACGTGATGGACGCAACGTTCGCACTGCATCACTTGGCGCACGCGCACAACTCGCTGACAAGTGAAGATCATCTGGCTGGGCTGAACGCCAAGAGCATGGCCAAGAGCCTCAAGTAACATGGACCTCCGTTTCAGTGCAGAAGACGAAGCGTTTCGCATGAAAGCCCGCGCGTGGCTCGAAGCGCACGTGCCGAAGACGGCGCTGCCTTCCGGCGATACGCGCGAGGGTTTTGCGAAGCATCTCGAGTGGGAGCGCGCGTTGTTCGATGCGCGTTGGGCGGTCGTCGCGTGGCCACGTGAGTACGGTGGGCGCGCTGCATCACTCATGCAGTGGCTGATCTTCGAGGAGGAGTACTGGCGCGCCGGTGCACCGCAGCGCGTCACGCAGAATGGTGTGTTCTTGCTCGCGCCAACGATCTTCAGCTTCGGTACGCAGGCGCAGAAAGATCGACTGCTGAAGCCGATAGCTGCAGCTGAGTGTCTGTGGGCGCAAGGTTGGTCTGAGCCTGAGGCAGGCAGTGATCTGGCATCGCTGCGTAGCTACGCAGTGCGCGTCGACGGTGGTTTTCGCTTGTACGGGCAGAAGACTTGGACCACGCGCGGCGCGTTCTGCGAGAAGATCTTCGGGCCGTTTCGTACAGATCCCAAGGCGCCTGCACATGCGGGGCTCACGTACTTTCTGGTGCCGTTGCACGCCGAGGGTGTGAGCGTGCGCGGCTGCGCGCGTTTGGACGGCGATGAGGGTTTTGCAGACGTGTTCCTCGATGGCGTGTTCGTGCCGGACGACGATGTGCTCGGCGGCGTGGGCAATGGCTGGAAGGTGGCGATGTCGACCACCAGCTCCGAACGGGCGCTGAGCCTGCGCGCGCCTGGGCGTTTCATGGCCACCGCGGAGAGGTTGCGCGCGCTGTGTGCAGAGAGCCCGCGCGGCGCGGATCCTGTGCTGCGCGACCGTGTTGTGCGCGCGATCCTCGACGCTGAAGCGTATCGCTTCCACACATTTGCGATCGCGACGCGCATGCAGGCCGGTGTGGATCTCGGGCCTGAAGCGAGCTTGAGCAAGCTGTTTTGGAGCGAGATGGATGTGTCGATGCACGAGACTGCGCTCGCGCTGCTCGATGAAGCTTCAGCGCTGCAGAACGCGTGGTCCAAGCAATATCAGTTCGCGCTCGCTGGGCCGATCTACGCGGGCACCAACGAAATTCAGAAGAACGTGGTGGCTGAGCGTGTGCTCGGTCTGCCGCGGAAGTGATTCATGCATTTTGCGCTCACATCGGAACAGGAGCTGGCACGCAACGCGCTGCGTGAGCTGCTCACGGAGCACTGCACTGCAGCGCAACTGCGGCGCGTGTTCGAGGCGGACGAGCCCGTGCGCGTTCCCGGGCTCTGGGCCAAGTTGCACGAGCTCGGGGTGATCGGCGCGCTCGCGCCTGAAGCTGTTGGCGGCCTGGGGTTGAACGCGATCGACCTGACGGTGCTGCTGGAGGAGACTGGACGGGCTGGCGTCCCGGAGCTGGTTGTGGAGACAGCTGCTGTGGCGGTGCCGCTGTTAGCTGCACTCCCAAATGAGCCCCGCGCTGCGCAAGCGCTGGAGCAGATCCTCGCCGGGGAGCTCAGTGTGACAACGGCGCTCGGGCCGGTCGGGATCGCGCGTGCTGGGCTCGGGCTCGGAGGTGAGAGCGCAGCTGGCGCAGAGCAACACACCCAGCACCCGAGCCCGGCGCTGACCGACGGGGCCGCAGGAGCACCGCTGTCTCGCGGGCGCAGCGCCGAGCCGCAGGTGCTTGCGCCAGATGCTGTACTCGCGGGGTTCGTGCTGTGCGAGCACCGAGGCGAAGTGCATTTGCGCAACGCTCGCCAGGTGCGCCTGGCTCCTGTGGAGAGCGTGGATCGTGCACGGCGTTTGTACTCGGTTGATTTGGATGCGAGCACGAGCGCTGCGACCCGGCTTGCAGCTGGCCCGCTTGCGCAGCAGCTGTTGGCTGCCGCGCGGGACCATGCGGCGCTTGGGACCGCAGCGCAGCTGGTCGGGCTGGGCCATCGCATGCTCGACCTGACGATCAACCATGTGAAGACGCGTAAGCAGTTCGGACAGGCGATCGGCGTGTTCCAGGCTGTGAAGCATCAGCTCGTCGATGCGCGGCTCGCACTGGAATTTGCGTCGCCGCTGGTGTACCGCGCGGCCCACTCCATCGCGCACGAAGACCCCGAGCGCTCATTGCACGTGTCGATGGCCAAAGCATTCGCCTCCGAAGCTGCGCTGCTCGCCGCACGCAAAGCGCTGCAGCTGCACGGTGCGATCGGTTACTCATACGAGTACGCGTTGCAGCTGTACATGAAGCGAGCCTGGGCACTCGCTGCCGCGCACGGCGACGCCCTCGCCCACCGCACACGCATCGCCGAAGTCATGCTCACTGCACAAGGAGAACGTTATGCCTGAAGCCTATATTGTCGATGCTGTTCGTACGCCTGTCGGCAAACGCAAGGGGCCGCTGGGCGCTGTGCACTCGGCGGATCTCGGTGCGCATGTGATCACTGGGCTGGTCGAGAAGAACAAGCTCGATCCTGCCTGCGTGGATGACGTGGTGTTTGGCTGTATCGATACGGTCGGCCCGCAGGCCGGTGATATCGCGCGTACGTGTTGGTTGGCCGCTGGCTATCCCGAGAGCGTGCCCGGTGTCACCGTCGATCGCCAATGCGGCTCTTCGCAGCAAGCGCTGCACTTTGCGGCGCAAGCTGTCATGAGCGGCACGCAAGACGTGGTGATCGCCGGGGGCGTCCAGAACATGACCATGATCCCGATCGGCGCCGCGTTCCTCGTCGGCGAGCAGTTCGGCGTGCCGAACCCGTTCTCCACTTCGAAAGGCTTCAGCGCGCGCTACGGCGACTCGCTGATCTCACAGTTTCGCTCGGCCGAGATGATCGCGCACAAGTGGGAGCTGAGCCGCGAGGACATGGAGAAGTACGCGCTGGAGAGCCACAAGCGCGCGCTCGCAGCGATCGCGCAGGGCCACTTCGCGCGAGAAATCAGCCCACTCGCAGGCGTCGAACACGACCAATGTCCGCGCGAAACGACGCTCGAGCAAATGGCGCAGCTGCAGCCACTCGCACCCGGCGGAAAGATCACGGCGGCGCTCGCCAGTCAGAACTCCGACGGCGCAGCCGCTCTGCTGATAGCAAACGATGTAGCGCTCGAGCGCCACGGCTGGCGACCGCGCGCGCGCATTCACCACCTCACGGTGCGTGGCGACGATCCAGTCTGGATGCTGACCGCGCCGATCCCTGCAGTGCAGCACGCGATGCGGAAGACCGGCATGAAGATCTCGGACATCGACTTGATCGAGATCAACGAAGCCTTCGTTCCCGTCGTCATGGCGTGGCAAAAAGAGCTCGACGCCGACCCCGCGCGCATCAACGTGAACGGTGGCGCAGTCGCGCTCGGTCATCCGATCGGCGCCACGGGCGCACGCTTGATGACAAGCTTGCTGCACGAGCTCGAGCGCACGGGCAAGCGCTGGGGCCTACAAACCATGTGCGAAGGCGGCGGCCAAGCCAACGTCACGATCATCGAACGCCTGTAAGAAAGAGGACACAATGCGCCTTGGACTCATGCTGGGTTACTCGGGCGCCGAGGTGAAGCTCGACGTCGCGCTCGCACAAGAAGCAGAAGACCTCGGTTACCACTCCGTATGGACCGCAGAAGCTTACGGCTCGGACGCCGTGAGCCCACTCGCGTGGATCGGCGCGCAGACCTCACGCATTCAGCTCGGCACTGCGGTGATGCAGCTGCCCGGACGCTCGCCCGCATGCACCGCGATGACCGCGATGACGCTCGATGCGCTCTCACAGGGTCGCCTGATCCTGGGCCTCGGAACCTCGGGCCCGCAAGTCGCAGAAGGTTGGCACGGCGTACCGTTCGGCAAGCCGCTCACGTGGCTCAGAGAATATCTGCTGATTCTCCGCAAGATCCTCGCGCGCGAAGGGCCGCTCGAGTTCGCTGGTGAGCGCTATCAGATCCCGTACAAGGGTCCCGGCTCGACCGGCCTCGGCAAGCCGCTCAAGAGCATTGTGCACGGCCGAAAGCAGATCCCTATCTACAGCGGCTCGATGGCACCGAAGAGCCAGGAGCTGTGCGGCGAGCTATGCGATGGCCTGCTCCTGACCTGCATGCATCCCGAGCGCAGCGACGTGATCCTCGAAAACTTGCGGCGCGGCTTCGAGCGGCGCGGCGAAGAGCCGAGCGACTTCGACATCGCGCCTGCGGTCGCGGTGATCTTAGGCGATGATCTCGATGCGTGTCGCTTGCCGCTCAAACAGAGCATCGCGCTGTACCTCGGCGGCATGGGCGCGCGCAGCAAGAACTTCTACAACGAGTACATCTGCCGCGTGGGCTTCGAAGACACTGCGCGCAAAGTGCAGGCGCTGTACCTGGATGGCAAGCGCCGTGAGGCCGTGGCGGCCGTCCCCGACGAGCTGGTCGACACGCTGCACCTCGTAGGCCCCCGCGAGCGCATTCGCGACCGCCTCGCTGTCTGGAAAGACTCGTGCGTCGGCACGCTGATGGTCGGCACGAACGACCGCAAAACGGTCCGCGTGATGGCCGAGCTCATGCTTTAAGTTCTGTCACGTTGACGCGCAATAGAACACGTTCTATTTTGCTTCTATGCTCGCCACACCCAACGCACGCCCGCGTTTCGAGGGCTATCCGAGCGGCTGGTTCGTGATCGGCTTCAGCGATGAGCTCGCAGTCGGTCAGGTCCAAGCCTTGAAATACTTCGGTCAGCAGCTCGTGCTGTACCGTGGTGAGGACGGCAAGCCCAACCTGCTGGATGCGTACTGCGCCCATTTGGGTGCAAGCCTCGCAGCGGGTGGCGTCGTGCGCGGCTGCAACATAGAGTGCCCATTCCACGCTTGGCGCTATGCCGGCAACGGTCGCTGCGTGGAGATCCCCTACGCACAGAAGATCCCCGCCAAGGCGTTTGTGCGCGCGTGGTTGGTGCGCGAGCACAGCGGGCTATTGTTCATGTGGCACGACACAAACGGTCGCGAGCCAAGCTACGACGTGCCCGAGCTCACAGAGTGGGCCAGCGATGGTTGGACACGCTGGACCATGAGCAAGCTCCACATCCGCACGCACCCGCGCGAGATCGTGGAGAACGTCGTGGATAAAGCGCACTTCCCACGCGTACACAACACGCACGTCGAACAGTTTGACAATGAGTTCGATGGACACAAGGCCACGCAGCGAACGCGCGGCGTCGCGTATCCGGTCGGCGGTGGCAAAGATCAGTTCGAGATCGAAGCCACGTACTTCGGTCCAGCGATCCAGTTCTCGTGGATGCACGGTGTGCTCGAAGCGCGGCTCTTGAACGCGCACACGCCTGTCGACGAAAACAGCTTGGATCTGCGCTTTGGCGTGCTCTTGAAGCACATCGGCTCCGCGGAGAAGACCAAAGTCTTTGCAGAGAGGTACGCAGAGAACTTGAAGCTCGGCTTCCACCAAGACATCGCGATCTGGGAAAACAAGCTGTTTCGCGAGGTGCCGGTGCTGTGCGACGGCGATGGTCCGATCATGAAGCTCCGTAAGTGGTACGCGCAATTCTACGCCACGCCGAACCTACAGGTAGAGGAAGTATGATAACACTGGACGACTGGCGCAGCGAGATCCGCGCGTTCGTGGAGCGCGATGCACCGAAGTCGCTGTACGGTACGCGCCGAGGCCGCTTCGATGGTTATTGGGGCGGCAAGAAAGCTCAACCGACGCGCGACGAGCGAAAGTGGTTCGAGCTCGCGCTCGAGCGCGGTCTGACTGCTCCGACTTGGCCTGCGGCTTATGGCGGCGGCGCACTGTCCGAGGCGCACACGAAGGTATGGGACCAAGAGCTCGCGCGACTCGGGTTGCCACCGCCGCTCGTCGGTGTTGGTTTGACTATGATCGGCCCTACCCTGATCGACTACGGCACGGAAGCGCAGCGCAGAGAGCACTTGCCGCCCATCGTGCGCGGTGAAACTCGCTGGTGTCAGGGATATTCAGAGCCCGGCGCGGGCAGCGATCTCGCGGCGCTCAACACGCGCGCCGTGCGCGACGGCGACAGCTTCATCGTCAACGGGCAAAAAGTCTGGACATCGTTCGCTGACAAGTCCGACTGGATCTTCGCGCTCGTGCGCACGGATCCCACCGTGAAGAAGCAGCAAGGCATCACGTTCCTGCTGATAGACATGGACACGCCAGGTGTTTCCACACGGCCGATCGAGCTGATCAGCGGTGCTTCGCCGTTTTGCGAGACGTTCTTCGAAGACGTGCGCGTGCCGCTGAGCCAAGTGATCGGCGAGATCAACACGGGCTGGACGGTGGCCAAAGCGCTGCTCGGCTACGAGCGTTCGATGATCGGTGAAGCCATGAGCGGCGACATCGCAGACGCTGAACGCTCGCTGGTGGCGCGCGCCCGCGCGGCGCTCGCGAGTCCCACCGGGCCTTTGACCGACGACGCGGTGCGGCTCGAGATCGCGCGCATCGCCATGCAGGAGCGCTGCTTTGCGTTCACGATCGAGCGGCTCAAGCAGAGCGCGCGTGAGGGCCAAGCGCCGGGCTCGGAGAGCTCGATCCTCAAGGTCGTGGCGAGCGAGCTGAAGCAAGCGCGCTGGGAGCAGGCGGTGAAGATCGCCGGGCCCGACGCGCTGGGCTGGGAAGGTCCAGGCTTCGAGCCACATGACCTGACTGCGACGCGCGAGTGGCTGCGTTCGCGCGCCAACACCATCGAGGGCGGCACGAGCGAAGTGCAGCTGAACATCATCGCTAAACACGTGTTGGGTCTCGCCACATGAGCACGCTGGTTTTGAACGAACAACAATCGCTGTTGCAACAGAGCGCGGCGGCGCTGCTGCGCGAGCGCGCGCCGGTCAGTCGCGTGCGCGCGCTGCGCGACAGCAAAGATCCGGTGGGATTTTCACGCAGGCTCTGGAGTGAGATGGCCGAGCTGGGTTGGGTGGGCTTGTGCTTGCCTGATGCTTACGGCGGCGTGGATCTGGGCATGCCTGAGCTGTGCGTGGTGCTCGAGCAGGCCGGGCGGCAGCTCGCGCCTGAGCCTTGGCTTTCTACGGTGCTGCTCGGCGCGCATGCGTTGTTGCTTGGCGGTGGTGAGGCGCAGAAGCAACGCTGGCTGCCGGCGGTCGCACAGGGCGAGGCGGTGTTGGCGTTGGCCTTTGAGGAGCGTAGTACGCGCCAGTCGCTCCAGGGGCTCCAAGCGAGCGCGGAACGCACGCGGGACGGCTTTCGGTTGAGTGGGGAGAAGCTGCAGGTGTTTGATGCGCATGTTGCCGATGCGCTGCTGGTGCTCGCTCGAGTGTCGGGCTCGGGCGGAGGATGCGGCCTCTTTCTCGTAGAGCGCGAGCGGCAGGGCGTTTTGATTCAACGGCAGTCGCGGGTTGACGGGCGTAACGCTGCGATCGTTCGCTTTGACGGTGTCGAGCTCAGCGCGAGCGCGCTGATCAGCTCCGACGGGCTCGAGCTGGTCGAGCGCGTCGTGGATCGCGCCACCATCGGCCTGTGCGCAGAGATGTTGGGCAGCGCGAGCCAGGCGTTCGACGACACGCTCGACTACCTCAAGACCCGCAAGCAGTTCGGCGTCACCATCGGCTCGTTCCAAGCGCTCGCCCATCGCGCAGCGCGTTTGTATATTGAGCTGGCGTTGGCCCGCAGCGCGGTATCCGCAGCTGCCAGCGGCGCAGACGCAGCCGAGCCCAAAGAACTGGCCAAACTCGCATCACTCGCCAAAGCACGCTGCTCCGAAGCATTCGTACACGTCGCAAACGAAGCAGTCCAAATGCACGGCGGCATCGGCGTCACCGACGACTTCCACATCGGCCTGTACCTAAAACGCGCCCGCGCCACCGAAGGGCTCTTCGGCGACGCAACGTTCCACCTACGCCGCTGGGCACACCTCACAGGCTACTAAGTGGTACGCTGAAGCGCATTGGAGCCGCCCGCGTCAAAACTCCTGGCCACGCTTGTACTGCTGGCGAGCGCAGCCTGCGGCGGCACCGCTCAACCGCTGCCGAACCATGCGTGTGGTGAAAACTGTCGCTGGTATCGCGAAGAACCTCTAGCTGTTCCTGAGTGTCGGGTGCCTGAAGATTGCGGACAGCCTCCGCATACGCAAGGCATGCAATGCATCTCCGGCGGACGCTGCATCCCGATCTGTCAGCACCACTGGGGCGACTGCAACGACAGCTATCGCGACGGCTGCGAACAAGCCATCGTGGACACTCACTATTGCCCAGGAGATGCACGCATCGGCGCGAAGGCAGATCCAGCGATCGCCTTCTTCATCCGCGATCCCGCCCCACCGAGCGTCGAAGGCCAGAGGCAGCATCTGACAAGGTCGCTCGCTGCTCAGATCGACGACCTGCGAGCTTGCTATCGAGCATCGCTTGCAAGCAACCCATCGCTCTCCGGATCGAGCGGCTATCGCCTGACGTTCTCAAGCGCCGGAGCGGTGCTGAATGCGGAGCAGCTCGAGCCCGGTCCGGATGATCGCGCGCTGACTCGATGCGCAGAAACCGCTCTGCGCGCGGCCAAAATCTCCGAGGAGAGTGTTGGCCCGCGCGCGTTCATCGTTGAGGTCTCGTATGACCCGGGCGGTCCGGACACCGAATGAGGATCAGGCCTGATCAGTACGTATAGGCGAGGTTGAGGTAGTAGTAGCCGCCGTTGATGCCGAATGGCAGAGTTTCCCAGCCGTACGTGAAGCCCGCTTGCGAGAAGATGCCGCCTTGTGCGCCCCACTTGTCCGGGACCACGTTGAACAGGTTGTTCGCGCCGAGCGTGGCTTGGAAGCCCGCAAGTGCACGCGGCAAGTAGGTGACCGATAGGTCAGTGATCCACTTGCCGCCCCAATCTTTGCGCATGCCCGAGAAGGCCATGCCGCTGACGGCGCCGAAGTAGTTCGTGGCGAGGCGAATGCTGAACTCGTCGATGCGCGTCACCGCAGCGAGCGTCGATTTTGTGCGCGGCTGACCGCGCTCCATGCGCAGGCGCTGCGTCTCGCTGAATAGCTCGTCCTCTTCCACGAGCGACGACTGCGAGTTCACCGCGTCGACCGCCGTCTTCACCAAGCTGAGCGCCGCCGACAGCCGCAGGTCCACCAGCTCACTGAAGCTGAAATCCCAGTTGCCGACGATGTCCGCACCGATCGTGGTGGTGTCGACCGCGTTCGTGAAGAACTGTGCCGCACCCAAGCCGTTCATGCCCAACAGCGCCGCAGCCTCGGGGTTCATCGAGCCGTCGATCGACTCGGACAGCACGATCCGGTCCTTGATCTTCAGGAAGTAAAAGTCAGTCGTCAGCGACACACCACGCGTCGGACGATCGAGCCAAACATCCGGCTTGAAGATCGCACCCACACTCGCGCCGAACGAGGTCTCCGGCTTGAGCGCATTGATGCCAAAGGCGCGCGCCACGGGGCTGTCGTTGCGGACCGTACCGGTCTCGACCAACTGACCCATAATCAGATTTGTCAGTGTCTGACTGTAGTTCAACTGTTGTATACCCGGCGCGCGGAACCCATTCGACAGCGTGCCGCGAAACGAGATGAACTCAGCAGGATCGACGCGCGTCGTCAGCTTGCCTGTGAGACTCTGATCTTTGAAGCCGATCGACTCGAAACGACCAGCCAGACCCACCATCCAGTTCTTGAGCAGATCGGTCTCGCCATCCACGTACACCGCGACGCTCGACCGACCTTTGTTGACCTCCGTCGCAGGACCGAAGCCAGGAAAGCCCTGAATACCAGCCTCCGTCGGCGCAGGCTCGGGCAAGCTCGTGTTGAGGATCTCGAGGTCCGGATTGTTCGTGCGGCCGTACGACCACGATACCGGATCACCCTGCTTGATCTGGTACGACTCGTGCCGGAAAGACGCGCCAGTGGCGAAGAACAGCGGCTTCTCCCAAGGCATGGGAAATGACGCGTTCAGATCGACATTGGCAGTCAGCTGATCGTTGATCAACGTGCCATCGTCAGCGGAGGTGGGGCTCTGCAGCCGCGGAGCGCCGCTGGCATCAGGCTCGTAGAACCAGCTTGTATTCACCGAGTTTTCGCTGGCGAAGTTGAACGCGCTGCGGCCCCAACCCACGCTGCCATCGATCTTCCAGCGATCATCGAGCTTCGAGCGAATGCCTGCGAGCACAGACATGTCGTCCACACGCGTGAGCAGCGTGGGCAGAAAACCGTTTGGATAAAGCTCGCCGGGCACACGCGGATGGCCAGCACCACGGAACATGCCCGAAGACTCACCGGTGCGCCGCGAGATGCCACCGAACGAATACAACGTGGTCGACTTACTCAGCTCGTACTCACCGTTGTAAAAAGCGCTCAACGTACGCGCTTGAGCATCACCGATGCGCAAGCGCCTGACAGGCCGACCGTTGTCGAGCCAGTTGCCGATCAGCGACCCGGGCGGCATGCCGCTCTCCAGCGTGGCCACGCCAGCGCGATTGGTCAGCCCGCGCTCGCGATAATCGAGCGTCAGGTTCAGGAAACCGCGCTCGCCGAGCGAAAAACCACCGTTGGCGCTCGCTCCAAACGTATCGAGCGAGCCGTAAACGTTGTGGTTGCTCTCGTAGTAACGACCGGCGCTGGCCTCGACCTGCAAGCCGGTGCGCTTCTTCAGGACGATATTGATCACGCCGGCGATCGCGTCCGAGCCGTACTGTGCGGCCGCGCCATCGCGCAGGATTTCGATGCGCTCGATCGCAGCCATCGGAATGGCGTTGAGGTCGTAGCCTGCGGAGCCCTTTCCGACGGTCTCCTGCACATTGACGAGCGCGATCTGATGCCGGCGCTTGCCGTTCACGAGCACGAGAACCTGGTCGGGACCCAAGCCGCGCAGCGTTGCGGGCCGGATCAAATCGGTACCATCACTGATCGTTGTAGTCGCGAAATTGAAGGATGGCGCCAGCATCTGCAGCGCTCGGCCGACCTCGTTCGTACCTGTCTTCAGCAGATCCTGCGCACTCAGCACATCGACGGGTGACGGCGATTCGGTGTCGCTGCGCGGCTTCACGCGCGAGCCGACGACCACCATGTCGCCCTCTCCGGACTCTTGCGCATCGGGCTCGGCCTCCGGCGCTGGCTCCGGTGCGGCCTCGATCACCTCGGGCGGGCTCGGCGGCGCTTGCGGCTCGGGGGCTTGCGGCTCGGGTGCGGCCGCTGGCGCGGCTGGCTCTTCGGGCGGTGGCGCCGCTGCGGGCGGCTCTGGGGGTGGCGGCGCAGCGGGCGCAGGCGGCGTCTGCGCGAACGCGGAGCTCGCAAACAGAGCTAAGGAAAAACCAGTAAGCGAGACCCAGGCGAGATGTGCCTTGGGCAGTGTTGCGAAACTTCGCTTGATCACGAGCGCCCTCTCAGTCGTGTGTAAGTTATAAAAAAGTACGCGTGCACTACATACGTATGCGGAAGAGCGCGAGCGCACCCTCTGTGCTGCGCGGGACTGCGCGCAACATGACACTACCGAGGCCGAGAGGTGAAGCTAGAATCGCGCGCGCAGCAGCCCTGTTTCGCGCGCGTGAACCACGCAGCAACAATGCTGTCTAGGTTCACCACGGATTATCAGTTCTGCGCATTACCGAGCGCTGAATCAGCTCACAAACCAGTCCTCGATTTGCGACACGCCGTGCCCGCCGTGTACCGCTCCGCTCACACCCACTAGCGAGCGGGAAGCGACTTCAGCATGGCGCCCATGCGCTCGTGGATCAGCTGGATCGCTTTGAGCGGACGGATCATGACTTTGAACTCGACGATTTGGCCGTCGTCGTTCCACTTGATCATGTCGACGCCGTTGACGCGGATACTGTCGATTTCGACCTCGAACTCGAGCACCGCGTCGTGAGGGCCGCGCAGCTCGCGCACGTAGCGAAAGGTCTCGTTGAAGAACACCTGGAACGCTGCCAGCAGGTAGAGCTTGGTGATCGGCTTGCCGACTTGCGGCGTGTGCACGATCGGCGAATGGAAGACTGCGGAGTCAGCGAGCACCGCATCGAGCCCCTCCGGATCGCGGGTCTTCACAAGCTCGTGCCAGGCTCTCATCGTGTCGATAGGCATGCGGACCTCCAGTGCGCTCGGAGTATACGCGCCGGAGGTCCCACCACTAAACAACTAACGCCACGGGCCCCAGGTCGCGATCGTCATGCCGGGCTCTTGGATGTTCACGAACAGGGTCTGGCCGCTGGGCGAGAAAGTTGCGCCCGCGAATTCCACGTCGTTGTAGGCATTGCGCGCGAAAGGGAAGACGACCTCGCCCGCGTCATTGATCGCGACCAAGAACTGCTCGCCGTCGCCATCGTTGCACGCCAGCGCGAAGCCGTGTGGCTCGCGGTGATGTTGTCTGGGCTGTCCCATGGCACGCCCACTGGAAACACGCTGACGAGCTCGATGGTCTCGCTGTGCGGGTCGTAACGCCAGATCTGCCCGGCGTGTGTTCCATGGCCAGCGGTGACGAGGCTGAGAATGTTTCTCCGCGGGGCACATGGCCGTCGCCGCTCGCAGCGGCAGCCGCTGGCTCGTCGAGCGATTCAGGCTCGTCGAAGTACCGCTCCGTTAGTCGATGAAGAGCTCGACGTGCGAGACTGTTTCGCCCGCTGCGAGGTCGACCTCGAAGGTCTTGGTGAGGTTGAGGTCTCGGTTGACCAGGCGGATGCTGTGGCTGCCAGCGCTGACGCGTAGGTCGAGCTTCGGCGTGTGGCCGACGTGCGTGCCGTCTACGAAGATCTCCGACCAAGGCCGGCTGTTGATGCGCAGCAGCGCTTCGCCAACGGCTTCTTCCGCTGCAGGGGCTGCGGGCGCCGCAGCTGCGAGCGGCGCAGCTTGCGGGGCGCTTGCGGCCGACACAGCAGGGGCAGCTGGTTGTGCTGCCGCGACCGGTTGTGGGGTCGTCGCAGGTGCTTCTATCGCGGCGCTGCGCTTGGCATGTGGCTTAGGCTTCGCTTTGTGCGCGCTCTTGTGGCTGTGGCGCCGCGCAGGAGCCTCAGTCGTTTCGCTCGCGACGGTGGGCTCGCGCTTCGCGGGCGGCGTGCGCCGCGGCGCGGGTTCTTCGCTCGACTCGGGGCTCAGACCTTCCGGGATGATGCTCGCAGCGGCGATCGATGCCGCAGCCGGAACAGGTGCACGCACAGCAGGCTCGACCGAGGCAGCCTGCGCAGGCGCGTAGCCGAAGTTCGCCAAGAGCGGCTTTGCGAGCCCGCTGAAGTGGAGCGCCATGCCAGCGAGCGCGAGCTTGCCGACGGTCATGAACCAAGTGTTGGCGATGCCCTTCCACTGCTCGAAGCTGATCTCGTTCGTAGGATGCTGAGGCGCACGCATGTTTCTATTCGCTGTCGCCGGGCCCGCTGCGGGCGGCAGCGCGTAATCCATTGTCCTGGTGGCGCGCCGCTCGCTGGGAGCGTACGTCGCTGGTGGCTGCAAGTGCTGCGCTGGCATGCCGTAGTTCGGTTGAGCAGCCCATGGCGGCGGCAGCGTGACGCCGCCGTTCCATGAGGTTGGTGCGTAAGCCGGCATCATCGCCGCTGGTGGCTGCATGGCGTATGGCGACATGGGGGCGGCCCACGGTGGAATGGTCCCGGCTGGCGCTGCGTAGCTCGCGGCCATCGTGCTCGGCCGGTGTGCACGCGCTCCGTGCGCTTGCGGCAGCGGCGCATCGCTGTAGGACGGCTCCTCGCGCCATGGATTCGGCTCAGCGCTGTGCTTGCCCGAGCGCGCGCCGTCGTTCGCTGTGTGAGGCGGCCATTGGCTCGGATCCTCGGGCAGCGGCGAGATCCCTGCCAGTGTTTCGTGACGCCGTGGCGAAGGGGCCCATTGTCGTTGACCCGCTGCATCGAACGCGGGCGGAACCGCCTGCGGCTCGTGACCCGCAGGGCCCGTTGGCAGATCGTAGCCGATGGTTGGGCGCGATCGGCGCGACGCGCGGCGCACGCCATGCAGCTCCGTCGACTGACGCGGCGCCTGAGGTGGAGGCGGCGGTGCGGAGCTCTGCGTGTCCGCGCGTGGCGCGACGCGAGCGGACAAGCGCTCGGCCCAATAAGCGTCGGTGATCTCATTCTCATCGACGATCGGCTGCTCGGTGTCAGGCACAGGGCGCGGACCGCTGGTAACAAGCCAGCGTGTGCTCAGGTCGAGCCACTCGGACTCGCCTTCTTCGGGCAGTCGCGCGTGGTCGGGCTGGTTGGCGTGGTCGGGCGCGGGCATGAACATGCTGATCTGCATGGGTGCCCGATGCTGTGCGTTGGCGTTGGGGCCGGCTCCTGCAGGCTCGCCTTGCGGCGCCTCGTGATCGTCGTATGCGGGCGCCGGGACGCCGCTCGAGGCCAAGGCGATATGTTGAGCCGCCGTGTCGGCGTTCTGGCTCTCGGTCAGCTCAGGTGCGGTTTCTTGCCCAGACTCATCGTCCGGGTCGTCGCCCTCATCGGCCTCGTCATCATCCGACTCGTCATCCTCGTCGTCGTCATCCTCGTCGTCGTCCGCCTCGTCGGCTTCATCGTCGTCGGAGGCTTCGTCATCGGAATCTTCGTCGTTGTCGTCGCCTTCGTAGGCCTCGTCGGCCTCGTCGTCGTCGGCGTCATCTTGCTCGTCGTCTGACTCGGTGGCGTCGTCATCGGCGTCATTGTGGGCGTCGTGAGCTTCAGCTTGCTCGGCATCCGCAGCCAACCAGCTCGCCGGCTGGACCGTCGAGGTCTCCGGTTCACCGCTCGTCCGTTCATGTGGGATATGCGAGCCACTCGCATGATCTGCCTCGTCCTCCGGATCGACCGGGGCGAGACCCATCAACGTCGGACGATCGCGACTCGAGTCCTCGGTGCTCGACGCCACAGCCTCACGGCACTCGCTCGCGCTGCGCTGTTCCTGTTGGGGCGAAAGCTCGTCCTTCGCGCGCACCGAGCTGATCGGTCGCGTGACCGACTGCCGCTCGTTGGACTCGGATGAATCATGCGAATCGTGCGAAACCTTCAATGCTGGTTCGTCGCGTTTGGTCATGTATCTAGGCGGATCGCTGCATCCGCTGACAAGTTGAGCTGTGGCAACTTCCTCACGAAGCGCCAAGTGTCGGGTAACACACTCCGCGCGAGACATGCAGAGGCAGATTGCGTTCCCTGACAAAAACTCACGCTGCCGCCGTCAGTTGCCAACGATGCCACGCGACAATTTCCAGTGGAACGTGTGCATGCGCACGCGCAACAACCCACGCGCGCAACCGGCAAGCAACAATCGCGCAACATAACAATGTGCTCGTGGACAGGCCGCGATCGCGCCTGATAGTAAGAATCGTCAATTAGATTTACAGCGGCAGTTGAAACAGCAGCTGTAGCTGATGCGCGCGAGCGTTGCGGAAGGATTACGGCGCTGCGTTGAGCGTCGTACCGGCTTTGTCGAAGCGCTTGTCCGATCCACGACCGGCCGCGCGCACAGCCGCGAGAGCTCCCAAGGCGACAAGTGCCGCGATCAGCACGTACTCGAGCGCGCTTAGGCCATGCTCCGACATCAGGAGCTTCCAAGTGGCCTTGCTGAACGGGTTCTTCATGTTGTGTTCTGGCGTTGCGCAGCTCGCGAGCGGCGCGCGTGCTTCACGCAGCGCGGCAGTCACGAAGTCTCTGTCGCAACCGCTGTGCCATCAGCGACCGCTGCTCGCCGCCCTCAGCGGCAGCATAGAGCGGCCTTTGTGCAGGTGACCGCATAAGCACTTGTGCAAGCGCCCGGCCTTGTTGTGCAACCACACCCCTCCGCCTACAGCGCATGCGGAGAGCGCCTTGGGTGCGCACCCCACTCACGCAGCCCGCGACGCTGACGGCGGCAGCCTACAGAAGCACCAAAGCAGACAGTCAGGCGCGCGCTTCGCAGCAGTACAGCTTCATCGGACGCGACACGCCTTTGAGTGAGCAAAGGTCGCCGTCGCCGAACATGAAGCGGCCGCGCGCGAGCTGCTCGATCACTTCAGAGACGAGCACGTGGCCCGGTTCTGCCATACCGCACACGCGCACGGCCGTGTTCACGCAATGGCCGAACAAGCGCTCTTCCTCGGGCAGGGGCTCGCCCGCATGAATGCCGATGCGCGCGCGCAGCCCGCTCGCCTGCTCCATCAAGCAGCGCTGCACGTCGTGCGCGCAGCTGATGGCGGCGAACACCGAACGAAAAGCAGCGATGATTCCATCGCCAGTGTGCGCGACTTCTTGCCCGTGCCAGCGGCGAATGCACACTCGCAGCAGCTCGTTGTGCGTATGCATTACAGCTTGCGCTGCGATATCGCCGAGCTGCTCGACCAACGAAGTGAAGCCCTCTAGGTCAGTGACGAGCAAAGCGAGGATGCCGTTCAGTCTCGCATCGTGCGCATCGTTTGCGGGCGGTAGACCGGAGAGCGGGCGCCGCGAAGAGTGCACAAGCTGAAGTCTATGAGAGGTCCTAGCCAACACTGGTCCTCCTCGCGACAACTGTCGTTTGGACGGTGATGTCTAGATCTACGTGACCAGCATGGATCTTCTGACGAACCCGGCTGCTTTATTCGGTCCCCGGGAGTCATCGGTCAGATGATGTACTCCCAACAGGTACACGACAACGGGTGCGGGGTGCCAACGCGACGAAAGCACCGTCGCCCCGGGACCACGGCGCTGTTATGAAGTCGCGCGCGACAACCTCGAGACTGTACGGCGGGGCGTTCGACGTGCGGCTGCCCAAGCACACAAAAAAGAAGCTCGAAGCGTTCTTTGAGCGCTGCGCCGCTGTTGGCGGCGCGTTGGCTTCCGCAGCCAATGGCGGCGCGGCCGCATTCATTCAGCGCACCCATCGCTCCCACGTGAACAAACGGGCTCCCGCGCGCTACTTTAATGGGACGCGGAAGTAGGCGTTTTTGCCGACATTCCCGCCGCGGTTCATCGGCACCGAGCTTGACATTCGGCACGGCCGACCAACGTTGAAGATGTACTGGCGCACTCCGACGCGCTGAATTCGGAAATTCGGCGAGCCGTGTTGGTTGCTCGGGCTGTTGATGACTCTCCAACTCGGTATTTGGCATGCTCGACCATCAGCCTGAATCTGGAAGCGCGCCCATCCCTGTCCGCGTGACGCATAGTCCGCACCAGCTCGATGCTTGGGCCCTGACGCTCAGCTCGCGCGGGGTCGCGTCACGCGCGCGCGAGGCGGAGGGCATGTTCGAGTTGTACGTGGCACCCCACGACTTTGCGTTTGCACTGGCAGAGCTCAATGCGATCGACCGCGAGGAGCGGGATGCACGCCGCGCCGCTGCGGCCGATGCTGCGATCGCGCGGCCACCTCTCAGCAAACACGCTACGCTCGGCGCGGTCGCGGTTGCGCTGCTATTGCTCGCGTTCTTCGCCGTCACGGGGCCGCGCGCTGACGGAGAGCTTTGGTTCTCGGCGGGTGCGTCCGATGCAGAGCGCGTGCTGCACGGCGAGTGGTGGAGAGCTGTCACTGCGCTCACGCTGCACGCGGACAGCGCGCACGTGCTCTCCAATGTCGGCATCGGAACGTTCGTCATCGCCGCGGTGATGCGCTCTGAAGGCGTGGGGTTGGGCGCTGCGCTCGTGTTGGCATCGGGCACGGCTGGCAACTTGATAAACGCCTGGGTCCACGAGACGCTGCATCGCTCAGTCGGGTTTTCGACCGCGGTGTTCGGTGCGATCGGCATTCTCGGTGGTCTCGCGTTTGTTCATGCGCGTCGCCACGTCAAGCCACGCAGGCCTGCTTGGACTGCGCTCGCGGGAACACTTGCGCTGCTGGGGCTCTTGGGCATGAGCGAGAAGGGCAGCGTGGACGTGCTCGCGCACGTGTTCGGTGCAGTCGCGGGCCTTGGACTCGGAGTGCTCAGCGCTTTGCTGCAAGCCCAACCAAAGAGCAGCAGCGGACAGTGGCTCGCGGGAACCGGCGCGCTAGGCGCCGTCCTCACGAGCTGGTGGATCGCACTGAGCTGAGCTCAGTCACGGCGGTGATCATAGATGTGGCAGCGCCACGCTCTACGCGATCGGCCTGCCGAAGTGATCCGAGTTTGTGCCTACGGCCCGCGTAGCGTAGTGTCTGCCGGTGCCATTATGCAGCGTCTCACTCGATGACCTCACGATCCTGGATGAAGCGGACTTCGCGCACGTCGCGGCATACGCGCAGCTAAAACGCGCGCTGCGCGCGGTGGGCTGCCAGTTTCGTGTACCCGCGGCGCCCGGCACATCGATGAGCTGGGATCGCGCCGTGTTCCTCAACCTCACGTTTTGGAGCGCGGACGAAGGTGCCGAGGTGCTGTGTGACAACAACATCTCGGCCGACGTGATCGCGCACATCGCCTGGCACCACTTGTGTGCGCCACAGCTCAGCCGCCTGGTTCCGAGCGCGGCGAAGAAGCCGAGCTCGAGTGCACTGTTCTTCGCCGAATCTATCGCGAGTGCGTTCGACGTGTATTTGGTTGGCCGCTTGGTCGGGCAACGGCCCGACTCGGATTTCCTGCAAACCCAGCTGCCCATCATGAGCGAGGCCGCGGAGCAAGCCGGCTTGTCGGAGTCAGCGTTTTCCGCGTTGATCACTGGCATGACCCAGGACCCGGAGCGCGCGTTCGAGGATCTGCGCACGCTTTTGTTTGACGCGTCGCGTGCGCTCTTCACCTGCAGCAACGCGTCGGATGCGCAGCTCGTGCTCGAAGGTTTCGCAGAGCATCGCTTCGCAGCGCTGCTCCATCACTTTCAGCTCTCCAACTGGCAGCTGTACGCGCACGCGTACGGCGCGGACGATGCGGAGCAGGAGCGCGCAGTCTTGGCGCTGGATGCCACGCTGCGCGCCGCGCCTGTGGCGCTCGATTGGTTGATCGAGCATTGGGTCGAGGGCGCAACGCACTGATCTAGCTCATGCCTGTTTGAGTCGGCGGGCGACGAAATCAGTCACGACCAGCGTGTCGCCGCGCCCGGGTGCTCAAACTTGCAGTTCCGGGAATGATCATCATTCGTGGCCCGCATGCACGAATTCGCGCGCCTTTCGGCGCGAAGCTGCTAAGCAGCGCCTCCACTCAAATGGCTACGGCCAGGAGACTCTGTTATGGCTGACCGGACCTCGAAATCCGCTGCGAAGATCACCCGTGCCAAGGCGGAGCTCGCGCTGTCGCGCGGCGCCGATCCGACGCTCGATATGTTCACGAAGCACCCCAACAAGCACGTGCGGCTCAAGGCCGAGAAGCTCGCAGCACGCGCTGCTGGCACTCCGGCGATCGCTGCTGAGTGAGCTAACCCGTATACTCGCGCGTCCGTACTTCAACCTGGCAGGCCTGCTCGGCGACGACGCAGGGCTGCTAGCCGCGCTGGAGGAGACGCGCGAAGCCGCACCGGTGTTGTAGCCGCAGCCTGCAGGCACGTGCGGCTACAACTGCAGCGGACGGTTGCAGCGGGCCGTGCTCCCGAGACGCTCACAGGCGCGTTGCAGCGCTTGAGCATCGCTCCAGCTGCGATTAGGGTACGCCGCGCTCGAATGAGGAGCGCGGTTCCCGGGTGCGGTTGGCGGGCACTGACGGGTCTTCGTAGCCCTGTTGTGCCGAGGCTTCGCTCGCTTGCGCCGCTTGTTCGTGGCATGAGCTGGCGCAGACGGTCGCGTTTGGGGCCGGATTGCGGTCAGCGGCGGCGAAACCATGAGAATTCCCGATACTCTTTCTGAGTTGGTCGATTCCGGCATCATCGAGGCGGTGGTGCGTCCGCTTATGAGCGGAAAAGAGGCGCAAATCTATCTGTTACGCTCAGGCGGTGAGCTGCGGGTCGCCAAGGTTTACAAGGCGGCGCAGGAGCGTAGTTTCCGACAGCGCGCCGAGTACACGGAGGGTCGCAAGGTTCGAAACACTCGGGACCAACGCGCCATGAGCAAGCGCACCCGACACGGCCGTGAACAGGATGAAATCGCCTGGCGCGCGACCGAGGTCGACATGATCTATCGCTTGCACGCGGCTGGCGTGCGCGTACCCAAGCCGTTTCAGTTCATTGACGGCGTGTTGATCATGGAGCTGATCGTGGACGACCGTGGCGACCCGGCGCCGCGGTTAGGTGACGTGGATTTAGACCGCGAAGGTGCGCTCGCGATCTATGAACAGTTGATTCGATATGTGGTGCAGATGCTTTGTGCGGACGTCGTTCATGGCGACTTGTCCGAGTTCAATGTCTTGATGACCTCGGAGGGGCCGGTGATCATCGATCTTCCGCAGGCGGTCAATGCTGCGGGAAATCAGAATGCGCGCCAGCTACTGCTGCGCGACGTCGACAACTTGCATCGCTTTATTGCCCGCTTTGCGCCTGAGCAAAAACGTCTGCCCTATGCCGAGGAGATGTGGCAGCTGTACGAGCGCGGCGAGCTGACTCCCGACGCTCGACTCACGGGTCGATACCGCGCCGCGGACAATAAAGTCGACACAACGTTAGTGCTCGATTTGATCGCTGATGCCGAACGAGATGAGCGTCAACGGCGTTCGGCCAAAGGACTTAGTATGCCTGGCCGTGGGGCAAGCGATGTCGCTCCATCGCGCACGCCGGATGCGCGCCGAGCTCAGCCGTCGCGCGAACATCACCCTGCGCCGCAGCCTCGGCACAAGACAGATCTGCGGGCGTCACAGAACGCACGTACGCAGCAGCTTGCGGATCAGCGTCGACAGGGACCCGACGCGCAGTCTACGCGCGCTCAGAAACCTAACGAACAGAGGCGCCATCAGCCAAACGTCCGGCCACCTCAGCCGGCAGGCGGTCGGAGTCCTTCGGAGCAACGGCGGCACACGCCGGATGTGCGTCACACGCAGCCGGCGCGCGCTCAAGACCACAGTAAACATCCTCAGCACGCGCGGCAGCAGCCTCCGCCTGCACGCAATCGCAGTGCCGTAGAGCAGCGGCAGCACGCAGTGGTCTCGCACCGTCAGCCCCAGCGCGACCCGCGTGACGCTCAAGCCGCACACGGTCACAATCCCGTGAAGCAGCGTCATCACGGCAATGATCGGCGTCAGCGCGAAACGGACCCGCCTGTACGTGCACGCGAGCCAAACGCGGTCGATCAGCGTTGGCAGACCCCACCCGCACACGCGCAAGACGTGAGCAAGGGTCGTGGGCCAACGCCAACGCCATCGAACGAGCTCAAGCGCTCCAGCTCAAACTCGCCGCTGCCAGCGGCAGGGCCAAAAGGCCACCGGCCCCCGAGGCGAGAAAAATAGCTGCGGCCTGCGCGTAGCGTAATGCAGTGCGAGCACCGTGCGCGGCACTTGAAAAGGCCGGGCTGCGGCTGATGGCTGCGGCGATCTCGACGCCACAGCCGCCGACCGAAATCTGGAACCCGTTAGCTTTTTTGCGCCGGGCGAGCAGCGGGGAAGCCTACCGGGCGCTCGAAGTGCGTGTTGAGCACGACCGTCGTGATGGTGCTCTCTAACCCTTCGATCGACTTGAGCCGATCGAGCAACCCTTCGAGCGCTTGCGGGGATGGGACGCGTGCTTTGAGGAGCAGGCAGTCTTCCCCCGCGACGGCATGACACTCTTCGATCTCGTGGAGCGTGGCCAGTTCCTGCGCGACGCTGCGACACGACAAGCGCGTCTTGACGCGGATGAACGCACACACCGGCAGCCCCACTGCGACAGGATCCAAAGAGATGGTGAAGCGCCGCACGATGCCTTCGCGCTCGAGTCGCTTCACGCGTTCGAACACCGCGGCAGGTGACAGATGGATCTTCGCGCCCAGCTCGGCATACTTCTGCTTCGCGTCTTCGAGCAGCACAGCGAGCAGCTTTCGGTCGATCTCATCTACGGCACGGGACTCGGATGAGCTTCGCCGAATGCCATTTGCTTTCGAATGAGGTTTGGTCATACCCGGTTGGCACCGTACCAGATTCGGAGCAGATATGCCTCATGGCTCCCGCAGGCACTGAGACTGACTCGGTTTCAAATCCACCCGTGAGCGCGGCGCTCGTCGCCGCGGCGCTGCTCGCGGTCTATATCATTTGGGGTTCCACGTACTTCGCGATGCGCGTTGCGCTCGACGCGCTGCCACCCTTCCTCATGTGCGGTGTGCGCTTCGTCGTCGCGGGCGCAGGCCTGCTCGCGTTTCTCCGATGGCGCGGCGTCCCGCTGCCGACGCTGAAGCAGTGGGGTGCCTCGGCCATCGTCGGCACGCTGCTCTTGGTGTGCGGCAATGGCCTCGTCGCGGTCGCGGAGCGCACGGTCGACTCGGGCGTTGCAGCAACGGTCGTGGCCACCATGCCGTTGTGGATGGCCGCGATCGGCGCGGCGATCGGCGAGCGCATCACGGCGCGCGAATGGATCGGGCTCGCGATCGGCTTTGCGGGCGTCGCCGTGCTCAATCGCGCGGGAACACTCGAGCTCGGGAGCATCGACACGCTCGCGATCTTGGTCGCTCCGATCGCATGGGCAGTAGGCTCTGTCTGGAGTCGGCGAGTGTCGTTGCCTCCCAAGCTGATGGGCACAGCAGCACAGATGCTGAGCGGCGGCGTCATCTTGCTGCTGTTGGCTGCAGTGACAGGCGAGCGCATGAGCGAAGCACCGAGTGTGAGCGCGTTGGGTGCGCTCGCATACTTGGTGGTGTTCGGGTCGTTGATCGCGTTCAGCGCGTACGGCTTTTTGCTGCGCAACACACGCTCCGCGCTCGCGAGCAGCTACGCGTACGTCAACCCGGTCGTGGCCCTCGCGATCGGCAGCCTCTTGGGCGGCGAGCCGTTCACCGCGTACAAGCTCGTCGCCTGCGCGCTCACCGTAGTCGGCGTCGCGATCGCTGTGCGCCCACAGCAAAAAGCTGTGACGCTCGCAACGCCCAGCACGAACGTTCTGCAGAAACCTGCTCGCTAACACTAGAAGATGCCGAGCGCCAATCCTTCGGCGAGCACCTCTCCCAACTCCTCGCAGCTGGAAGCGGCAGCGTCAGTCACCTCACCTACAACGATGATGGGATCCGCGACGAGCTTCAGCATGTATCCGCGCGCGATGCGCTGAATGTACTGAGCTGCGAAGGTGCCATCGTTACCTGCGCTGATCACGATCGCGTAAGGCCTGTTCGTGACGTGTCCACACGCAGGCTCGTACGTGCGGTCGAAGAAGTCTTTGAGCGCGCCAGACATGTAGCCGTTGTATTCGGCCGTGGCGAAGACCACTGCCTGACAATCCAACAAGTCTTGCAGTGTGGTGTCGAACGCACGCTGACGCTTGACTGTCAGATCCGTGCGGCGTGCGGCGCCGAGCTCGACCGCCTCTGCCAAGCGGCCGGTGTTCCCCGACTGCGTATGGTAGATGATCAGAAGCTGCTGCACGGTCGCTTCACCAAGTGTGATGGATCGACGTCCCGCTCGCAGGCTGCGGCTTTCCGACGTCGGAGCCCGGGCGGTAGCGAAACCTGAAGAGGTCGGTCACGAGATCGAAGGTGTGCTCGATCTCATAGGGTTTGCCGTCTTTCGAAGCAGGGAACTTCCAGCCCTTCGCGCCGCGTGTGATGCAGCACCCGACTGCAGGCTCGTGGAGCGCGGCCTCGTACATCACGACCGCTGAGTCCGACACACTGCCGTCCGGCTGCACCGTGAGCTTGATCGAGACCAGACCCTCCAGATCGGCCCAGAGCTCGCGAGACTCGAGGTAACACTGGTCGACCTCAGCCTTTGCGCTGCTCGAGATCACGTCTTCGATCGCGGTGCGCTCTGCAGACTCGGGCGCCTCTTGGTCTGCGCTCTCGGCAACCGGCGGATTGCGCACGACCTGACAGCCCACAAGGTAGTGCTCGCGGTACCTGTCCTGCCGCTGTTGGTACGAGAGCCCGCACGACGCACCGCTCGCCAAGCAAGCGGCGAGAACCCATGTAGAAAGCCAGCGCACCGCGCTACCCTAGTGCGCCGGGGGGCGTTCGTACAGCCGGGTGAGATCGCGCCTGGGGGCCGCTGATCGCGATTTATTGCACCCTTCGGGCGAGTTGGTCGCGGCGCGACAAGATCGTCGTTGACGGCGACCGCTCGTAGATGGCAGGGGATGGGCGTGAAAGAAGAGAGTTTTCCCGTCACGATCCGCGTGAAGCGTCCCGATGGCTCGACAGAGTCGGTCCGTGTTGGGACGGCCGTGCGCGCGGGCGATGGTTTTCAGCTGAGCCTCGGTGAGCTCTCGATCGGAGCCACCGCGGATCCTGCTCCCGCCGCCGGGCGCCGTGCACCTGCAGCTGCAGGCGGCGACGGCATGGTGTTTCCGCCGTACGGCCGGAGCAAAGGGGCGCCGGTCGCTGGCGCTTCGATCCAGGACCTCGAGTTCTACATCAGCGGCTGCCGACGCACGCTCGACGACCCGGCGAAGTCACGCTGGCACGAGAAGGAGCGCACCTTGCTCGCGGCCCTCGAAGCCGAGCTCGCGCGCCAACAAGGTAACGACGATCCATTCGGTGGGCGCTCATCCCGGTCGACCGACTACGACGACGCCCCTCCCCCATCCGACGACGACATCCCGTTCTGAACGGTTAGTCAGTCAGGTTGCTGCGAAAGTCGCTGGCCAGCGGTCCACGCTCTAGCAGAAACCGACGGTAGCGCTGGTCGCCCTCGAGGAACACCTTCTCCCACGACAGCACATAGCGTCCTGACGCATTGTTGTTAGTCGTGGGTGTGCCCCATGAGAAGTGTCCCTCGAACGCCATGACGTAGAGCAGCTTGGGTGTGGTGTTCGGGATCGCTTCGTACGCGGACTCGCTCTGACCCAAGCCGCCCAAGATCGAGACATCGGTCGCACCGTTCAGGATCAGCGTCGGCACGCGTGAGCCCAAGCTGCCGACCGCACCACCTGCTGTCAGGTTGTGTCCTGCCAGCGTGACAGCACTCCTGAGCTCTGGATGGTCCGCGGTCACGATCCAAGTCGCGCCTCCGCCCATCGACCAGCCAGCGAGCCCGTAGCGGTCCGCGCTTAGATCGCCTCGCAGCGGGCTGCCGAGCCGAGTGTTCTCAGCCTTCAGATCAGCCAGCGCTTCGAGCATCTGATCGGCGCGCTGGACCACTTGGTCGAGCGTCGTAAACGTGTCGATCGTCACGAGCACGATGCCGTGTGAGGCGAAGAACGGCCCCCAATCGGCGATCGAGCTCTGCGTCGCCGTGTAGCCCGGACACATCACCACCGCGCTGAACGGAGGCTCGGCGTTCGTTGGGTAATACACCGTGCCACCGCCGTAGATCCGGCCGAGCGAGTACGGCAACCCGTAGCTGTCTACGCGATACGGCCCGCGCCGATTCGGTGTCGAGTCACTCGGATCGTCGCCACGACAGACGCAATCGCCATCGTCGCAGCAAGCGTTCTCACCTTCCTGCGCGTAAGAGACAGCGCTGCTGCAAAGCCATACAGCGAACAACCAAGACCAGGCTCGGACCTTGAACATGAGCACCTCGGTTTGACCGACGTTGGAGCGCATCACAACCCGTGATGCGAGCTCTCGATGGTATCGATCAGCCGAGGCCACTCGACGCTGCCGCTCTACATTTAGCGATCAGTTAGGCGCGTTTAACTGTTCACATCCGTCACATGACATAACGCAGACTCATGTCAGGCCGTACGCAACATAGCGTGCATGTACGCACGCCGCCCACGGCTGCGACCAACCCTACTTCGCACGGAAATCTGTCGACAAAGACAGCGCGCGGAATGCAGCGAGCTCACCTGCTACAAAGGCGTTCTTCGCTTCGACCATCCGCACCGTGTCGCTGCCGAGCGCGAGCCGCAGCGGAGGCTTCGGCGCATCGACCAGCTGCAGCAGCGCACGCGCGAGCTTCGCAGGATCGCCAGGCTGTGAGTGATTCATTTCGCCCACATGCTCGCGCAGCGCCCCGACCGTCGCTGCGTAGTCATCGATCACGCGCTCGCTGCGCGAGAGCGAGCGTTGATCGAGGAAGTCAGTGCGGAAGTAACCGGGCTCGACCACAGTCACGTGTACACCGACCGGTGCGAGCTCCGCGGAGAGTGCTTCGCTCAAACCTTCGACCGCAAACTTGGTCGAGCAATACACACCCCAACCCTGCGCCGATTGATAGCCACCGACGGACGACATGTTGATCACGTGGCCAGCCTTCTGCTTGCGCATAACCGGCAGCACCGCGCGCGTGACAGCGAGCAGACCGAACACGTTCGTCGCGTACAACCGCTCGACCTCTCGTGCGCTCGCCTCTTCGACCGCGCCCAGAAGACCGTAGCCAGCGTTGTTGACGAGGATATCGATGCGGCCGAAGCGAGCGACCGCGAGCTCGACCGCGGTATGCGCATCGGCTTCGCGCGTCACATCGAGCGCCACCGGCAGCAGCCGTTCGTGCCGCCCGAACGCCGCCGCGACGTCCTCGATCCGACGACCTGTCGCGACCACCGCGTGACCGCGCTCGAGCGCCTCCTTCGCAATCAGAGAGCCGAAGCCGCGGGTAGCACGAGTGATGAACCAAGTACGCATGATGATTGTCCTTTTTCTCGGCGCCGGGGATTGCGTCCGGCACGAGAGACAACTTAGCGGTTGGTCTTTGTTGAGAGAATGCAGCATTTTCTCTCTAGTCTAATGAATGGAGCTCAACAATGGCGCGAGTAGAGCCAGCGGCGCTGACGACCTTTCTCGCCATCGCCAAGCAGCGCAGCTTCCGGCGCGCGGCTGCCGAGCTCGGCGTCACGCCCTCCGCGCTCAGCCACTCGCTGCGTGCGCTCGAGACGCAGCTCGGGGTGCGTTTGCTGAATCGCACCACGCGCAGCGTCAGCCTGACCGAGGCAGGAGAACGCCTGCTCGCGCGCGTGGGACCAGCGTTCCGCGACATCGACGAAGCGCTGGACGAGCTGAACGTGTTTCGCGATCGGCCCTCGGGCACGCTGAGGATCAACGCGGCGCGCGCGGCGACTCGGCTCAACCTCATCCCGATCGCCGCGCGTTTTCTCGCCGCACATCCGGAGGCGCGCATCGAGCTTGTGAGCGAAGAAGCGCTGGTCGATGTGGTCGCCGCGGGCTTCGATGCGGGCGTGCGCTTTGGCGAGACGATCGCAGCCGACATGGTCGCCACCCCGCTCGGTCCGGCGCGGCACGCGTTTGCAGTCGTTGGCACGCCAAGCTTCTTCGAACGTCACCCGCGGCCACAGACGCCGCACGAGCTTCGCGGCTTACCCTGCATTCGCTTTCGCTTCGCGAGCGGGGGCCTGTATCGCTGGGAGTTCGAGCGCGACGGCGCGGAGCTCTCGGTCGAGGTCGATGGTCCGCTGACCTTGAGCGACATCGACTTGATGGTCGATGCCGCTCTGAGCGGCGTTGGTCTCGCGTATGTGTTCGAACAGGCGGTGCGCGAGCAGCTCGCGAGCGGCCAGCTCGTGCGCGTGCTCGAGGACTGGTGCCCACCGTACCCGGGCTTCTTTCTCTATTACCCGAGCCGCCAGCGCCAACCTGCGGTGCTGCGTGCCTTCCTCGACTTCGTGCGCGCCGAGGCGGATTGAGACACCCTGGCCGCGAGCAGCTCCAAAGCTTAGACGTGTGTCGCAGCAAGAATGCACCGCTGTGACCGAGCCGTCGAGCAAAGTAGCCGCGTTGTGGCACGAACGGACTACACACTGCCAGGCTCTGCCGCGTTGAGCGGCATCCTCGCGCTGACCACGCGGTACTGCGCAGCACAGCTGTGATCTCGCACAGCATGCAGCCATCAGCTGGCATACGCGTTGCTCATCTCGGTTGTGTCATCGCGCTTGCGCCACTGCGAGCGTCCAACCCGAGGAGATCATCATGACAAGGAAGCATTGGTTGCTCGCAGTGCCTGTGTTCTGTGCGGCGTGTGCCGGAAGCCAGGCGAACCAGGTGACCGAAAAGCAGATGGCTCGCATCGAGAAGCAACAAGACAAGCAGATCGAGACTGTCGACAAACAAGCTGAGAAGCGCCAAGCCATCGTCGACAAGAACTTCGCCGCACATCAAGACGTGATCGCCGACAGCGACAGGCCTGATGCCGACCGTTCAGCGAAGTTGCTCGACGATGCCAAAGACCGCAGCGACTATCACGTGCAGACCCGCGCAGAGCTAGACAAGCTCGCGGTTCGCATCAAAGCTGCCGAAGACAAAGTGAAAGTGCTCGGACCCGTGGCGCCCGATCCGGTCCGTCAGGAGCTGATTAAGATCTCGACCGAGCAATCGACGCTGCAGGAGCAGCTCGTTGAAATGAACGAAGCTGCGCCCACCGGTTGGGAGGAGACCAAGTCCACCATGGAAGGTCGCATCTCGAACCTCGACACGCGCTTGAGCGACGTAAGCAGCGCGCTCGACGACGCGAGCTGAAGTCAGGAAGACGCGGTTCACCGGCCCGGTTGCTCAGAGAGAGCGGCCGGGCTGTTTAGCTCGAGGACGCGGCAATCCTGGAAATGCGCGGGCGCCCGCAAGCCTGCGACGTGCTTGCGCAATTGCCGCTGATGGCTGCAGTAGGTCGGTGACACCGGTGCGTCCATACACCATTCATGCTACACCTAGGTCAATGACTGGCACCGAGTAGGAGTCCCCCTCGAGTCGCTCAGCCAACAGATCGGAGAACCCTCCGGTCGTCCAAAACGAGCAGCACATGTCTTGGTCCCAGGATCAACGGCCGTCGCACGCGCATGCCCTCGCGGCGAGCGCCCCTTCAGAATCGCCAACCCACTCTGCGAAGTCGGTCATGGACCGCCGCTGGGAGCAGCGACGCGCAGCCGCCACCGCGCGCTGGGCGGAGGTCACATCGAGTCACGTGCTCGAGCGCGCTGACGGCTCCGGCGTGCAACCCACCAGCTTGCCTGAGGCTCCCGTCTCACCCTCGGCGGAGCGCCTTCTGGCAGACATGCGCCGGCTCGAGCTCAAGGATCAATCGCGGAGCTTCGCATCGTCGGGGATTGCGCGGCACAGCGCAGGCCCGATGTGGCTGCGCGACACGCAGCGCGCGCTGCTGCTGGTCGCCGCTGGCAGCTGCAGCATGTTGCTCGCCCTGCTCTACTTCGGCGGCTTCCTGGGCTAGAGCGCTGATCCACAAGGGGCGCAGGCTTGTTCGTATAACTGCGCCCCGTGCTCTTGCCGCTCAGAAGTTGATCTCGATCGCGCTGCTCGAGTACTTCGCCTCACCGTGATAGACGACCTCGATGTTGTTGCCGTCGGGGTCGAGCAGGAACGCGGCGTAGTAACCGGGATGATAAGGCCGCGATCCAGGCTTACCGTTGTCTCGGCCGCCCGCGGCTAAGCCTGCTTCGTGAAAGCGCTCGACCGCGCTCTTGTCGCGCGTCGAAAACGCGAGGTGCACGCGGCCCGTCAGCGTACCTGCGGCAGCTTGCGAGTCCTTGACCGACACGAACAACTCGTCCGCGTTGAAGAACTCCTCTGTGGACATGGCGATCGGAATGTTGAGGGCGCCGAGCGCTGCTTCGTAGAAGCGTTTGCTCTTCGCGAGATCAGCGACCACCAGCTGAATGTGATCGATCAGGCGTCCGCGGTAGAGTTTGTTGGTCTCCATGACAGTTTCCCTCCGTGCATCACTTGCTTGCGATGGGTGGCAACGTCCCACGACGCGAGATCATTGACTACATGGCGCCGCCTCACTGCGGTCAGAAACTGTCCGCAATCGCGCGTGCACGATCGTTGAGGTCCCAGACATGCTCGATGTGGTCCGCCGTCACGCCGCGCTGTACGAAGACGACGGCAGGCTGCTGCACGCGACACGCAGCTTCGAAGGCATGGCGCCGCGCTTTCAAGATCTCAGTGTGCAGCTGCCGCTGCCGCCCGACGGTGTGCCCGTCGATGCGGGCCTGCACAGCGAGCTCTTGCGCGGCATCGTCGTGCAGATCCCTGGCACTGACAAAGTGTTGTTGTACGCGGTGTCACGACGCGAGATCGATGACGACACCGCGTTTTTGTATCGCACGCTCCCACTGCTGCTGTTGACGGCGACTGCGATCGTGGTGGTGATCGCGCGCTATATCGGCGAACGTCTGGCGCGCGAGGTTGGCCAGATCGCGCTGGCCGCGCGCAACGTCGCGGGCGGAGAGCTGAGCGCGCGCATCGGCACGGCCTTTAGCAGCGTCGAGCTGAATACCTTGGCGCGCGACGTCGACCACATGGTCGCGCAGCTCGACCGCTTGGTCGCCGCGCAGCAGACCTTTGGCTCGCACGCCGCACACGAGCTGCGCTCGCCATCGCTAACGAACGCACGGTAGAGCACGCTTTGTTCGGGAACACCTGGCAGCCCCGTCAGCGCCATGTGCGGCACGGCGTCGCCCGACGGCGTGCGTGAACGCAGTGGCTCGAACGCGATGCCGACGACCTCGGGTACGGGTTCAGTCACGGGGCTGCCGCCGTCAGCAGCAGGCGCGTGCGCGGGCGCGGCGCAGCTCACGCAAACCAGAAACAACGCCGCGAGCATCAGCCTGCTATCGAAGACCATGGCAAAGCCTTCATCTTGGTCCGGCCCGGCGACTTCGGCTACAGTCGGGGCGAGATGAGCAGTACTCCCCGCGATCCAGCGTTCGAGGCCGCGCTTCAACAGGCCAGTGAAGAACACAAGCTCGCCGAGTGGTATCGCGACTGCGTGCGTCCGCTCTGCAACATGCCGCGGACGCAGTGGCCACGCTGCTGTGGGCGCGGCTGCGAGCCCTGCACGGACCAGCTGGTCGCGATCGCAGAGCGCATCGACGAGCTGCTCGGCCGAACCTAGTTCGCAGCCCAGAGGAGGCCCTGCTCCACGTGCTGAAGCAGCAGCGGCTCCTGCCAGCTCTCTTCGTTGTGACCGAGGCCCGTGTAGAACGCGCGTCCTTCGCCGACCGAGTGCGTCCACGCGATCGGGTGATCGTCGCCGTGCGTGCCACCGCGGTACGAGCTCTCGTCGAGCCGCAAGAGCACAGTCACGCCGCGCGTCCGCGGGTTGTCTTTGAAGTTGTACCACTCGTCCGTACGCGTCCACTCGCGAGGCAGGAACGCCATCAGCGCGTTGTCCTCCACGATCAGCTTCGCCGGCTGCGTGGGAGGGTGGTCGGCGAACCACGCGCCGTTGAGGTCGCGATAGAACGGCCAGTCGTGCTCGGTGTCTGCTGACGAGTGCACGCCGACGAAGCCACCACCTTGCCGCATGTAGCGCTCGAGCGCGGTTTGCTGCGTGTCGTCGAGCACGTCGCCTGTGGTCATCAGGAACACGACGACGCTCGCGTTGGGGAGCTTCGTGACGAGCACCTCGGCATCTTCGGTGCTCTCGAACATCGCGTTGTGCTTGGCTGCGATCTCCGAGAGCGCAGCGGTCGCAGGCGCGATGCTGTCGTGTCTAAAGGCTTTGGTCTTCGAGAACGCCAGGATGGACAACACCTTGCCGCCATCAGCGGCACCGGCATCGCGGCGACCTGCGTCACGCCGAGCTTGCCCATCACTCGCGTCGCGCGCAGCGCTGTGCGCTCCCGTCGAGCAAGCGACGATCCCGAGAAAAACCAAGAGCATGGCCCGGAGCACCATGCCTTTAGAGTACCACGGCCTCTCAGCGCAAGCTCTTGGCCCATGTCTCCGCCCATTGGTAGAGTGGGACGAGTGACGCCGTAAGCTGCGTGCCGAGCTTGCTCAATCTGTAGCCATCCTCTGCGTCGACGATACTCACGTCACGCAGCTCGTGCAGCCGCGTGTTCAAAGTGGCTGGCGGAAGCTCTGCGGCGGTCTGCAACTCGCGGAAGGTGAGCGCTCTGCCTTCGCGCAGCTCCCACAGGATGCGTAGGGTGCCGCGGCGGCCGAGCAAGTCGAGCGCGGCCATGACCGGCTTGCCCGTCTTGGAGCCACGCACACGCCGCCCCGGCTTAGGCGCTTCAATTTTCATAGCGCTACCACTAGCAACCTGCTACAAAAACTGTAGCAGAGCTCTCTCACTATCAAGGAGAACATCATGTCCCGCATGGTACCTGCATCGCAGCCCTACCCAGCGAGCATCGAGGCCGCGCTCGACAAAATCATGCCGCCCGGCGTCGAGCCGCTGTATCTGTTCCGCGTGCTCGCGCGCGACGAGCGCTTGTTTTCGCGCTTCTTCGGCGCATCGCTGCTCGACCATGGCCAGCTCTCGCTGCGCGAGCGCGAGATCGTCATCCTGCGCGTGTGCGCGAACAACCGCTCCGAATACGAGTGGGGCGTGCACGTCAGTTTCTTCGCAGAGCGCGCGGGCCTCGGCGCAGAACAAGTCACGGCGACGCTCGTGCCGGACAGCGCGCACGCGGCATGGACGCCGCGCGATCAGCTGCTCGTGCGTCTGTGCGATGAGCTCCAGCACGGCACGACCGTAAGCGATGCCCTTTGGAGCGAGCTGTCCGCGCTGTGGTCTGAAGAAGCGCGGCTCGAGCTGCTCATGCTGGTCAGCTTCTATCGCCTCGTGAGCACGCTCACGAACACCCTTCAGATGCCGCTCGAAGCGTACGCTGCCCGCTTCCCGACCTGAGATGGCGCATAGCCCAAATCACAGACAAGCAAGCTGCAGAGGAACACCGACAGGCGCGGCAACCCTGCAGCCATCAGCGGCGGCTGCCCAATCGCCGTAATCGCCGCCGCCGCGGAAGGCTGCGAAAGCTACAAGGGCAGTGGTTTGCTCCGGCTCTGCGGGCGTAAATGGCGACACCGGCGGTGGGGGCGTGCTCGCGGGCGATGCCTGGAAATTCCTGCAAACGCACCGTTCGGCGTCACGCCGGACCCTTGGACTGCCTTGCCAGCCGATATCTCACCGCAGTGCAAACTGTTCTAATCAGTCGTGAATATGGCAGCGCGGCCTCGCGTCTCGCAAGAATCGTAGCCTTTGCGCTGTGCGCTTGGGCCACGCTTGCAAGAGGAGGAAGTTATGACACGTTGGTGGATCGCAGCATTTGTCGCAGGGCTCTCGTTCAGCGCGCCGGTGCTAGCTCACGATGACCACGATGACCACGATGACCACGATGACCACGATGACCACGGTGATTATGATCGCAGAGATGGGCGCGCCGCACGCGCGAGCCGCGGAGGTGACGCGGACCTCGATCGCAATGGTTGGGTCGGCCAGCGCGATGCGCGGCGCATGCATCGGGAGTTTCGGCGCGAGGAATCCCGGCGCGAACAGATCAGACGACACTTTGCGGCGCGCGCACGCGCGAAACATCACATGTACCATCGTGCACGCGCACGGGCCTACGCGGAAGAGGCACGCGAATCCGCCGCCCGCGCTCGCGGCCACGCAGCGCAGTCTCACCGCTGGTGAAGCACGCCCGGCAGCTGGCTGCAGCCGCGAGAGGCAGCTGCAGCGCTCGTTTCCCGAGCGGACCCAGCCGAGGCGACAGAGGCGTGAATGTGGCCGCGCTCAGCGGCGGGCAGATTCGACACAGCGCACTCGTGCTGCCACGCTGCTGGCCACAATCTACACAAAGTTAGGCAGCACCTCAGGAATTGCGCTCCATGCGGGGCCTTGGCACCAGAACTGCATAGGTTGCAAGCAATGCGTGCCGCAGCCCAAACAGCCCAGCGTGCCGAGCCCCGGTCTGCCCAGATGATCCAGCTGCGCGCACAGTCGAGGCGTGCGGCCCGAGGCGCTGGCCTGCGCTACGTCGATGAACGGCAGCCAGGCCTGCGGCGCGCTCGCAAAGGCAGCGGCTTCACGTACAGCAACACGCAGGGCCGAGCGTTGCGCGACACTGAAACGCTCGCGCGCATTCGCAGCCTCGCGATCCCTCCGGCTTGGACCGAGGTCTGGATCAGCCCGTACGCGAACGGCCACATCCAAGCGACAGGTCGCGATGCGCGCGGTCGCAAGCAGTACCGCTACCACAACGCTTGGTCGAGCAAGCGCAATCGCGACAAGCACGAGCGTATCTGCGAGTTCGCGCGCTTGATGCCGAAGGTGCGCGCACATTGCCGCCGTCAGCTGCGCAAACCGGGCTTGGAGCGCGAGACCGTGCTCGCAGGCCTCTTGCGCATCGTGGACCTGACGGGCTTGCGCGTGGGCAACGAAGAGTACGCGCGCACGAACAACAGCTTCGGCCTGACCACCTTGCGCTCGAGGCACGTGCGTGTGCACGGCGATCAAGTGGAGCTGCGCTTCCGCGGCAAGAGCGGAGTGCAGCGCTGCGTCACCTTCCGCGACAAGCGCATCGCCAAGTTGATCAGCGACTGCCGTGCGCTGCGCGGTCGCCAGCTGTTCTACTACCGCGATGCTTCGGGACAACCGTACGCCGTGCGCTCGGACCACCTCAACGCCTATCTGCGTGAGCTCACCGAGCCGCGTTATTCAGTGAAAGATTTCCGCACCTGGTCAGCGACAGTGATGGTCGCCCTGGACTTGCGTCAGCGCGGCGTTGCCAGCTCGCAGCGGCAAGGCAAGAAGATGGTATTGGAAGCCGTGCGCACTGCAGCGGCGTACCTCGGCAATACGCCGACAGTCTGCCGCGGCAGCTACGTTCACCCTGCTCTCTTCGAAGCCTATTTCCAAGGTGAGATATTGCCGCCTGATCCCACGCGCGGCGGGGCAGCAAAACACGAAGCCGCAGTGCTTGCGTTCCTGGAAGCTCGGCTCTCTCGGCCGAAGCCGCGCAAGGCTTCCCTCGAAGCGCAGCTGCGCGCGTCGGTGAAGGTCAAGCTGATGCGCGCCAGCTGAGCTGTTGCAGGCGGTGGACCTGTGCTAGCAGGATCAACACTGCGCGCAGAGTGCTGTTTGCTATTTCCAGAAAGTTTCCGCATGCCCGAAGTCCACTTCGACGTCCGCTGGCCCGACGGCACTCGACGCACGTACTACTCGCCCTCCACAGCCATCCACCAGCACCTGCGCGCGGGGGAAAGCTACAAAGTCCTCGAGTTCCTCGCAAAGGCCCGCGTTGCACTGCATGAAGCCTCCGAGCGTGTGCGCGCGAAGTACGGCTACACGTGTTCCTCTGCGATGGACACGCTCAGCCAAATCGAGGAGACCGCACAGGCGTTCGAAGCCAGCGGAGACGCCGAGATCACCGTCGTCGCCATGAACGAATAACGCAAAGTCGTGTGACGGATCGCTGGGGCTGTCTGCGTTCAATCGTGGCTGGTGCGAGCCAACAAGGAGCAGCCCCCATGCCGATCTTACGCGCGCTGACGTGTATCCTGACCACCGTCATGTTCTCTATCGCCAGCCCCGCAGCAGCTGACAGCTGCGAAAGTGGCAAAGCGCTGCCTGCAGGTGACACTGACGTTGCCATCAGCTTTGCGGGACTCATGCGTAGCTACCGCATCCACGTCCCGCGCTCATACACGGGGCTGACACCAGTCCCAATGGTTCTGAATATCCACGGCCTGACACAAGATGGGCCGATCCAACAACTAGCAAGTCAGTTTGACGTACTGAGCGAAGCGCACGGTTTCGTCACAGTCTACCCGAGCAGCGACAGTGGCTCCTGGAATGCAGGCGCGTGTTGCAACATCGCCGGGCCCGATGACATTCAGTTCATGCGCGAAGTGGTGGCCAGCGCACAACAGCAGCTGTGCATCGATCCCAAGCGCATCTATGCGACGGGCATGTCGAACGGCGGGATCATGTCGCACCGGCTCGCGTGCGACGCAGCGGACCTGTTTGCAGCCGTCGCGCCTGTAGCCGGCATCGTTCCCGTCGCAGACGCAGCCTGCCGACCCAACCGACCCATCCCTCTGTTGCAAGTTCACGGGACGAACGACGAGCTCGTCGACTACGATGGTGGTGGCGTGCTCGCCTTTATCTGGCTCGACCCTGCGATACCTCTGCTCAGCGCACGCGACACGGTGGCAGCATGGGCGCGCCGCAACCGCTGCCAGGCGGCGCTCTCCGCGCCGACGCCCAAGGAAGACTGGCCCAACGATCCAGTGTCAGGCGGCCACATCCCCGGCGCGGGCGCGCCGCTGTTCACGGACGAACAAGCGCAGGGATCTGTCCCTCTAACACCGGGGGCACCGTGCGTGTGGTACACGGACTGTCAGAACAACGCCGAGGTGGGATTGTGCTCGCACGACGGTGGGCACGACTGGGCGTCGGGATCGTCGACAGCGATCTGGCGGTTCTTCGAGCGCCACTCGCTCCCGTAGCCGGCTCGACACTGCGAAACGTCACAGTGCGCGTGCAGCCAACAGCGGCAGTTCTCACTCACACAAAGCAGCGGCGCATCCCATCGAGCTCGATGTTTAATGTACGACGAAAGCTCATCAGATCCGATGGTCAGGCCCCGCCTGGCCTCGAGTATCAATACGATCGGACCTAACTACTTGGCCACATCACAGGCAAAAGTGTGGCGGTCCTGACTCGGCTCAGCTCACAAAATGCCGCTTTTTTCCCGCGTGTTCGGCTGGATTCACAGAGCCACCCGGACTAGCTTCGAAGCTCGCGGGAACCCCGCGCTGGAGGCGTTTCGGGTCGCGCCCGTATTCGGCGAATCTCATTGGCTCACTCGGAACTGGTCGGCGGCACGCCTGCATCCGCCACGCATTCGCTGCTCGAGGCACAGCAGCGGGTGCTCGAGAGCATCGTGCGCGGCCATCCGCTCTCTGACGTCCTGGGAGCGTTGTGTCGGATCGTCGAGAGCCACGTCGGCGCACAGGCACGGGCAGCCATTTTGCTCACTGACGAGCCCAATGAGCGCCTGTTCCTGGGTGCTGCGGCGAGCCTTCCGTTAGGCCTCCAGGCGGCGTGGTCGACTCCGCTCTTGTCTTCTGGCGGGTCGGCGCTGGGCACGTTCACCACCTACCTGCCCGAGTTGCAGGAACCCACTGGCGAAGAGCGCCAGCTGGTCAAGCTGATCGCGCAGACGGCGGCGCTCGCGGTCGAGCGCTCGCGCGCGGATGCAGCGCTGCAGGCCGGCGCTCGACGGGATCGCTTCCTCGCGGAGCTAGCCGCGGCGACGCAGCCGCTGACGGCACCCGCCGAGCTGATGGAGACGACCGCGCGCCTGCTCGCGCTGCATCTCGGGGCGAGCCGCTGTGCGTACGCGGAGGTCGAGCAGGAGGATACGTTCGTAATTACTGGGAACTACGGCCCGACCGTGCCCAGCATCGTAGGCCGCTGGCCGATCGCGGCATTCGGGCCCGCGTGCGTGCGGGGCATGCGCGAGGGCCACGCGTACGTCGTGGCCGACACTGACACCCATCCGGAGATCAGTGCAGACCACTTGCCCGCCTATCGTGCCACCAACGTCCGTGCCGTGATCTGCGTGCCGCTGCACAAGCAAGGTCGGCTCACTGCTGCGATGGCCTTACATCAAGACCAGGTCCGCAGCTGGCTGCCAGAGGAGATCGAGCTCGTCAGCTTGGTGGTCGCGCGCTCGTGGGAAGCACTGGAGCGCGCTCGGATCACGCGTACGCAGCAAGAGAGCGAGGCGCGCTATCGCGCGATGGTCGAGGCGTCGCCTGATTGTGTGACGCTGATAGCGGCGGACGGCAAGCTCTTGCAGATCAATCCCGCAGGCCTGCTGATGATCGCAGCCGAGGCGGAGAGCGCAGTCCTAGGCACCTCGTTCTACGAGCTGATCGCACCGGCACATCGCGCGGCGTTCGAGCGCGTCTGCAGGGACGAGCGCGGCACGCTAGAGTTGGAGCTCGTGGGCCAGCGCTGGGTGGAGCTGTCAGTCGTCCCGCTGTCGCTGACGAAAGACGCACAGCGTGCCCACTTGGCGATCGCACGCGACATGACCGCGCGCATGTCAGCTGAAAGCGCGCTTGCGCAGAGTCGCGCGCGCTTGGACTACGCGGTCGAGCTGTCGGGCGTAGGGTTTTGGTACTGCGACCTGCCCTTCGACGAGCTGACCTGGGACGAACGCGTCAAGGCGCACTTCTTCTTCGCGCCGGACGCTCGCATCACGATCGATGACTTCTACGCGCGCTTGCACCCGGAAGATCGCGAGTCGACGCGCAGAGAGATCGAACGTTCGATCGACACGCAACTACCCTATGACGTTGTGTACAGGACACAATGCCCTGTTACATCTGACATCAAGTGGATCCGCGCGCTCGGCGGCACCATTTACAACGAGACCGGTCAGCCGTGTCGCTTCGACGGCGTAACGCTGGACGTGAGCGCGCTGCATCGCGCGCATGAGCGACTCGCGGAGCTGCTCGTAAGTGAGCAGGAGAAAAGCCGCGACCACGCACAGCTGGTGTCTCAGCTGCAGGAGCAGGAACGGCGCAAGGACGAGTTCTTGGCGACGCTCGCTCACGAGCTGCGCAATCCTCTCGCCGCTCTGCGCTTTGGCCACGAGCTGCTCGCGCGGACTCATGGTCCGGACGTCAGCGCACGAACGCACGCGACCCACGCGACCATGGAACGTCAGCTCACGCATCTCGTGCGCATGGTGGACGATCTGCTCGAAGCTTCGCGCATCACGCTCGGCAAGGTGGCGCTGCAGGTCGAACGCTTGGACTTTCGCGTGGCCTTGCAGAGCGCCATCGAAACAGCACGCCCGCTGCTCGAGTCGAACGGACAAGCACTCGACGTGCGCGTGCCGGAGCAAGCGCTGCCAATCGATGGCGATCCGACACGTCTAACTCAAGTGCTCGCGAACTTGCTGAACAACGCCGCGAAGTACACGCCGACCGGCGGCCGGATCGAGGTGCGCGTCGGCGTCATAGGCCGAGAGCTGCAGGCGACGGTCAGCGACAACGGCACGGGCATCCCCACCGACATGCTCGAGAGGGTGTTCGATATGTTCACGCAGATCGAGCGCTCGGTGAAGCACGCGCGCGGTGGCCTCGGGCTCGGGCTCACGCTCGTCCGCAAGCTGGTCGAGCTGCACGGTGGAAATGTCGTGGCAGAGAGCGCGGGGCTCGGACAAGGCAGCGTGTTTACGCTGCGCTTGCCGCTCGCGCTCGGGACCGCTGAGACGGAGAGCGTCGCAAGCTCACAGACTGCCAACGCGCGCGCTGCGCTGCGCGTGCTGGTGGTCGATGACAATGAGGATGCGGCAGAGTGTCTCGCTGCGTTGCTCGATCTCGAAGGTCATCGCACGCACCTCGCACACTCGGGGCCCGATGCGGTCACGAGCGCGCGTGCGTTCACGCCGGACGTAATCTTGCTCGACATCGGTTTACCGGGCTTCGATGGCTACGAGGTCGCGCGCAGGCTGCACCAGGAGCTCGGCGCGCGCGTTCCGCGCTTGGTCGCTTGTACGGGTTTCGGCGCAGAATCAGACAAGCGGCGCTCGCACGAAGCAGGCTTCGACGCACATCTCGTGAAGCCGATCAGCACCGCGCTGCTGATGAGAGAGTTAGCTGCAGCGGCGGCCGATAGCTGACGATCGTTATGCGTGCTCGTTGGGCATGTGCATGGATACCAGCATTCGTGGGGCTCATCAGAGCTTGCCTGACCACGCGCTTGGTGAACCTCGATAACGTCGACGCAGGTTGGCCGGCGTGCACTCCAGCACTCGCCCGGCACGCGCTCGCCCGCGGGTCAGCAGATCGCCGCTGAGAACGTCACGTCCGAGGACGACATGCGCGAGCGTGCGGAATACCTCGCGGCGCAGCGCCACCTGCCACTGCGCCGGTTCGACTCGCCGCTCGCTCGCCCACGACTTGCGCGCGTCGCTTGCCAAAGGCAGCGAGCACAAGACGCGTCTGCTCGTGCTCGGCGCGAAGGACAACCCGATGGTCCGCGTGCCTGCTTTACTCGAATTTGCAGGGCTCACGCGAGACCTGCCTCAAGTCTCCACGCACGTCGTGGAGCACGGCGGCCATGCCGCAATGTCGCTGGTACAACCCACCATCACGCAAGCCGTCCTCCAACGCTTCTTCGCCGCGGATTGAGTCGCATCACTATCATTTTTTTAGCTCGACTTGGTCGGCGACTTCGAGCGCGGGATTCGCGCTGAAGAAACCGCGAGGTTGCAGCTTGAAGTGGATGCTTTCGCTCGGCATGACCGGAAAATCCTCCGGCTTCGAGAGGTGGGTGAAGCCAGTCGTATACCAGAGGACGATGTCGTCACCGTGCAGATGCTCCGCTGGCGTGGTGTACGCGCCGACACCGTCGCTGCGTTGCGCTTGGTTCGGATAGTCGCCGGCGGCGTACAGCTCGCCCTCTTTGTAGCGCGTGATCCATAATGGATGGCGCGCGAACTCGGCGCGCAGCAAGCCCGGAAAGTCCGGCGCACTGTACGGCACGGCAAACGTAGCAGGCTCCAGCGCATAGCTCGTCGGCTTGCCGTACTTGTTCTTCTTGTCAGCGCTTTCGACGTGCCAGTGCCGCGCGCTGAACGGATCAGCGTCGCGATAGCCTTCGTGCTCGATGTGACTCATGACAGCCCCGAACGAGTTCTTGAAGCCTGTTTCGGGCAAATGCGCCGCGCCCATCTCCATCAGCGCGTTGTTCTTTCCATCGACATCGAGGTCGAGGCGGAAGCTCAAGAAGTGTTGGTGGTTCGGCGCCGCGACCCACACACCATTGTCGTCCAAACCGACTTTCGCCGCTTCTGCTTCAGGTGTCTCGTCCGTGCCGCGATTGAGCGTCGTGCCAGTCAGCTGCACCTTCACCTCGATGCTGCCGTCGAGCTTGAAGGTCCAATCGAAGCCGTAGATGTAGTTCCCGATCCAACAGTTCCAGGTCACTATTAGCTCGCGCGCTAGACGCGTGTCGCGCTGATAGTTGCTGGGGTCGGTGCGCGTCCACAAGATGCCGGAGTCGCGCTCGTACAAGCCGATCGTCCCGGGATATTCGATTGCGCCCGTGGTGTTTTCCTCGTCCGGGCCGACGTCAGAGAAGAACAGCGCGTCGAGCAGCTGCGTGTTCTCAGGCACATCGCGATTCACCTCGAGCGGCTGCGCGAGCATGCCTGCATTGTACTCACCGACATCGAATGCGCTGCGCCAGAGCCAGGCTTCGTCGCCCATCCCATACGGCACGTAGATCTCTGACAGCGCCAAGCGATAGGCGATCGGGCGCCACACACCGCCGTCCTCGAAGCGCACGTCGTACAGCACCAGGCCCTCTCGTGGATGAAGTGCCGCGTAGAACTTCCAGCGTTGCCATGTCACCTCGCGACCGCGGATGATCACATCCGAGCCTTCCGGTTGTGTCACCACCAGCGGCTTCAAGCGGCGCGACGTCCTCGCGTTGCCGGTCTCCGCGATCACCGGCCGCACACCCGTATCGAGCAAGTCAATCACCTCACGTGCATTCAGATCCACCGTGATCACCAGGCCCTCGACTGGACGATCGTAAGGGTTCTGCGGTGACTCCAGCACCTGCGCTGCAGCGTCGGCGCCGCGATAGAATACGAGACATCGCGCAAGCCGCGTGTGTGCGCCGTGCGGCAGCTTCGCGGCCACGCCCTTGGGCAGCTCCGCATCTCCCGGCGCCCACACATCGATGTAGGTCAAGGCTGGGTCGAGCCCGCGGGCACGCAGAGCCGTCGCGAACGGCTCATGCGCGTAGACGAGCTCCGTCGCAGCCACAAACTCTTCGCTCGTGAGTTGCCCTTGCGTGCCTGCAGGCCGCAGCTCCAACCGCAGAACATTGTGCACAAGCAAATCGACCTCGGCGACCCACAAGCGGTTGCTCGGGTAATGCATCACCTGCACCAGCGCGTTCCGCGGAAAGGCAACACCTTTTGTCCAGCCGAGGACCAACGACTTGGCCGGCTCGGCGAGCACCACCATGCTGTAGCGCAACGGCTGATCGGGCAGCGCTTCGTCCGCGAGAAACTTCGCTTGCACGGCCTCAAAGGCCGCTTGGATCTCGGCCGCGCTCAGCGGCTCGAGCGGATGATCCGCAGCGCGCACGACTGCCGCGCACGACAGCACCCAAGCGCAAACGCACGCGTACAACGCACCTGACTGTTTCATAACATCTCCTCGACCGGCACTGAGCGTGCGCCCTACTTCAGCGAGTAGCGCGCAACACGCTTCGGGGCGATGTCCGGCAGATGTATTGGCAGCGTCGAGTGCACTGCGCAGCTAAGAGCGGCTACATCGCGCCGTGATGATGGCTCGGCATCGCAGCGACATCGTACCCTCGCAGCTCGTTGTACTTTGTGATCTGCGTATGATCGAGCTGCGCGGTGAGCTCGAGGTGCGCCTGCAGGTGGACGGCGCGCAGCTTACCCTGGAGCGTGGCGATGTGCGCCACGTGCTGGTTCATCGAATCTGCATCCACGCTGCGGTCGAGGAACGCCTTGCCGAGCTGCTGTTCGTGCTGGACGATCTCTTCACCGAGCGCCTTTGCGGCCTGCTGCATGCGCCCAAAGATCGCCTCCGCCGCCGTGCGCTGCGCCGGCATGAGACCGAGCTCAGCGGCGCCGGCAACCACCACGCGTTGGCAGCGCTCGATCCTTGCCGCATGGATGACGATCGCTGCATCGCCGACTGCACCCAAGTGCGCGGTCCCGACTGACTCGCCCACGCCGGTGCCCTGACCGACAAACCTGGGGGCTTGTAAGCGACGCAACCAATCTCTGCCGTCATCGATGATGGCTGTGAAACAGCCTTGTTGGCAGAGCGTTCACGTTGGTGATAGGGCACTGCGCCATGCGCGCGAGATCGATGACATGGGTTGGTTTGTGCTGGTTGGCGCTGTCTGCCTGCGGCGAAAAACCTGTTAGCAAGGCTTCAACAGACGCGATGTGCACCACCGACGGTGGCTGTGCGGATGGTGCGGTCGAGCGCTCTGGGCCCTCGTCAGGTGGGCTGGCAGTCCCTGCCGCTGGCAGCGGCGCTCGCCGCACGCGAGTGCAATCCGCGAGCAGCCAGGGCGACTCCGGAGCTGCAGGCAGCGCTGCACGGGCCGGGGCGAGTGCACCCAAGCCACCGAGCAGCTCGGACACGCAGCAGGCGGATGCTGGCGCGGACGAACCGAACAGCGCGCCGCGCGCTGGCTCCGCTGCGCCGATGATGGATTCGGAGCCGACTCCCGAGCGACCCAGCGCGGACGCCGGCCAAGCTGCTGAGCCGTCCGAGCCTGAGCCGTCCGAGCCTGAGCCGTCCGAGCCTGAGCCGTCCGAGCCTGAGCCGTCCGAGCCTGAGCCGTCTGAGCCTGAGCCGTCCGCCGAGTGCGACGAGCAAATGTGTGGTCCGTGTCAGGCGTGCGGTGAGAGCGGCACCTGCGAACCAGTGACGGGCCGGGATGACGCCGACAGCTGCAGCGACATCCGCAGCTGCAGCAGCCGCGGCGAGTGTCAGCACGTCAGCGAGTCACACACCGATCTCGGCACGATGTCCGAGTACGCCGAGCTCACGACCAGCTACGCCCAAGTGATCAACTTCAGCGAGCCGGCCAGCGTCGTGGAGGTCCGCCTGGAAGTCTCGTGCAACGAAAACGATCAGACGTTCCCCTCGGTCTGGATCGTTGAAGCACCCTCTGGCATCCCCAGCAGCACGGTCATCGCCGCCGCCAACGTGATCTACCAAGAGCCCAGCGACAGCAACGCCTTTGCGCTTCTGGAGCTGTCTAAGGTGATCGAGCAACCCGCGACAGGTCCGATCGCGATCGTTGTCAACGCGAGCGAGATGAGCTGCATCGTGCGGCTAAACACGGAAGAGCCGTACGGCAACGGCGCCCTGTTTGCACAAGGCACCGCTGGTCTGTGGTTACCCACCGAAGGCTCGATGGTCTTCCAGGTGTTGTCGAGCCAGTGACAGTCACGGCCCGATCGTAGTCGGGCACGCGCTGCCAGTTGTTCCGCGCTCGCCCTCGTCACACTGGATCAAACCACTCAGTGCGTAGAGGGTCGAGTCGCAGCCCCCGACGAGGTTGTGAACGCCGTCGCCGATGCGCGACCACTCCGGCATGGTCGCGCCGAGATCGGTGGACTGGAAGGTCCCGGTGCGCGGCGGCGTGAGCCCAAACAGCTCGTCGGTCGTGAGCGCAAACGTGTAGCCCGGCCAGCCCTGCGGAATCCAGCTCGTCCCGTCTTCGTAGATGTAGACATTGTCGAGCTGGGTGCCGCGATCTGTCGCTGCGAGGTGCGTCGAGTTGCCGGCGCTGAACAGCTGGTTGACGCCGCCCGTGTTGATATGCGCCCAGTTGATCGTGGAGGTCGACCGATACACGCCCGCGTGATCCAGCGAGATCCCCGCGATGAAGTCAGCGCCCACGGCAAAGCCCGCACCTGGGTTGCCGTAGTCGCTCCAAGTCGCGCCTTCGCCACTCCACTTCTTCAGCCGGTTGCTGCCGATTTCTGTCGCGAACACTCCGAACCCACCCGCATACACGTTGATGGATTGCGTGCCGACCAGCGTCCAGTGGGTGTCCGTGCCGGTGTAGCGGTAAATCCCGCTGAGATCCGGCGTCAAACCAAACACAGTGTCGGTGCCGACGACGTGAACGGCGCCCGGCAGACCGATCAGCGTCCAGTTGTCGGGCTGGCCGTTGTACTTGAAGATGTTGTCGCTGGCGTCGGTCGCAACGAGCCCGAAGCCGCCGCAAGCTGCCATGCGCACGCGCTTCCAGACGCTCGACCAAGTGTTCGGCGTGCCTTCATAGCGCAGGAGCGAGCCGTACTCGCGCGGCACCACGCAGCGCGTGTCTGCATTGGACCAGTACTGCGGATGCGCGACGCCGCTGATCGTAGTCCATCCACAAACGTCCGTGAGCTCTTTGCCGCTGCTGGCGTCAGCCCAGCCGTTGCCGTCCGGATTGCTCATGGTGTGGACGACGTGGCGCGCGATCGAATACGACGGCGAATACGCTTCATTGATCGACGCACCAGCGGCGACCCACGCGTAGCGATAGGTCACTCCGTTGTAGCTCGCGTGACCGCGCTCGCCGAGCGAGCCACCTGGTACTGCGCCCGGTGGTAGCACCACGACCAACAGCTGATCGCCGCCCAGAGCCGGCGCTGCGTTCACCGCGAGTCGCCCGTTGATGTAGCTGGCCACTTCATCGGGGCCCGGGGCGTGCCCCGGCAGCGCGGTCGCGTCGTCGATCGCAACCCATGTCAGCGCAGGAGTCGCGATGTCGCCGTACTGGTTGAGATTGGCGAAGTACGGGCCCGCGATCATGTGCTGCAGCGCGCCCGCGACTTGGCCTGGCGTCAACGGGTTGCTCGTCGCCCAGCCGGCGCCCCAGAACAACAACGCGATGTCTGGGCGTTTCAGCACGGGACCACCGCCGCTCGCGAAGCTCGGAACGGGCGTCGGCTCGCTGCCCTTGCCCGCTCCGCCGCTCTCAGCAGCAGTCGCTGGTTCTCCACCGTGACCCGCTACGGTCGCAGCGCCGCCGTCGGTGCCGCCGTCAGCGGCAGTGGGTTTCGCTGGGTTTGAAGCGTCGGGCGCCTCTTTGCCGCCGCCGGCATCCTCGGGTGTGCGGCTCGGCTCGCGCTTACCGCCATCTTCTGCAGTCCCTCCCGCCTCGGGCTCGGAGCGTGCGCCCCCGTCGCTTGTGCCCGCGTCCGGCTTGGTGCTCACACTCTTTTCCGAGGTCTGGACCGCGCCCGCGTCGCGCGCGAACATCACGTGCACGCACGCGTCACCCTTACGTGTGGAGCCTTCCGGGCAGCCCCCATCACAAGCACTGAGTGAGCCCAACAGCCCCACGCTCATCAGCACAGGCGAGCAAGTAAGCCAGAGCGTCTTCTTCGCACGGGAAATACAGATCATGATCCGACAGTAGCTTGCATTCGCTTCGCCTAGCACCGCCGAGCGGCGCGGTCGCGCGATTGAATCCGACGCATGTGGCGGATGCTCGACCGTCCAATGCGGCGCTCATTCGCAGGTTGCAGGTGCTGCTTCGCAGCTCTCGAACCATTTCAGCTCGCCGGGTTTTGTGTCGCCCTCGCCGAAAGCACATTGCCACGGGACCTCTTGGACCCGTTCGTTGGGCTTCACTTGCCGCATGGCAGCGGCACATTCCGCGAAATAGCTCGGATCGCGCAGTGTACACAGCTGCGCTGGCTCCGGTGTCTCCGACATCTCCGTGATCACTGAACCCCGGACGTCCACGTACACCATGCGTGCGTACAGTGCGGTGCCGTCGGCACGCACGATCAACACGTGGTCCACGCCCTCATCGCCCTGCCCGTGGGCGCTCCTGGTCCCATGAATATAGCGCCCCGGCTTGCGCTCTTGGAGCGCTTCCATGAGACATACAGTCGACGGTGCGAGGACGATAGGACTGCGCTCTATCAGCTCAGCGCGCGACTCCGGGCACGGCTCATCGACTTCGCAAGTCAGGAGCAGCTCGCGGTCGTTCGGTCCAGCATCCGCTGGCGACTCTTCTATGGCTGCATCGGCTGCATCTGCAGCGGCTGCGTCTGCAACCGCAAATCGTATCACTGAAGCGTCTGTTGCAGCCGTCGGCTCAACCTTCGACGTGGAGCACGCTGCTCCAGCAAGCACTGCCATCATGGCAAGTACGGGGCCAAGTACCAGGCCATATTCGTTCATCGTCGATTCCCCCAATGCGAATGCTAAGCACACGCACCTAGGGTATCAGACGATGCTGCTGCTGGTAGCTGCGTAGAGTCAGTTACTCGGCGCAACTGGCGGAACGCTCGTTCACACTATTCGGCGCGTGCAGCGCTGACGCCGGCTTGCCGACCAAAGAAGCTCGCGCAGCTGATCGACAAGCCGCTCGAATAGCCTGCAGCGGAGCGCGGCAGACCACAGCTGTTTCGACCCGCCGCATACAACCCCCTTACAGGTGTACGCTGCGCGCTCAGCACTTCGCCACCCGGCAACGTGTCGAGGCCACCCATGGTGAAGCCCGGCACGATCGATTTGCTCGCAGACAAATCGAGCGCAGCAAACGGACCGTGCTCCAGTGGCTTGAGGTAGCTCTGCGACTTATGGAACAGCGGATCGACACCACGGCGCGCGTGCTCGTTGTAGAAGCTGACGGTGTGGACCAGCGTGCCCTTCGGTAACGCCAGCTCACTCTCCAACGCTTCAAGGCTGTCCCCCGCCGCCTTTAGCTGCATCTGTGCGAGCGGTCGCGCGAAGTTGGGCTCGTCGACGATGAGATACGCGGTGCCACCGCTCTGCCGCAGAATATATTCACCCGTGCGACCGTGGTACGCATCTTCGTTGATGAAGCGTTGGCCCTGCGCGTTGACCAGCACGCCGTGCACGAGCTTGCTGGGCGGGTAAAACGGCACACTCACGAAGCCTTCGCCCATACCGATCGCGTAACCACCCGCGCTCATGCCGAGCAAGATGCCCGCGCCGTCGTCGCCTGGATTGCCGATCTGTAAGTTGACGTTGAGCAGCTTCGGCGCGTGCGCAGCCACCATGCTGCGATTCATGATGAACCCGCCCGCGCTGAGGATCACGCCGCGACGCGCTTTGATCGCGAGCTGTTTGCCAGCTTGGCGAGCGATCACGCCCACGACGCGACCATCATCGTCCGATACCAGTCCGACGACGCGCGTGTCTGCTTCGAGGCGCGCGCCGAGTGTACTCGCCTGCGTGAGCAACGCTTTCATGATCACGCCACCAGCGCTACCGATCGTCTGGGGCTTGTGACCGCGCGGTGCAGGCTTCGCGATCTGACTGAACGGCCACACGTTCTCGTTGCCAGAATACAAGAGCCCGTCATCGCCCGGCGGCTCAGTCGTCTTCTTCCCGTAGAAGCTGGGCTTGAAGGTCAAGCCTTGCTCTTTGAACCAGGCGTAGTGCTCGAGATTACGTTCGCAATACATGCGAACCTTGTGCTCGTCTGGATTCGCGCCGCTCGCAGCGAGCAGATACTTGAACATCTCTTCGATGTCGTCCTGGAAGCCGCAAGCAGTCTGGATCTCGGTGCCACCGCCGAAGTAGAGAATGCCCCCTGACAGCGCGGTGGAGCCGCCGCCGTCCGATGCACGCTCTAACAGCATTACCTCAGCGCCGAGCTTGCGCGCTTCGATCGCCGCGCTTGCACCGGCAGCACCTGCGCCGACGATCAACACATCCATTTCTGCATCCCAGTGGGCGATTGCGCGCGCGCTCTGCAGCGGGTCGAGCGCGCAGCCCAGCTCGGATTGTGCGTGACTGGTGGATGCTGACGTGAGGTGAACAGTCATAGCGCTCTATAAGCGTGTACGTTCGAGTGCCTCGTAGCACTCACTGACCATGTCCTGCACGACGTCTTTGACCGCACGTCGCTGCGTGAGCTGACCGACGAGCTGACCCACCGGTGTACCTAACAGCTCGGCGGAGCCGGGCCGGCCTGTCTGCGCATAGCGGTAGATGCGCTGTTGCGCGTCTGCTGTGGCCATCCACTGCAGCGGCATCGGCAACGTGCCAGGTGAGTCTTTGCCATCCCAAGCTTCCGTGTACGGCGTCTTGAGCTGACGCGCCGGCTTGCCGCTGATCGCGCGCGAGCGCACGGTGTCGAGCGAGCTCGCCTTGAGCATCTTGTCGACTAACGCGGGTACACAGTCAGACTCGTTAGTCGTGAGCCAGACAGAGCCGCACCACACACCGGCTGCGCCCAACACCATCGCAGCAGCCATTTGCCGCCCGTTGGCGATGCCGCCGCCAGCGAGCACGGGCAATGGGGCGACCGCATCCACGATCTGCGGAATCAGCACCATCGAGCCGATTTCACCCGTATGACCACCTGCCTCGTAGCCGGACGAGATAATGATGTCGACACCCGCTTCCTTTTGGCGCAGCGCGTGCTCCGGGGTGCCGCACAGAGCAGCCACGAGGATATCGCGCTGGTGCGCGGTCTCGATAATGTCCGAGGGGGGCGGGCCGAGCGCATTCGCGATCAAGCGTATCGGATGCTTCAGCGCCACTTCGACGTGCGCACGGCCGCCGCTCGCCGACCAACCGAGCAAGCTCTCCGTGTGCTCTACGCCTTTGGGGATCTCTGGCACCTCATAGCGAGCGAGCAAGTCCTCGATGAAGCGCTTGTGCGCAGCGGGCACATGCTTTTCTAGATCTTCCTTGCTCAGGTCACCGACGTCTTTGCCCACGTACTTGACCGGGATGACAGTATCCACGCCGTACGGCTTGCCACCCACGTGCTCGTCGATCCAAGCGAGCTCTTCTTCGAGCTGCTCCGGGCTGTAGGCCACTGCGCCCAGCACACCGAAACCACCCGCGCGGCTGACGGCGGCGACGACATCGCGACAATGACTAAAGGCGAAGACGGGAAACTCGATCCCCAATCGTTTGGCTAGCTCGCTCATGCTCAACGACCTCTAAACTGCGGCTTGCGCTTCGCGACGAATGCAGCCGGTCCTTCTTTGGCATCCGCGGTCTCGAACACCGGTTGTCCGATCTCCAGCTCGAGCGCGAGCGCCTCTTTCTCGGGCAAGCCTTGTGTGGCGAGCACCGAGCGCTTGATCGCTTGCAGCGAAATCGGCCCGTTTTCAGCGATCTGCAACGCGGTCTCGCGTGCGCTTGCGAGCGCTGTGCCGTCTTCCACCACGCGGTTGATCAAGCCCATCGCCTGCGCTTCGCGTGCGGGTACATGTCGTCCTGTGAGCAAAATGTCCATGGCGTGACAGAGCGGGATCTGCCGCTGTAGCCGAACGGTGCTGCCCCCCAACGGGAACAAACCCCAGCGTGCTTCGGACACGCCGAACTTCGCGCTCTCGCCCGCGATGCGGATGTCGGTCGCTTGCAAGATCTCGGTGCCGCCGGCGATGCAAGTGCCCTCCACCGCAGCTACGAGCGGCTTCCTCAAACGGTAGTGGCGCAGAAATGCTTTCCAATGCAGATCTGTGTCTTCTCTAAAGCGTGCAGCCCATGCTGGGTCCTGGTGGCCGCTCGACATGGCTTTTAGGTCACTACCTGAGGAGAAGTGTCCCCCTGCACCAGTCAGGATTGCGACTCTTATCTCGGGATCCGCGTCGATCTGCTGCCAGGCATCGGCCATGCGCGCGAGCATCTCTAGGTCCATCGCGTTGCGCGCCTCGGGCCGGTTCATAATCACGGTCGCGATTGCACCCTCACGTTCGACCAACAGATGATCCGCCATACGTCGAGTGAAACAGGTTTCATTTACGTGGGCAAGAGGAGTTGCCGCGCGGAGTGAAACATGTTCTATTTTGTATGAACCAACACCGGAGGGCTATCGATGGACGTCTACGATCTCGACACCTACCAACGCTCGATTCCGCATGACGTCTTCGCCACGCTGCGCCGCGAGAGCCCGGTGCACTTCACGAATATTCCTGAGTCACAAGGTTTTTGGGCGATCACCAAGCACGCAGATGTCGTGGCGATCTCGAAAGATCCGCGCACGTACTCGTCGGCGCGCGGCGGCACGAACCTGTTCGACTTGCCACCCGAAGAGCTGTCCATCGTGCAGATGATGATGGTCAACATGGATCCACCCAAACACACCAAGTTCCGCAACTTGGTGTCGAAGGGTTTTACACCGCGCATGATCGCGCAGCTCGAGCCGCTGATCCGCAAGGCTGCTGTGCGCACCATCGACGCGGTCGCGAAGCGCGGCGAGTGCGACTTCGTTCCGTCGATCGCTGGCGATCTTCCGCTGATCATCATCGCGGACTTGATGGGCATCCCGCAGGATGATCGCCCTAAGGTGTTCGATTGGTCGAATCGCTTGATCGGCTTCGACGACCCAGAGTTTCAGACCTCGCTGCAAGACGGCAAGGTCGCCGCGGGTGAGCTGTGGATGTACGCGAACGCCCTCGCCACGCAGCGCCGCGAGAAGCCGGAGCTCGATCTAACGAGTGTGCTCGTGCAAGCGAGCGTAGACGGCGAGAAGCTCAGCGAGATGGAGTTTGAGGCGTTCTTCTTGATGCTCGCGGTCGCCGGCAACGAGACCACACGCAACGCGATCTCGGGTGGCATGCTCGCGCTCGTACAACATCCGGAGCAGCGTGAGCTGCTGTTGAAAGACCCCAGCCTGATTCCCTCCGCAGTCGAAGAGGTCTTGCGCTGGGTCACACCGGTCATCCACTTCCGCCGCACGGTCACGCGCGATGTCGAGCTGCGCGGCCAGAAGCTGCGCGAGGGCGATAAGGTCGCCGTGTTTTATCCATCGGCCAATCGTGACGAAGAAGTGTTCAAAGACCCATTCAACTTCGACGTGCGGCGCACGCCCAACGAGCACCTGTCGTTCGGCGTAGGCCAACACTTCTGCTTGGGTGCGAGCCTCGCGCGCTTGGAGCTGCGCTTGATCTTCGAAGAGATCCTCAACCGCTTGCCCGATCTCGAGCTGGCGGGCGATGTGCGCCGGCTGCGCTCCAACTTCATCAACGGCATCAAGTCCATGCCGGTTCGGTTTACGCCGGAGGCTGCGTGACCAGCACGCGCGAGTCGCTTGTCGCGAGCGCTCGCGAGCTGGCGCCGCGCTTGGCTGCAAGGCTGCCCGAAGCCGATGCGCTGCGACGCTTGCCGGACGACACCATCGCAGATCTCAAGCGCGCCGGCTTTTTTCGCATCCTGCAACCGCAGCGCTGGGGCGGCTACGAGCTCGACCCTCTGACGTTCTTCGATGTACAGATAGAAGTCGCGCGCGCTTGTGCGTCGAGCGCGTGGGTGCTCGGCGTGGTGGGCGCGCACGCTTGGCAGCTGGCGCTGTTCGATGAGCGCGCGCAGCGCGAAGTGTGGGGCGCGGACGACTCCTCGTTGATCTCCTCGTCGTACGCGCCGACCGGTCAAGTCGAGCGTGTCGACGGAGGTTACAAGATCAGTGGTCGCTGGTCGTTCTCCAGCGGCAGCGATCATTGCCAGTGGGTTTTTCTCGGTGGTTTTGCGCCGCCCTTCGCGGAGGGCAAGCCACCTGAGATGCTGACGTTTCTATTACCGCGCAATGACTACCGGATCGAAGACAACTGGCACACGATCGGCCTGCGCGGTACCGGTAGCAACGACATCGTCGTGGATGGCGCGTTCGTGCCGGAGCACCGCACGCACAAGCTGATCGACGGCTTTCGCTGCAAGAGCCCTGGAAACGCAGTGAATCCTGCGCCGCTCTACCGCATGCCGTTCGGGCAGCTGTTCGTGCGCTCAGTTTCAACGAGCTGCATCGGCATCGCCGAAGCTGCGTTGGAAGCGTTCAATGCGACAGCGTCGAAGCGCGTCGGCGCGGGCGACGGTGCAAAGGTAGCGGTCGACCCACAAGTGCAGCACGTAGCGGCAGACGCTGCGGTGGCGTTGGACGAGGTCAAGCTCGTCTTGCAGCGCAACATCGCGAGCCTGCGCGACTACGCAGAGCGCGGCGAGCTCGCACCCGTGCCGCTGCGCGTGCGTTATCGCTACGAGTCCTCGGTCGCCGCCGACCGCTGCACGAAGCTCGTCAGCTCATTGTTCAACGCTGCGGGTGGTCGCGCGATCTTCGTCGGTCATCCGCTGCAGCGCGCGTGGCTCGACATCAACGCCGCGCGCGCGCACTACGCGAACAATCCAGACAAACCGGCGCGCAACCTCGGCGCTGTCGAGCTGGGCCAACCCAACTCTGATTTCTTCATCTGAGGCTGCATGCATCCAGTCACCCAGCTCGGTTACCTGGTGTTCGAGGTGCGCTCACTCGATGCGTGGCGCAGCTTTGCCGAGAAGACGCTCGGCCTGACGACTGGCGAAGAGCTCGCAGGCGGTGGCTTCACGCTGCGCATGGACAGCTATCAGCAGCGCTTCTTCGTCGAGCCGGGTGAGCTGGACGACGTCGCGTGCATCGGCTGGCAAGTCGCGGATGCAACGACGCTGGACGTGCTGGCAGCCCGCTTGCCCGGCAGCCGTCGTGGTACCCCTGAGGAGTGCGCGCGGCGCCATGTAGCGGCGCTGATCAAGCTAGAAGACCCTGCGGGCATCCCGCTCGAGCTGTATTGCGGGCCGACGTTCGCCACGGCGCCGACCAGCCCTGTTGTTCAGTCGAAATTCGTAGCCGATGATCTCGGCCTCGGTCACGTCGTGATCGGCGCGGACGATCCCGCGCATTCGATCGCGTTCTACCAGGATGTGCTCGGCTTTCGCTTGAGCGACTACGTACGCTGCACGTACTTCGGGCACGAGGTCGACATCGCGTTTTTCCACGTTAACGCCCGCCACCACAGCCTCGCGATCGGCAAGCGCCACCAAAAACGCATGCACCACTTCCTACTCGAGGTGGAACAAGTGGACGACGTCGGACGCTGCTTCGATCGCGCGCTCCGCAGTAAAGTGCCGATCGCGCAGACGCTCGGCAAGCACCCGAACGACCACATGTTCTCGTTCTACGCGCTCACACCTTCAGGCTTTCAGTTCGAATACGGTCACGGCGGCGTAATCGTCGATGACGCCGTGTGGAAGAGCACTGTGTACGATCGCATCAGCGACTGGGGCCATCACCCGCCGCTGGTCTTTGCACCACCAAGAAAAGACAAAGCGGAGTCGCGATGACGAGCCAGAGCATTCCCGAAGCGCGCTTCGCCGAGATCGAGCCCGGCGTGCGCATCCACTACCACGACGTCGGCGCTGGTTTTCCTGTGATTTTTCTCCATGGCAGCGGGCCCGGTGCCAGCGGCTTCAGCAACTTTCAGGGCAACTTCCCGTTCTTCGCTGAGCACGGCTTTCGCGCGATCGTGCCAGATGCCTTGGGCTTTGGGCGCTCGAGCAAGCCGGACATGGATTACGGGCTCGATGCGGTGCTAGACGGGCTCAAGGCGCTGCTTCGACAGCTCGAGATCGAGCGCTGCGCTGTGGTTGGCAACTCGCATGGCGGCGCACAGGCCATCAAGCTCGCGCTGGATCAACCGTCGCTCGTTTCGAAGCTGATCTTGATGGCGCCAGGCGGCTTGGAAGTACGCGAGCGCTACATGGAGCAGCGCGGCATCCGCGCGATGTTCAAAGCGGTCAGCGCGCCGGAGGGGCTGAGCGAAGAGAGCTTACGTAAGGTGCTCACGCTGCAAGTGTTCGATCCTGGACACATCAACGATGCGCTGGTGGCGCAGCGTTGGGAGATCGCACAGCAACAACCCAAGCGCTTGTTCCAAACTTTGCTCGTGCCACACCTCGCTCCGCAGCTGGCCGAGCTGCGCTGCCCTGTGCTCGGCCTGTGGGGCAATCAAGATCAGTTCTGTCCAGTTAGCGGTGCGTCGGTCCTGTCAGATCACTGTCCTGACTCGCGCGTGTTGCGCATCGCAAACTGCGGCCACTGGGTGATGGTGGAGCGGCCTACCCTGTTCAACAAGATGTGCAC
>Ga0209082_1000059_pt1 | contig 72371 bp, 62 predicted proteins | sample ColdCreekSource_FD_184127 | JGI IMG/M metagenome (GOLD analysis project Ga0209082, IMG submission 184127) | Groundwater microbial communities from Cold Creek, Nevada to study Microbial Dark Matter (Phase II) - Cold Creek Source (SPAdes) (version 3) | ecosystem: Environmental > Aquatic > Deep... | reverse complement strand
CACGCCCTTGCCCTCTTCTTCGATGCGACGCATCGCTTCTGCAGCATGGATGCGCTTGGGGTGCGGCGCGCCGAAGATGTCACCGAGCGTGCTGCCCATCTGCACGCGCACGAGTGTGGGCGTTGAGTCGATCGTGCCGAGGCAGAGCGCGAGCATCTGGTCGCTGCTGCCGGCGCCGTGCGTTTGGTAGACGCGCGCGGTCCACGTGCGGTTGCCGGGAGGAAGGCGCACGGTGCGCTCACTGACCTGGCGCACGAGGCGCTCGGTCTGCAACCGGTATTGGATCAAGTCGGCGATCGAGAGCAAGCGCAGGTTGTGCTCGGCGCAGAACTTCTCGAGGTCACCCATACGCGCCATCGTGCCATCGTCGTTCATGATCTCGCAGATCACGCCCGAAGGCGAACGACCGGACATGCGCGAGAGATCCACCGAACCTTCGGTGTGGCCGGTGCGACGGAGCACGCCGCCTTCGACCGAGCGCAGTGGGAAGATGTGGCCTGGGCTGATCACGTCGCCGGCACGCGCGTTGCGCGCGACTGCGACTTGAATGGTGCGCGCGCGATCGGCAGCGCTGATGCCGGTGGTGACGCCGGTGGCTGCTTCGATCGAGACGGTGAATGCCGTGCCGGACTTGGTGCGATTGGTGTCGACCATCATCGACAGACCCAGCGCTTCGACGCGGTCGCTCTCGAGCGAGAGACAGATCAAACCGCGGCCGTACTTGGCCATGAAGTTGATCGCCTCGGGCGTGACCATTTCGGCCGCCATGACGAGGTCGCCTTCGTTCTCGCGCCGCTCGTCGTCGACGAGCACGACCATCTTGCCGGCTGAGATGTCCTCGAGTGCACGGTGCACTCGTTCGATTGCGTCACTTCGCATGGGTACCCCTTCGCGTCTTCAGCTGTGCCGTCTTGTGGTACGGCCGCCCACTTCATAGCCTCGTAGATCGCCGTGGTCCAGGCTTACCTGCCCCAGCGTGATCTTTGGGCATTTGGGCTCGGCCTTTGTGAACGGCACCCCGAAACAACACGTCATCCCCTAAGCGTACAATCTCCGGCTGAACAAGCACGAAGGCTTCTGGAAGGCTGCGTGCAGCGGTTCCCGCAACCATTGGAATCGCTTGCATATCTCCCAGGAAGCAGGGGGCGACGAAAATCGCAGCAAAATCGACCAATCCTGCTTCGAGCAGCGCGGCGTGGATGTGGGCTCCGCCCTCCACCAACAGGCGCACGATGCCGCGCTCGGCCAGCGCGCGCAGCGCAGCCTGCGGGTCGAGGCCTGTGCCGCGCCGTGTTTTAGGCAGCGCGAGCAGCTCGACACCACGGGCGCGCAGCTTCGCGGCGCGCTGAACGGGTGCGCCGTGCGCGTGCAGAATGAGCGTTTTGACTTGGTGTGCGCCCGTTACGAGCTTCGCCCCGATGGGCGTGCGCAGCTGGCTGTCGAGGACCACGCGCAGCGGGTCGCGACCGCGCACAGCGCGGACAGTGAGCTCGGGATCATCGGCGAGCACAGTGCCGACGCCCACCAGCACGGCGTCGGATTGCGCGCGCATTCTGTGCGCCTCGGCGCGCGAGGCGGGGCCGGTGATCCACTTGGATTCGCCGCTGCGAGCGGCAGTGCGGCCGTCCAAGGTGACTGCCGCTTTCAGCGTCACGAACGGCAAGCCCTGCAGGCGATGCTTGCGAAAGTCTGCGATCAAGCGGTCCGTGCGCTCTTTGAGCACGCCGTGCTCGATGGCGATGCCGGCCTTGCGCAGTCGCGCGTAGGCGCCGCGCTTGTGCGGCAGCGGATCGGCGCTGCCCACGACCACGCGCTTGACGCCCGCGGCGATGATCGCATCGACGCAAGGTGGCGTGCGACCGAAGTGGTTGCAGGGCTCGAGCGTGACGTACAGCGTGGCACCGCGCGCTTTGGGGCCTGCGCGGCGCAACGCGATCACTTCCGCGTGCGGGCCACCGCAGCGCGGATGAAAGCCGACGCTGATCAGCTCGGCGCCACGTGCGACGACCGCACCGACGTGTGGATTGGGACTGGGATCGCCGCTCTGAGCGGCACGGAGCGCGCGCGCCATAAAACGTTCATCGCGCTCGCGCCCGGACTCAGCCACCGTCGTCCTTCTTGGGCTGCGTCAGCAGGGCCGACAGCTCGGCCATGAATTCGTGGATGTCTTTGAAGCTGCGGTAGACGCTGGCGAAGCGCACGTACGCAACTTGATCGAGCTCTTTGAGCCCGCGCATGACCTCTTCGCCGATCTTCGTCGAGTCGATCTCTTTTTCGCCAGACTCGACGCAGTCGCGCTCGATGTGATCGACGAGCTTCTCGATCTGGTCCGACGCGACCGGGCGTTTTTCACATGCGCGACGCAGGCCAGCCAACACCTTGAGCCGATCGAAGGGCTCTCTGCGGCCGTCTTTCTTTACGACCATGGGCAGCACGAGCTCGATGCGCTCGTAGGTCGTGAAGCGACGCGTGCAGCGATCGCACTCGCGTCGACGCCGCGTAACCTCGTCTCCTTGGGACAAGCGCGAGTCGATGACTTTGTTATCTACACTGCCGCAAAACGGGCATTTCATAGCTGCGAGACGCGCACCTTCTCGGATGGCTCGCAGGCTGTCAACTCGCCGGCCGCACCATCCGCACGACGGCCTCTACATGCCCTGTCTGCGGGAACATGTCGAGCACATGCACACGGTCAGCCGTATAACCCTTGGCGTGCAGCGCGCGCAGATCGCGGCTGAGTGTGGTCATATGACAAGAGACGTACACCACACGACGCGGGCGCGTGGTGTCGACGAGCGCAGCGAGGCTAGGACAGCCGCCGCGCGGAGGATCCAAGACCAACACGTCGAAGCGATCCTTGAGCTGGAGCGCGCGCACGTCGCCGACCTGGACTTGTGCTTGCGTGCGCTGACGCACTTTGAGGTTTGCGCGGCATGCTTCCACGGCCGCTGCGTCGCCTTCGACCGCGAGCAGCTTCTGAGCGCGCGCTGACAAACCGAGCGTGAAGTTGCCGTGCCCTGCGTACAGCTCGAGCACGCGGCTGTCGTCGGGCTCTGCGAGCTCGACCACCAGCTCACGCAGGCGCGCGTTCACGGCCGCGTTCACTTGGGAGAAGCCGTGTGCCTGCGACTCGAGCGGCAGCCCGTCGAGATCCATGCGCGGCGCATCGGTCTTGCCGTAGCGCGCGGGCGCTCCACCCGCCACGGAGAGCGCCACGCCAATGACCGGCTCTGCGCGGGCCAAGTGCTCGGCAGCTGCATACGCAGTGGGTGCGAGGGCGGACTCCGAGCGGATCGCGACTTGGGCTTCCGTCTCGCTGGCCGTGTCGAGATCGATCTCGCCTGCGCCTATCAGCGCAGCGCTCATATGCTCGCGCACGCGCGCCAGTGCAGCTTGGAGCGGCGGGGTCAGCACCGGGCAGCACTCGACGTCGACCAGCTGGCTCTGGCCATGCACGCGATAACCGAGCACCAGACCACTGCCGAGCTTGCGAAACGCGAGACGTGCGCGCCGACGGTAGCCGAGCTGCGGGCCGTGCGATTCGACGCTGATCGGCAGCTCTTCGGCGGCGAGCCCGTGGATCGCGTGCGCGACGCGCTTGGCTTTGAGCGTGTGCTGAGCCGGGAGCGTCAGGCTCATCAGTGGGCAACCACCGCAGCGCTCGGCGAGCGTGCACACCGGCTCGACGCGTTCGGGCGATGCGCTGAGCACCGAGAGCACGTTGCCGTGCAACACGCCTGAGCGCTTTTCGGTGACGCGCACCCTGACCTGTTCGTCCGGCAGACCACCTGGCGCGAGCACAAGGCCGTCCGTCGTTTCGATGACGGCGTCGCCCGCGTCGGTCACGTCGCGCACGCGGCCCTCGAGGACTTTGCCCTTGGACTGGTCGCGGCCTTGGCTCCCGCCGCTGCGCTTAGCTCTGTGCTTCACGGCGCGCGTTATACCCGCCGCCCCGCATCGACGCACGCAGCCCTCAACGATCACATCCAGGGCCACGATCACATCCAGGGCCACGATCACGTCCAGGGCCACGATCACGTCCAGAGCCACGATCACGTCCAGAGCCACGATCACGTCCAGAGCCGCGTGGACGTGGACGTGGACGTGGACCTGAGCGTAGACCAAACCCCTGGTCGTGGCCGCGCGCGTGAACGGGAACGTTACCCTGGACGTGATCCTGCCCGTGGACAGCACCTTTTTTCTCAGTCTCAGTCTCAGTCTCAGTCTCAGTCTCAGTCTCGGTCTCGGTCTCGGTCTCGGTCTCGGTCTCGGTCTCGGTCAGGAGAGCCCGGATTGTCCACGGGGTTCGCTCACCTCCACGGGGGCGTTCCGCTCACGCGCACGGCCACGCTCACGGGGGGCGTCCACGCTCACGGGTACGATCACGATTCGTGTGGATGCTCGGGCGGATTAGACGATGTAGCCGCCGCCTACTACTTGTTCGCCTGTGTAGATGACCGCTGCTTGGCCCGGCGCGACTGCGCTTTCCGGTTGGTCGAAGCGAGCCGAGAAGCCGCGTTTCGTGGGCGTGATGACACACGGGCTCGCGCGATGCCGCGAGCGGATGCGGAGCTGGGCCGGGAAAGACTCGCTGGGCGTTGCTGAGGTCCAGATCACTGATTCTGCTTCGAGCTCGGAGGTCTGCAGCTCGGACGCACTGCCGATCACCACCTGCCGGGTGTCCTCGATGATCTTCAGTACGTACTTCGGTTCTTTGCCGGCGACACGCAGGCCGCGCCGCTGGCCGATCGTGAAGCCGGTGATGCCATCGTGCTTTCCGAGCACCTGACCCTGGGTGTCGATGATCTCGCCGCCCTCAGCGGCGTGACCGGAAGTGCGTGCCACGAAGCCGCGTACATCCTGGTCGGGCACGAAGCACAGCTCTTGGGAGTCGGGCTTGTTCCAGTTGGGCAGCCCAAGCTCCCGCGCACGCTCCCGCGCTTCGGTCTTGTCCAGCTCGCCGAGCGGAAACACCATATGGCGCAGCACTTCCTGCCCGACGCCGAACAGGAAGTAACTTTGATCCTTGCTCTCGTCGCGACCACGGAGCAGCTCGACGTTGCCGTCCGCACCCGCACGTACGCGCGCGTAGTGGCCCGTCGCGACGTGCTGTGCGCCGTAGCTCTGCGCGACTTGCCAAAGCTTCTTGAGCTTGACCTCTTGGTTGCAGGCGACGCACGGAATCGGAGTGCGACCCGCGAGGTTGGTCTGGATGAACGGGTCGACCACTTGCGCGCGAAACGCGGCGCGCTCGTCGAGCACGTAGTGCGGAATGCCGAGCAGCTCACAGGTGCGGCGCGCGTCGTCGCGGTCCTCCGGGGCGCAGCATCGGCCGACCTTGTTGTCGCCGGCGGCGTCCCACAGGTGCAGCGTGACACCGATCACCGAGTGGCCTTCGGCATGCAGCATCGCCGCGGCGAGCGAGGAGTCCACGCCGCCGCTCATCGCAACGAGCACGCGCATCGGTTCAGTCGTTGGCATGGGGGCCTTCTCGTGCCGCATGCGCGCTGCCGGGTCAAGCATGGCCGGGTCTGCGGCGTTCTCTTCAAAAGAATCGCAAGATGCCGGAAGGGCGCGCCCGATTCATCAACAATCTGCGGTACATCAGCGGCGAATCCAGAAGACCGGTGCAAAACAACCCGAAAACCTTCGAGCGCGTCGAGCTTCGCTCAGACACCTGGCCTCGCGACCACAGCGGCGCAACACTGCATGGCGAAATCCACATCGATTTCAGACGTTTCCAAACCTAAGCTAAAGCGAGTACTAGATTCAGATCTAGCTGGTTCTTCGGGATGTGTGGCCCGCAGCACCGGCGAGGGCTCGCTCTTGCCCGAGGAACAGGCAGCCCCCGCGCTCACCGCGAGGCCTTCGAGGTCGAGGGCAGAGACCATCACGTCGGATCGCCGACCGGGCCAGAACACGTTGGTCGCGGTCGCGACGCGTGCGCCTTCGGGGGCGTTGCGCCGGGCGCCGAGCTCGAGCAGCGCCGCTTCCAGGCGGTCCCGCAATCCAGCGACGCGCGGCATGTCCGCGATGCGCTCGGGGACCAGCTCGCTCGCCAGGCCGAAGCCGGCAAGTGAGCGAACATCCGGTGTGCCCGCGCGACGCCCGCGCTCTTGACCACCACCACGCACCAGCGGCGCGACGTCCAAGCCGCGCTTCACCCACAATGCGCCGGCGCCTGCAGGGCCACCGATCTTGTGGCTCGCGAGCGCGAGCAGATCGAGGTCGAGCTCACGCATCGAGATCGGCAGCTTCCCGAACGCCTGTGTGGCGTCGACGAACAGCAGCACACCCGCGCTGCGGCAAACCTCGGCGTAGGCAGCGATCGGCTGGAGCGTACCGGTCTCGTGGTTCACCCACTGGATCGCGCACAGCGCTGTAGCGGGCTCGATCGCAGCCAGCAGCTGCGCCGGTTCCGGCGCGCGCCCGTGCAGCACCGGCAGGCGCGTCACGCGCACCTGCCCGCTCTGCTCGAGCTGGGCGATCGGCTCGGCCACCGCGGGGTGCTCGATCTCAGTCGTCACCACGTGTGCACCCGGGCGGGCCGCGAGCAGCGCGAGCACAGCCAAGTTGCAAGCCTCGGTACCGCCGCTCGTCAACACCAGGTCGGATGCCTGGGCATCGATCGCATGCGCTATCTGCTCACGCGCACGCTCGATCAGCGCGCGGCTCCTGCGACCTTCCGCATGCACGCTGCTCGGGTTCGCCCAGTGGTCAGAGAGCTCGAACAAACCTGCGTGCACCCGCGGATCGAGCGGCGTGGCGGCATGATGGTCCATGTAGACGCGTCGCATAGCGCCTGAGTCTTAGCGGACCAGGGTCCATAAGCCAGGCCAACACAATAGCTGTTCGTAAACTAGATCGCGTGAGCGTGGACGCCCCCGTGAGCGTGGCCGCGCGCGTGAGCGGGAACGCCCCCGTGGAGGTGAGCGTTCTCCGTGGACGCTCTAGACTCTCTTCTTTCGGCGCCCGCGAGACCGCACATTCAGCATCACCTGCGTTTCTCGTTGGCCATCCATGCGCTCGGATCGCCCAGGGTCGCGATCACCACCACGGGGGCGTTCCCGCTCATGCGCGCGGCCATGATCACGTGAGCGTCCTCGTCCACGACATTGGTTTCACGGTCGAGAAAAAAGATTGAGAGAGCGCTAGCGCTCAACCGACGGGTGGGTTCCCGTGATCGAGTCGCGCCGCGCCGGCTGGGGGGAAACCGTGAGCTCGATCGCTGTGCCTCCGAGGCTGCGCCCGGCGACGGTGCGCGCGGGCGGGCTCTGGACTTCGATGCCGCCGCCCAGGGCTTCAGCGACGTTGCGGGCGTACGCGAGCCCGAGGCCGACGCCGCCGTGACTGCGCGTGCGCGAGCCGTCCACCTGGAAAAACGGCTGCATGATCTGATCTTTGGCGTGCTCGGAGATGCCCGGACCATCGTCCGCGACGATCAGCTCGTAGCGCTGATCTTCCGAACCCGCTGGCCCGATCGCGCGCACCGAGACCGCGACGACCGAGCCGCGCGAGCTGAACTTCACCGCATTGTCCAGGATGTGCACCATCGCGCGCCGCAGCTTGTCCGGATCGCCGCGCGCCGGCAGCGAAATGCTCGACGCTTCGCGCTGCACCTGCACGCCCGCTTGCTTGAAGCGCATCTCAGTCTCTTCGATCGCGCGCACCACCACCGCCGCGAAGTCGTAGTCGCGATCGAACAAGTGCAGCCGCCCGGTCTCCAGGTGACTCACATCGAGCAACGTGTCGATCAGCGAGCGCAGCTTCTGAGTCGAGGTATGGACGGACTCCAAGCACTTGCGCTGCAGCGGCGTGAGCGGGCCGGCCTCTTCGTCCAAGAGCAGCCGCAGATAACCGACCACTGGCGTCATCGGCGTCGCGAACTCGTGGCTCAGGTTTTGCAGAAACATCTGGCGCAAGCGCGCGTTCTCCTCGAGCTGACGGTTCGCCTGCGACAGGTCCTTGACCGATTGCTCCAAGCGCTCCACCAGCTTCTGCGAGCGCGAGCGCAGGATCCGAGCGTCGTCCGCATGACGGTCGCTGCGCTCGCTGTGTCCGGCCAAGTACTGTGCGATCACGTCGGAGAAGCCCGCCGCGTTGAAAGGCTTCTGGATCAACCCGTCGGCGCCCACAGCCAAGCTCGTCTCGCGGTCGCCTTCGGCCGTGACCGCGACGATGGGCTTGCCTTGCATCCATGGCATTCCGCGCAAGCGCAGCGTGATCTCGTAGCCGTCGAGGTCGGGAATGTTGATGTCGACCAGCACGAGATCCGGCTTGTGCATCTCCGCCAGACGGATGCCCTCGAGCCCGGTCTCCGCGTCGAAAACCTCATGGCCCGCGGCGTCGAGCAGCTTGCGCACGAGCAACCTGTTGACAGGGTTGTCTTCGATATGGAGAACGCGCGCCACTGAGCCCGTGAGCCTACCACCTCGATGGCGAGACGGTCGATTTCGCGCCACTGGTCCGAGCTCGGCCTACGGGGTTATTCTAAAACCAGCGCATTCCTGACTTGCGTGTGGGGAACGCTCCCAGTATCTGGGTCGGGCACGTCCGTCGTCACCCCATGGGCTCGGGACGCGGCAGCGAGTGAGAGAGGCATGTCAGACAAGCTTCTGAGTGAGTTTCCGAATGTCAGCTACGAAAGCTGGCGCGCGCAGGTGGAAAAAGACCTGAAAGGTGCGGACTTTGAGAAGCGACTGCTGACGCGCACTCCGGAAGGCATCACGGTCCAGCCGCTCTACACAGCCGGGACCACCGCCGCGCTCGAGTCGCAGAACGCGATTGGGTTCGCGGGCTTGGCGCCCTATCGGCGCGGGCCTAAGCCATTCGGCAGCTACGGGGAGCGCTGGGACGTATGCAGCGAGCAAACCGCGGCCAACCCGCACAGCGCCGCGCAAGAGATCGCGGAAGACCTGAGCGCTGGTGCGACGTCGCTCTGGCTGCGCTTCGACGAGCACTCGCGCACCGGCGAACCCACTCGCAACGTGGCCGACGGGCTGCAGTGTGACAGCTTGGCTCAGCTCGACGAAGTGCTCGCACCAGTCAACCTGGAGGCGACACAGCTACGCTTAGACGCTGGCGGCAACGTGGCCTTAGCCGCGCTGCACCTCGCGCTCGCCGACCTCAAAGAGGCCGACCCCGCGCGCTTGTCCGGCTCGCTCGGCTGCGACCCGATCGGCGCGCTCGCTCGAGATGGCTCCCTGCCCTACGACTTGGCCCGAGCGCGCGCATTGTTCACGGAGCTGTGCGCGTTCACCGCCCAAAACTGCCCGCAGCTGCAAGCTGCGGTGGTCGACGTCGAGCCGTACCAGCTCGCAGGTGCGAGCGCGGTGCAAGAGCTCGGCTACGCGCTGGCCACCGGCCTCGAGTACTTGCGCTGGAACCTGGATGCCGGGCTGAGCCTAGAGCAGAGCTGCGCGCAGATCGGGTTCCGCGTGCCGGTGGCATCGGACATGTTCTTGGAGCTGGCCAAGCTGCGCGCGCTGCGCGTGTGCTGGTCCAAGCTCGTCGCCGCGCACGGCGGCGGTCCCAACGCGCAGAACACGCACATCCACGCGGTCACCGCGCTCGGCACCAAGACCCGGCGCGACCCTTGGGTCAACATGCTGCGCACGACCACCGAGGCCTTTGCTGCGATGGTCGGCGGCGCCGACACAGTGACCACGCGCGGCTTCGATGCTGCACTCGGCCGCTCCGACAGCTTCGCGCGCCGGATCGCGCGCAACGCGCAAGTGATCTTGAACGAGGAAGCACACGTCACGCAGGTAGCTGACGCCGCTGGCGGCAGCTACTACGTCGAGTCGCTCACGGATCAGCTCGCGCGCGCTGCTTGGGCTGTGCTGCAAGACATCGAGCGCCAGGGCGGCATGGCCAACGCGCTCGGCACGTCGAAGGTCGCGAACGTGATCGAGGAGACTTCGCGCACGCGCCTCCAAGCGATCGCGAAGCGCAGCGCTCCGCTCTTGGGTGTGAGCGAGTTCGCCAACTTGAGCGAGGAACCGGTGCACCGCGAGCCGTTCGGCGAGCGTGCCGTGGTCGAAGCGCCGCTGCCCAGCGACGCAGCGCAGAAGTCGATCGAGCAGCTGCGAGCGGCGGAGCCCGGCGCGCGTTTCGCTGCGGCGGTCCACGCAGCCCTGCAAGGCGCAAGCGTCGATGAGATCACGCGTGCGCTGGCAGTGGGGAGCTCGAGCTTGCACCAAGCAGCCTTGCCCGTGCGCCGAGCGGCAGCAGCATTCGAAGCGCTGCGCGACCGCGTCGATCGCCAGATCGCGAGCGGGCAACCGGCGCCACATGCATTCCTGTGCAACTTGGGTGAGATCCCCAAGCACAAAGCACGTGCGAGCTACGCCACCGGGTTCTTGAACGCCGGCGGACTGCGCGTGCTCGACAACGAAGGCTTCGCAAACGTGCAAGCCGCAGCCGAAGCGTTCGCGGCCGCGCATACCTCGCTGGTCGTGGTCTGCGGTAGCGACGACCAATATCCAGAGTGGATCCCCACGCTCGTGCCCGAGCTGAAGAAGCGCGGAGCCAAGCAGATCATCGTCGCCGGGCGCCCGGGCGATCGGCAGGCCAGCGATGAGCAAGCTGGCGTGACCGGTTTCATCTTCATGGGCACGGACGTCGTGGCCAGCCTGCAACAACTGCTCGACGCTATGGGAGTCGCCTCATGACCGCCCGCATCGATTTTAGAGAGCTCGGCTTCGACGCCGTCACCATCCCACCTGCGAGCCAGGGCGACTGGGAAGCGCTCGCGAACACGCAGGCGCAGGGGCAAGATTTGTTATGGCGCACGCCCGAGCAGATCGACGTCGCGCCGGTGTACAGCGCCGCGGATCTCGAGCAGGTCGAGCACCTTGGTTACCAGCCGGGCATGGCGCCTTTCGTGCGCGGTCCGTACTCGACGATGTATGTGCAGCAGCCTTGGACCGTGCGTCAGTACGCAGGTTTTTCAACGGCTGAGGACAGCAACGCTTTCTACCGTCGCAATCTTGCCGCGGGTCAGAAGGGTCTGTCGATCGCGTTCGATCTCGCGACGCACCGCGGTTACGACTCCGACAATCCGCGCGTCTCGGGCGATGTCGGCATGGCCGGCGTGGCCATCGATTCGATCCTCGACATGCGCATCTTGTTCGATCGCATCCCGCTCGATCAGATGAGCGTGTCGATGACGATGAACGGCGCGGTGTTGCCCGTGCTTGCGCTCTACATCCTCGCGGCCGAAGAACAAGGCGTGCCCGCGGCGAAGCTGACCGGAACGATTCAGAACGACATTCTGAAAGAGTTCATGGTTCGCAACACGTACATCTATCCGCCTGAGCCTTCGATGCGCGCGATCGGCGATATCTTCGCGTTCACGTCGCAGAACATGCCGAAGTTCAACAGCATCAGCATCTCCGGCTATCACATGCAGGAGGCTGGTGCGACGGCGGACATCGAGCTCGCGTATACGCTGGCGGACGGTATGGAGTACATCCGCACCGGCATCGCCGCGGGTCTCGGTATCGATCAGTTTGCGCCGCGACTTTCGTTCTTCTGGGCGATCGGCATGAACTACTTCATGGAAGTCGCCAAGATGCGCGCCGCGCGCGGGCTGTGGGCGAAGATCGTAAAAGGCTTCAATCCCAAGTCGGACAAGTCGATGGCGCTGCGTACGCACTGCCAGACGTCAGGCTGGAGTCTCACAGCACAGGATCCGTTCAACAACGTCACGCGCACGTGCATCGAAGCGCTGGCGGCGGCCTGCGGTCACACACAGTCACTGCACACGAATGCGCTCGACGAAGCGCTGGCGTTGCCGACTGACTTCAGCGCGCGCATCGCTCGCAACACGCAGCTGTACTTGCAGCAGGAAACCGGGATCACCCGCACGGTCGATCCTTGGGGCGGCAGCTACTATGTCGAGCGCTTGACGCACGATCTCGCGCGCCGCGCCTGGGCGTTGATCGAAGAGGTTGAAGCGCACGGCGGCATGGCCAAAGCGATCGAAGCCGGTCTGCCCAAGATGCGCATCGAAGAAGCCGCGACGCGTACGCAAGCGCGCATCGACTCGGGTCGTCAGACGATCGTCGGTGTGAACAAGTTCCCGCCCACGCGCGAGGAGCCGCTCGCGATCCTCAAGGTCGACAACACGGAGGTGCGCGCGTCGCAGATCCGTCGTTTGAACGAGCTGCGCAAGGGCCGCGATGAAGCGAAGCTGCGAGCGGCGCTGAACGCTTTGACCAAGTCCGCCGAGTCACGCGAGGGCAACTTGCTCGCGCTCGCGCTCGATGCAGCGCGTGCCCGCGCCAGCGTGGGCGAAATCAGCGACGCGCTGGAGAAGGTCTGGGGTCGCCACGAGGCCGTGATTCGTTCGATCACCGGGGTGTATAGTGGTGAGGTGAACAACGTGAACAACGACGTCCGTGAGGTGATCGAGCTGACCAAGCAGTTCGAGCTGAAGGAAGGTCGACGTCCGCGTATCCTGGTCGCGAAGATGGGCCAAGACGGTCACGATCGTGGCGCGAAGATCATCGCGACGGCGTTCGCTGACATGGGCTTCGACGTCGATGTTGGGCCGCTGTTCCAGACGCCAGCAGAGACCGCACGGCAAGCCGTGGAGAACGACGTGCATGTGGTAGGCGCGAGCTCGCTCGCCGCGGGTCACCTGACATTGATCCCCGAGCTGCGTAGAGCGCTCGATGCGCTCGGGCGCGAAGACATCATGATCGTCGCGGGCGGCGTGATTCCGCCGCAAGACTACGACGCGCTGTATGCGGCCGGTGCCTCATGCATCTTCGGGCCTGGCACGGTGATCACAAAGGCGGCGAAGGAGCTCCTGGCCGAGCTGGAGGAGCGCATTTCGGATGAGGCAACACCTGCGTGAGCGGTGACAAGCGCACGTCCTGGGAAGAGCCCGAGCCTGCAGCTGATGGCGGCAGCTCGCGCTCCGACCGGCCGGTGCCCAAGCGTCGTAAGCTGAGCTTGCAGGAGTATGTGGACGGCGTGCGCGCGAGCGATCACGCTGTGCTTGGCCGAGCGATCACGTTGGTCGAGAGCAATGCCAAGCGCGATCACGAGCTGGCGCAGAAGCTGTTGATCGAGCTCTTGCCGCACACTGGCAAGGCGATCCGCGTGGGCATCACCGGCGTGCCTGGCGTCGGCAAGAGCACCATGATCGAAGCGCTCGGGACGAACCTGACCTCACAAGGTCAACGTATCGCAGTGCTCGCGATCGATCCGACGAGCGGTGTCACGGGCGGCAGCATCCTCGGCGACAAGACGCGCATGACGAAGCTGGCCCGTGATCCCAAGGCGTTTGTTCGGCCCACGCCTGCCTCGGGCTCACTCGGTGGCGTGGCGCGCAAGACGCGCGAGACCATGCTGGTTTGTGAAGCGGCTGGCTTCGATGTGGTGCTGGTCGAGACGGTTGGCGTGGGTCAATCGGAGACCACCGTCGCGCAGATGGTCGACTTCTTCTTGGTGCTGATGCTGGCGAACGCTGGCGATGAGCTGCAAGGCATCAAGCGCGGGATCATGGAGCTGGCCGACATGATCGCGATCAACAAGGCCGAGGCTGAGAACGCGACCTTGGTACGCAACGCGCGGCGCGAGTACATGGCGGCGTTGCGCTTGATGCGCGGGACGTATTCGGGCTGGAAGCCGCCGGTGATCAGTGTGAGCGGGCTTCACAACCGCGGGCTCGACGAGCTTTGGACCAAGGTGCTCGAGCACCGCGAGATCCTGGAGAGCAGCGGTCAGCTCGCGAAGCAGCGCAACGAGCAAACGCGTCGCTGGATGTGGCAAATGGTCGAAGAACGCGCGCTGCGCGCCCTTCATGCTCACCCGCAAGTAGCGGCTCAAGCCCCCGAAGTCGAACGCGCCCTCCGCGAAGGCACGCTAACGGCCACCCTGGGCGCCGAAGCCATCCTCCAAGCCTTCGGCCTCCCGACCATCTAAAGCTCGCGCAACGCCCTCGCGATTCGCAAACCAACGCGCTCGAGCGAGTGGCCGTTCGGGCGGCGCCGCTGCGAGCGGCGCACCTTTTGGGCGCGCCGCTCTTGGCTGCGGTTTTGGTTTAGCGGCGGCGGGCGCGGCCACCGGTGGATTCGGTGGGTTGCGCTTTGTCGCTTGCTTCGTCCGAGTCGGACTCGTCCGATTCCGTGTCGTCCGCGTCGTCCGCGTCGTCGTCTTCCGTGTCGGCGTCGTCTGCGTCGTCTGCGTCGTCGTCTTCCGTGTCGGCGTCGGAGTCTACGCCGGCTTGGTAGTCGTCGTCGGTTTCGGCGTCATCGGAATCGGAATCGTCGTCGCCATCGCTGGCTTCGTCGTCATCGCTGTCGTCGTCGTCCGCGTCAGAGTCGTCGCTGGCTGCGTACTCGTCGTCGTTTCCTTCCGAGGTGGAGAAATCCTCGTCGTCTGCCGACTCGTCCGCGTCGCCTTCCAGCTCGTCGCGCAGCCGCAGGGCTTCGCCTTCATCACGACGATCATCTGCGGTATCGCGCAACGCGTATCCGCGCGGTGCAAGCGACTCGTTCGGCTCGGCGCTGTCATCGCCCTCTTCGCCTTCGTGACGCTCGTGACCGTCTTGACTGTCTTGCACGCTGTGCGGCGCGGCCTCGTCATCCCAGTCGGCGTCGCGCAGCTTGACCGGACGCGCTTTGTTGCGCTCTTCCTGATCGTCGCCTTCGGTGTCCCGCCTGCGCGCAACGCGCTCTTCTTGCGGCTTGTTCGACGACCCGCGACCCGAACGACCGCGTTCTTTCTGCACCGGGCGCGTGCGCTCGTTGTGCTCACGCCGCTCGCGCTCTTGCTCACGCTCACGCCGCTCGCGCTGCTCCGGGCTATCGCCCAGCGCCTCGAGCAAGTCGTAATCGATCTCGTAGTGCGGGATCACGTTGCGACGCACCGCAACACCCAGCCGCTCCATCGCGGTGGCGAGCGCTTGACCGTCGAACAACGCACAAGCGGCAGCCTGCGCCGCAGCTTCTTCACGCGCGCCGCTGGTGATGCGACCCAAGGTGACGACCCACGCCACCTGCGCTTGACCATAGTGATGCAGCGCCCCACGCACATCGATGATCGCTTCGCGGTCGATGTCGCGGCCGCCGCGTTGCACGACGATCGCGAGTCGAACTTCCTCGCTACCCGTCTTGCGCGTACCGGCGAAGTGCAGCTCCGATCCCGAGCTACCGGGACGGCGCACCGCGCGCAGCGCAGTCACACCTTCGGCGTTTAGCCACGTCGCAAGCAGCTCAGCGAAGCCCGCCGTCGGCAGCTCGCTCAGCTTCTGGATCAACGCGCGCCGCAGCTCACTGGCATAACGCTCGGCACCGGAGAGCAGGTCCTGCTCAGCGCGCTGCAAGCCCTTCGGCAAATGCCAATCCGAGAGCGACAGCCGCGCACCACGCAGGCGGAAGCGGGGACGCGCGCGCAGCAACTCAGCACGCGCGATGTCCGCGCGCACCGCAGCCGCGATCGTGGGCGAAAGCGCCGTGGGCGATCCGCTCAACCGACCGCGCCGCACGAGCAGCTCAGCCACGCGCGAGAACGTGTGCGGTGCGCGATCACCGCGCGCCAACACGGCTGCGACAGCATCCGCGAGATCCTTGCCGAGCAAGTCCCCATCGGCGGGCTGACGATTCCAGTCGAGGCTCTCGTCCGGACCCGAGCGCGCGCCATCGTTGCGCTCACGGTCCTCGCCCCGCCGCTCCTCGCTGCGGGCCGACTGTCGATCGAAGCGCTCACTGCGGTCTGGCCGATCGTTTCGGTCTGGCCGATCGTTTCGGTCTGGCCGATCGTTTCGGTCCTGCCGATCGTTTCGGTCTGGCCGATCATTTCGGTCTGGCCGATCATTTCGGTCTGGCCGATCGCTTCGCTCTTGGCGCTCTTGGCGTGGCCGATCACGGAAGCGCTCGCGCTGATTCTCGCGCTGCCCACTGCTCTCCGCGCGCGGCGCGACTTCCGGCGTACCGTCCGCCTTCTCGCCTTTGCGCCGCCGACGACGCCGCCGACGGCGGCCGGAGCGTTCGCCCCCATCGGATTCCTGCTCGAGACCCGCGAGGATCGGATCGTCGTCACCCTCCTCCTCCGGAAACACATCGGAGCCAGGCAGGCTCGGTGCTTTCTGTGGAACGGGCACGCTGACAGCAGCTTCCTCGGTCGAAAGCGTCGACACGGCCTCATCCGAGCCAGCCACTTTGGGCTCTTCGATGCCTTCGACCTCGCTGATCGCAGCGAGCGCTTCGGGAGAAAGATTCGCGCCTTGCAGGGCCGACTCGCGGATCGCAAACACACCGGGCTTCACCTTGATGATCGGCGCTTGCCCGCGGTCTTTCTTCACCATCATGGCGAGCCGCGAGCTCATCGTGACCTCGGGCGTCTTGCCGACGTGGGAAAGCAGGTTGCGCTCGATCGCGAGCTCAGTGATCTTCTTGTAGTGCAGCGGTTCCCCTGCCGTTCGCAGGACTTCCAACGCTGCTTCCGTAAATGTCATTGCATTCTCTCAGTAAATGATGCGGTGTCGCGCAAGCTAACACCGTGTTTCTCCCCGGCAAAGGGGGGAAGCGTGCGGCCGCCGGGTTTCTGGGTTATGCCGGTGGCATGGCTGATATCCGAGTCGAAAAAGCCCACACGCTAGGCAAAGAGGCGGCCCTGCGCGCCGCCCTGAGTGTCGCAGAACGCATGAAAGAGAAAGCGCAGGTCGAGTTTCGTGTGGAGGGTGACGTGATCGAGTTCGAGCGCACGGGCGCCAAAGGCCGGCTCACCGTGACCGACGATCGCGTGGTCGCCGAGGTGAAGCTGGGCCTGATGCTCAAGCCGATGCGCAGCTTGGTAGAGAGTAAGATCGAAGACTATTTCGCGCGCTATTTTACGTGAGCTCCAGCCGCTGGCGTGTCCGTGGGCTGCTTGGCAGCCGGCCGGATTGTGCGGTCTGGCCGATAGCCCAGCCACAAACCGGCCTCTCCGCCAGCCGTGAGCACATCGACCCGATATGTGAGGACCAAAACTTCACCGGCGCCGGCCGCTGATTCGGCCTCGATCGCGTACGGGGCTGTAGCACGGGCACACAGCTGTGCCGCAGCGCGCGGCGTCGCGTCATCCGCTTCGCTGACGACCTGCCCCTGATCGTCGAGCAAGCGTAGGCGCAACGCCTCGACCCCTGGGCCGCCAAAGGACGCAACCGTGTAGCACTGGCCCGCCTCGACGGGCAGCGTCGAGCGCACGCGCTCACCCTGCGCGATCGCGAACTGGCGCGGCTCGCCGACGGCACTGAACCCGCGCTTGCGCAGGCCCTCAGTCAACGCGCTCACCGGCTCCTCGGCCACTTCTGGAGCATCGACGATCTCGGCGAACGCGAGCTTGCCGCCGACGGCGGCGCTGGCGCGGCGCGATGCAGCGCGCGGACCCACGTACGGCAGCGCGACGAAGCTGCCATCACCTTCGTAGAATTGAATCACGTAATAGGCCTGGGCGCTGACCTCGGCCGCGCAAGCTTGCACGGTCGGGTTAGCGCCCGCGCCGGAGTCGAGCGCCAAGAGCCTGCCGTCCGCGGCATACAGCGCAGCGTCGACATCGCGCGCCGCGCGGGTCGCGCGTGCGATGACGGTAACGCAGCTGTGAGCGGCGATGGTCACGGGCAGTGTCGCGTGGCTGCCTGCGAGCATGAAACCCCACAACCCGCGGCCTGAAACCTTCAGACCCGAGCGCTCGAGCACGCGCGACACGTGGTCCAAGTCCTTGCGTAGCGCAGGTGGCACCGAGCGCTCCGCTTGTTCACGCGCAGAGTCGCGCTGTGCGGCCTTACCCGTGACACAACCCGCCGAACCCATGCTGACACAAACGCTCGCGAGCACCCTCGCCAGCCCATTCCAAGTCATGGAGTGCCCTCCGCGGTTTCACGACCTACGATCAACGCAAAGCGCGCACGCCCTCGTCCTTGCGCAGTCCCGACCACCGCCTGCAATCGCTCGGCCTGCCCGGCGCAGTGAAACAGCAAAGGCGGCTCTTTGGAGGGACCGTCCATCGCCAAGAGCCCGCCGTCCTCGGCCGTCAATCCCAGCATCAAGCTGCTGCTCGCGGGATCATCCGTGGAACGCAGCGCACCGATCGCCACGCATGCGCCGGGCGCTACGGGAAGGGCAACCTGCAGCTTTTCCTCGCGGTCCACGACACCTGACGTCAACACCTCGGACTTGAAGCCGCGTGCCCTCATCCGCGCTACCAGCTCCGCATATTCGATGCGCGCGCCCCCTTCGATGCCAGGCTGCGGCTCGGGCTCGACCAACTCGAGCGCCGCGACCGCATACGCGCCTTCGCCTTGAAATGCCGAGACATCGACGACGTACCGCGCGGGCGCTTCCGCACACAATTTCACGCGCGCCGCGCGGCTGCGCGACACGTCTGCACCTGCAGCTGCGAGCGGCAGGGTCGGGCCGAACACGCGCAAATCCAGATCGACGATTTCATCGCTGCCGACAGCGACCAGCGCATAACAACGCTTGCGCGAGAGCAAGAGGCCGTTGGCGGCATGTTGCCCGGCGCGCAGCGCCCCGAACGCCACCAACTTGCCAGCTTGATAGCCGAGTCGACCGAGCTCGCCCCCAGCGGTCTCGAGCTGATGCTCGATCGACTGCCCTGGTGGCTCCGGCCCGACAGACAGCGGCACCGGGCGGGGCGTTCCGAGCGCGGCGCAGTTCTCCATGCGGCGCAGTGCCTGGGGCCGCGGCTCGTCGCTCGCCCAAGCCCGATAAGCCACCTCACCCTGGCCGTCTGTCACGCGCACCGTCGCGAACACCATCTCGGACGCAGCGCCGCAGTGCTTCACGTACGCCAGCGCGCTCGGCGACTCCGAACGTGCGAGCACCCGCCCCTCCGCGGAACGCAGCACCAACTCGAGCGATTGCACGTTGCGCGCGCCTGCTGCCATGAAGCCCAAGCATTGCCTCGCGCCATACGCCTGCGAGTAAACTTGCGCGTCCCCTTTCAGGAAAAACGTGGTTTCGAGCGCGTTCGCGCGCTGCTCGCCAGAAAACGCTGCGTCCACGCAGGCATGCAGGTCCGAGCGTGACGCTTCGGCGCGCGCGACTTGGCTGGTCAAGCTGGCCCATGCACATGCGAGCAGGGCCGCGTGCAGCACTCGAAGCTGCTCGGGGGAGCCTAGAAATCGGCGGCATCGCACCTCGAGAGCGTAGGCGCCTAAAGGACTTGCGTCGAACCCCCCTGTGCAGGGGATGGTCACTGATGAGGTTCTTGACATTTCCGATAGGGTTCTGCAGGAATTCCTGCCTGCCATGAAGCTCTCCAGTAAAGCCCTGTACGGGGTCCAAGCCATCTTCGACCTCGCCTTTCACGCGAATGGCGCTGGGCAGATCAAGGAGATCTGCGAGCGGCAGGCCATCCCACCTCGGTTCCTGGAGCAGGTGTTTCAGGACCTGCGCCGGGCTGGCCTCGTGACGTCCAAGCGAGGCCCCCGCGGTGGGTACCAGCTGGCGCGCGCGCCCGAGGCGATTCGGCTGGGCGACATCACCCGCGCTTTAGAAGGTCCCGTGCGCGTGCTTCCCGCCGCGCGTGATGCAGTACTCGCCGCGACCTCGAGCTACCGGGTAGCGGAAGAGACACTCAACGCTGTATCGCTGAGCGTCGAAGAGCGCCTCGATGCGGTGACCGTCGCGGATATGTGTGCCAAGGCAGAAGCGTTGGGTATCACTCGTCGGTTGGAACCAGCGTACGTCTACGCCATCTGAGTGCCGCATTCGGAGCACACGAACATGGTTGCGCCAGTCATCGATTCACCCCTGGAGCTCATCGGCCGCACGCCGCTGATCCGCATCAACCGCATCGTCGCGGACGACGCAGCGCGCGTGTTCTGCAAAGCCGAGCACATGAACCCCGGCGGATCTGTGAAAGATCGCATTTGTCTCGCCATGGTCGAAGCCGCGGAGCGCAGCGGCGCGTTGCCACCCGGCGGAACGATCGTCGAGCCGACCTCGGGCAACACCGGCATCGGGCTCGCACTGGTGTGCGCGATCAAAGGCTACAAGCTCGTGCTGACCATGCCTGAGAGCATGTCGCTCGAGAGGCGCGCCCTGCTCAAAGCGTACGGCGCACGCATCGTGCTCACTCCGGCCGAGCAGGCGATGGAAGGCGCGATCGCAGCAGCGCGCGAGATCGTAGAGGCCGAAAACGCGTTCATGCCGCAACAGTTCGACAATCCTGCGAACCCTGCAGCGCACGCGGAGCACACCGCCCAGGAGATCGTCGACACGTTGGGCACGCGCATCGATGCCCTGATCTCAGCGGTGGGTACCGGCGGTACGATCAGCGGCGTCGGCAGGGAGCTCAAGCAACGCAGCCCAGGGCTGCGGGTGATCGCGGTCGAGCCGGAGAGCTCACCCGTGCTGAGCGGCGGCGAAGCGGGACCCACCAAGATCCAAGGCATCGGCGCGGGTTTCGTGCCGCGAAACTACGACCGCAGCACGGTCGACGAAGTGCGCCTGGTGAGCGACCGCGATGCTTACGACATGAAGCGTCGGCTCGCGCGCGAAGAAGGTTTGTTGGTCGGCATCAGTGCGGGTGCAAATGTCGCGGTGGCAGCACAAGTAGCGCGCGAGCTCGGTCCCGGTGCGACGGTCGTGACCTTCCTGTGTGATACGGGCGAGCGCTATTTCAGCCTGGACGAGTACTTCGCATGAGCGCGCCGGCCGCGTTGCGCGACAAGCGCGTGCTGCTGATCGGCGCGGGAGGCTTGGGCTCACCCGCGGGGACGCTGCTCGCCCAGGCGGGCATCGGCTACCTCGAAGTGCTCGACGACGATCAGGTGGAGCTCAGCAACCTGCAGCGCCAGACGCTGTACAGCGTGCGCGACGTGGGCGCGCCCAAGGCGCAGCGAGCCGCCGAGCAGCTCCGACGCTTGGCCCAGGCTGCCGGCCACACGCACACCGAGGTGCAAGCACGCGAAGGCCGCCTGCGCCCGGAAAGCGCGCTGGAGCGCGTGCGCGGCTTCGATCTGGTCGTCGAAGGAAGCGACAATTATCCCACCAAGTTCCTGACGGCAGACGCCTGCCAGCTGGCGCAGGTCAGCTGCGTGCAAGCCGCAGCCGTGCGCTGGGTTGGTTGGACGCTCGGCTACGTTCCCGGCCAAAGCGCGTGTTTGCGCTGCGTGTTCGAGGACATCCCTGAAGGTCCAGACCAAGGCTGCGCGACCGCGGGCGTGATCGGCCCGGTGGTCGGGGTCATGGGCGCGTTGCAAGCGTCGATCGCGCTGCGCTTGCTGCTCGGTCATAACAAGGCCGCCGGCGTGTTGCACCACTACCGCGCGCTCGCTGGAGCCTTGCGCCAGACGCGCATCGCGCGTAGCCCTCTGTGCCCGGCGTGCAACGGGCAGCTAACCGTTGTGGACCCGGCTCGCTATCAACCACCCGACTGCGCTGCGTGACGCTTCGGCACACATCAAGCAGCACTGTTTTTCAGTTTGCCATTTTCTAAGGAGACATCGACATGGCCATCACCGTTCGCATTCCAACCCCTCTGCGCACCCTCACCCAGGGCAAAGACGAGGTGGAGGCCTCGGGCAAGACTGTCCGCGACATCATCGAGAACCTGGAGAAGAACTACCCTGGGCTGCGCGAGCGCCTATTGGACGACAAAGGCGTGCGCCGCTTCGTGAACATCTACCAGAACGAGGAAGACATCCGCTTCCTCGACAGCCTCGACACGGTTGTCAAAGACGGCGATTCGATCAGCATCGTGCCTGCGATCGCGGGCGGACGCTGAGCGCGCAGGTGCTAACCGAGCAGCAGATATGCCTCTACGCGAGGCAAGTGATCCTCCGGGAGCTCGGCCAAGCCGGGCAAGCGCGCCTATGTGCGAGCCGCGTCGCGCTGGTTGTTAGTGACGCGGCAGCGCAGCCAGGAGCGGCGCTCGTCGCACGCGACTACTTGGCGCGCGCAGGCCTGCAAGTGGTCGAAGCCGAGCCGAGTGTACCCGTCGCGCTCGGGGAAGCCGCGACGGTCGAGCCTGCCCTGCAAGCGTGCGCGGATTGGCTGCTCGGCGCGTGGGCCGCGGTAGAGACCATCAAACAAGTTGCGGGCGTGGGCGCTGCAGCGAAGCAAAACCCCACGCTTTCCATCGCGAAAGCGCCCGCGGAGGTCGACTGACATGTCACGCCCTGCGCTCATGAATTCCGTGATCGACGCGGTCGGTGAGACACCGCTCGTGCGCTTGCATCACATCGGCAAAGACACGCCGAACGTGAAGATCTATCTCAAGCTCGAGTACATGAATCCCGGTGGTTCCGTGAAGGATCGGCCCGCGTTGCAGATGATGCGCGACGCGATCGCGGATGGCCGGCTCACGCAAGACAAGATCCTGATCGACGCCACCAGCGGCAACACCGGCGTGGCCTATTCGATCTTCGGCGCGGCGCTCGGGTATCGCGTCGCGCTCGTCATGCCTGCGAACGTCTCGCAAGCGCGCAAGAACATCACGCAGGCGTACGGCACAGAGCTGATCTACAGCGATCCGATGGAGGGCTCCGACGGCGCCATTCGCATGTGCCGTAAGCTGGTGGCTGAGACGCCCAACAAGTACTTCTACAGCGATCAATATCGCAACCCGAGCAATCCGCTCGCGCACTACCTCGGCACGGGTCGCGAGATTCTCGAGCAGGTGGGCGACGAGATCACGCACTTCGTCACGGGCCTCGGAACTTCCGGCACTTGCATGGGCGTCACGCGCCGTCTGCACGAGCATCCGCGCAAGATCACCTGCGTGGCGGCGCAACCTGCTGAGCCGCTGCATGGACTCGAGGGACTCAAGCACATGGGGTCCTCGCTCGTGCCCGAGATCTACAACGAAGCGCTGCCTGACGAGCATATGCCGATCCCGACTGAAGAGGGTTGGGACATGGCGGATCGCTTGGCGCACGAGGAAGGGCTGCACGTCGGTCACTCGACGGGCGCCAACGTGTGGGCGGCATTGCAGATCGCGCACCGCATCCAGCATGGATGTGTGGTCACGATCGCTTGTGACCGCGGAGATCGCTACTTCGCGCCGATGCGCTGGGAGAAATACTATGAGTGGTGAACGTGCTCCTTGGATCGACGGTGAGCTCAGGCTGCCGCAAGCGCTGCTCGAACAGCTGCACGCGCACGCGCTCGAGACTTATCCCAGCGAGTGCTGCGGGTTCGTCGCGGGACCATCCGCAGACCCGCTGCAGCTCAACAAAGCGCAGCCTGAGGTCAATGAAGCCGACAAATTCCACAAGCTGGATCCGGTGACCTTCCCGCGCACGTCGCGCGAGTACTTCAAGATCAACGAGCTGCGCGCTGCGCGTGCGTTCGAGAGCGCCGAAAAGGCGGGCGAGCCGATCAAAGTCATCTACCACTCGCACTGCGACGCCGGCGCGTACTTCTCGACCGAAGATGCGGCGACGTTCGCTTCGGACAACGTGCTGATGTGGCCATGCGCGTTCATCGTAGTGAGCGTACAGGCGGGCAAAGTGGTCGAGACGAAGCTCTGGGTCCACAAGCCCGGCACCAACGACTTTCGTGAATCGACGCTGCACATCTCATGAACCAGGTCGAGCTCGCTTGTGACGTGCTGATCATCGGCGGTGGTGCAGCTGGCTGCGTCGCCGCCGTAGAAGCACGCGAGCGCGCGCCCGAGCTGTCGGTTGTGGTGATGGAGAAAGCGCACGTCTACCGCAGCGGCTGCTTGGCTGCAGGTATCTCTGCGCTCAACGCGTATCTCACGACGGGTGAAACCGCTGAGTCGTTCCTGCGCTACGCCATCCGCGAAACGATCGGCGTGGTGCGCGATGATCTTACGCTGACCATGGCGCGCGAGCTGAACGCACAGGTCAAGCGCGTCGAAGATTGGGGTCTGCCGATCCCGCGTGACGAGATGGGCGCGCCGCTCAAGCGCGGGCGCGCGTCGATCAAGATCTTTGGCGAGCGCATCAAGCCGATCTTGGGCAAGCGTGCCGAAGCTTCGGGGGCGACGATCCTGAATCGCGTGAATGCGACCGGGCTCGCGGTGCAAGATGGTCGAGTCGTCGGGGCGTTCGGCTTTGGTGTGCGCGACGGCACCTTCTACATTGTGCGCGCCAAGACCGTGCTGGTGTGCACGGGCGGTGCTGCGGGGCTGTACCGGCCGAGTAACCCAGGCGGCGCAGCGCACCGCATGTGGTATTCGCCGTTCAACACCGGCGCAGGTCTCGCGATGGGCATCCGCGCCGGCGCGGAGATGACGTCGTTCGAGTTTCGCTTCATTCCGCTGCGCATCAAGGATGCGATGGCGCCGACGGGTGAGATCGCCCAGTGGCTTGGCGCCAAGCAGATCAACGCGCGCGGGGAGGCATATCTCGAGAAGTACTACGAGCATCTCGGCGGCAAGCGCATGCTTACGCAAGATCGGTTGTACGCAACCTTGATGGAGCACCGCGCGGGCCGCGGGCCTTGTTATCTCGATCTGCGCGGCGTGAACCCGCGCAAGTTAGACGGCACGATCGCGGCGTACCTGTCGATGGCTCCGTCGACCGCGATGATCATGTCGGACGAAGCGTATTACGCAGGGCACGGCGGCGAGATGGCGCCGGTCGAGATCACGGGCGGTGAGCCGCACGTCGTGGGTGGGCACGGCCTGTCCGGATATTGGATCGACTCCGCGCGTCGCGCCACGTTGCCCGGTCTGTACGCCGCGGGCGATGTCGCGGGTGGCACGCCAAAAAAGTATGCATCGGGCGCATGGGCAGAAGCCGTGCTCGCAGTGCGCGCGATGATCGACGAGCTGCGCTCGCAGCCAGCAGCGACAGCGCTTGCTCCCGATGTGGTCGAGCAAGAACGCACGCGCGTGTTTGCGCCGATCGCGCAGCCGGGCCCCGTCCCTGCGCGCGACTTCGAAGAGCGATTGCAGAAGGTCATGGACGAATACGCCGGCGGCATCAGCGTGCAGTACGGCTATGCGGAAGGCACGCTGCGTATCGCGCGCTTGCACCTCGAGCGTCTCGAAGGCGAGCTGGAAGCGCTCGGCGCCGCAACTCCCTACGAGCTGATGCACTGTCACGAAGTGATCGACCGCGTCGAGGTCGCGCGCACCCTGCTAACCCACATGAGCCACCGGCGTGAGACGCGCTGGCACTGTTACCAAGAACGCCTGGATTACCCCGAGCGCGACGACGAACATTTCATGATTTTCGTGAATAGCGTGCGCGAGGCAGATGGCAGCCTTAGGATCATCGAGCGCCCAGTGGAGCGCGCCACTATCGATGTCGTCCTGCCTCCGCTCTCCGATGGCGCAGTGATCCGCCAGCCGTTTGGCAACGGCACGCTCGGCGATTCGAGCGACCCGAAGGATTGAGCAGTCATGGGAATCAGCGTCGACGAGAACCTCTGCAATCGCTGCGGCACGGCCGACGAGCCGATGTGCGTGCGCGATTGTCCTGGCGACCTGATGTTCATCAAAGAGAACAACAAGGCCGCGATCACCGATAACCGTGAGTGTTGGGATTGCGCGGCCTGCGTGAAAGTGTGCCCCACGCAAGCCATCTCGATGCAGCTTCCCACGAGCTTGGTTGTGCGCGGAGTCACGCTCAAAGGTCGAGCGCTCAAGCACAAGACCACCTGGGCGATCCGCCTACGCGACGGCGACGTTCACCACTACGACACCCCCAGCACCGGCAAGCCCCCATTCACGCCGCAGCTGTAGCGCGCATCGCTTAGCGACCAATCCGGGTGTGCAACCGCACCTGTCGTTTGCGGGCGCGAGCCCATCGCCAGTTGCAAGCAGGCCATGCGCGTTCACCCGCAGCACGGTGCGTGCGGCCCTTTCGCGCTGTTCCTGATGAGCTGCTCAGTGAACGGGCCGCGCTTAGGCTTAGCGTGAGAGACCGTTTGTCTCGAACCCGGCCTTTGGCTTACAGGTTGGTTGCGGTCGTATCGTCGCTGCAGTTAAGTCTGCTCAGTGAGGTTCTTCAGTAAGTATCTGGACGCGGTCGCGAAGTGGGTGATGCGGATGTTGCGCTAGGAAGTGCTCCGCCTGGGCTTTCGCTGCGGTTCGCGCGCCGGTGCGCACGGCGAGCTCGATCCCGAGAACTTGGCTTTCGGGCTGAAGCGCGCCGCGCGCGAACTGCGCTTGGTAACGCGCCAGCCATTGGCGCGCTTCGGGTAGCGCGCCGTGGCCGAGCGCGCTGCGCGCGGACTCCAGCAGCTGCGCTTCGAGGCGCAACTGATCCGGCGTTGCGGCTTTGCCGCTCTGCACGACGTGCGCGCTCACGACGTTGGGTTCGTGCTGCGGACCAGCCGCTTGCGCCGTGCCGTTATCCGCAGCCATCGGCGGCACTACCGGCGTGTCGGTGCTCACTGCACGCGGGCGCGCGCTCGAAGTCTGTTGCCGCCACCCGTCACGCGCACGTGCAGTTACCCGGACGCTGCTATCGCGCTGCGCGCTCACAGCTTCGCGCCGAGAGCCTACTTGCGCGCTTGCGCACGCTGAGCCAACGCCATCGCGCTCTGCGCTCGCAGCTTCGCACTCAGCGTCTCCAACTCCGTGCCGCGGTGCGCGTGCAACATCACCACCAACGTCATCGCGTTCTGCGCTCGCAGCTTCGCGCCGAGAGCCTGCTTGCGCGCTTGCGGACGTTGAGCCAACGCCACCGCGCTGCGCGCTCGCAGCTTCGCGCATAGAGCCTGCCTGCGCGCTCGCAGACGCTGGGCCGACGTTGCGCGGCACGCTCGCAGCTCCTCGAACCGTCGCTTCGCGCTGAGCGTCAGCAGCTCCGTGCGCTGTGACTTCGTGGGCGCTTGCAGACACGTCGAGCTGTACCGCTTCATGCGTTGCGGAGCCCTGCGCCGGAGCCGTGACCTGCTGTCGAGTCGCCGCAGCTGTCGGCTGCGGTAGGCCACGGGTGAGCGCGTAGTAACTGAACGCGCCGATCGCAACGATGCCGAGCATCCCCCAGAGCGGGAGCTTGCCTGCAAAGAGCTGACGCGCGCGAGCAGTGCCGTTGAACGACGCGCGCGGAGCTGTCTCCACACTGGCGCTGGCGCTGGTCGGCACCTCCGCAATGCCGGGTGCAAAAGCGAGCGCGTCGCGCAGGCGAGCTTCGAGCTCTGCTGGCATGCGTTCTGCACGCGCAGCACCGAGCAGCTCGCGCTCCACGTCGCTCCAAGCCGCCTCAGGCGGCTGCGAATCTACGCTGCGTGAGCTCATCGCCCCTCCTCTCTCGCTCGCGTCAGCTCCAAGCGCGCCGCGGCCGCGCGAAACGCCTCGCGCGCGCGTCGCACCCGCGAGGCGACCGTACCTGGTGGAATGCCGAGCGCACGTGCGAGCTCAGGCCCCGACATGCCTTCGATATCGAACAACACGAACACCTCGACCAAGCCGTCGTCGAGCTGAGCGAGCACCCGATCCAGCAACTCCACCGTACTGGCGCGCTTCTCGGGATGCGGGCCCGTTTGGACCAAGCGCTCCTCCAGCCCCGTATCCAGCTGATAACGCGCGCTGCTGCGCCGCATGCTGCGCGCGATGCGCATGGCCGCGCCGATCAGAAAAGCACGCTCGCTGCCAGGCCAAATGTCCGCGACGCGCTCCAGCGCCACCACGAACGCCTGCTGCGTGACGTCCGCTGCGGCGTCCGCGTCGAGCCCGTAGCGCCGCAAGCTCCGCCACACGAGCTGGTGGTGCGCGTCGAACATCGTATGTACGCGCGCTCGCTCCTGTTCGCGGTCCAGCAGCGTTCGCGCCACGGGATCGGTCTGCGCCGCGTGCGCCTCGGGCACGGTGTCGGTTGTAGAGGAGGTCGCGCGACGTGACATCTTTCAGTGGCCTCCTCGGTACATGCTCGAGACGCGGCCCAGCGATCACAGAAAGCGAACGCCCACCCCAAATTTGAGCTGCCAGCGCCAAGCCGGGACGGCAAAGAACACGTCCGGCGCAAAGGAGAACTGGTCGCGCGACAGCGGGTGCAGAAGCACACAACCCACCTGCAGGTCGAGCTTCCACACTGGCACGCGCACCAGCAGGCCGGCTCCCGCGCTCGCCCAGACACGCGTCTGGCTACGAGGCTCGAAAGTGTCGTAGCCGCGCGCATGCAAGCGCGCCAGCTCGATCGCCCCGCAGCCATGAGCGGCGAAGAGCAGATGACGCCATGCGATCGGGCACAGCAGCACCTGCCCACCATCCAGCGCGAAGTCCGCGCGGCCGGCACTCAGCGCATGGCCATTCGACCAAGCGTGCGCGAGCTCGATCTGCAGCCGAGGCCGCAGCCATCCGAAGCCTCGCAACCCCAACCCAGCAAACACACCGAATCCAGGCTGAAGCAGCGGTGCAGTCCCCGTTCCGAGGCCGAAGCTCGCCCCCACCACAATGTCGCTCACCCGATGCCACGGCTCGTGTTCCTCGACGTCGCGAGCGGCCTGTTCGGGTGCACGCTCTGCGGCGTCGAGCGTCATCTGCACCAGCAGCGCCAGCGCATCGAGGCTCGCCTCGCAGCTCTGAGCGGCGACGGATCGCTCGGCGTCGCGACCGTCCGGCCACTGCACCTGCAACCGCACGAGCAGACCGTCGGGCTGGCGCAACACGCTCGCAACAAGAGCCAGCTCCGCCCGCGACGCCGAGACTTCGGCCACGTGCCAGGTCGGGGCCGCGATCCGACTGCGCAGCTCTCCAATGGCCACGCAGTCGCTGTCGGCGTCGAGGCGCAGCGTAACCGTGCGCGCGCCCGGCTGCGCGCTCGCACGCGGCGCAAGCACGCAGCACAGCATCAGCGCAGCGAGACGCGCGAGCGATCTCCAGACACCTGAGCTACCAAAGCGCGCTAAACGCACGTACCAACTGTCCCGCATGCTTCCCTGGAGCCTCGCAAAACCACTCGCAGGCCGCCACCCTCATGCAGCGCACTCGCAACCATTCAAACTCAGGCAGCCGGAACATGTCAGCGCACTTCAAGCATCGCCAGCTGGCGCTACTTATGCCGCTCTGGGCTGCAGCGTGTGCGGACGGTCGCGTGTTGGTTCTCGGACAGACCGCGCCCAATCCTTGGCACTTCGGCGAGCCGCAGCTCCTGGAAGCGCTGGCTTACCCAGCCAAAACCGACAACCCCAGCGTCAGTGGTGACCTCCTGGAGCTGTACTTTACCTCTGAACGCAACGGCAACGCGGACATCTACGTCGCCGAGCGCATTGCTCCGAACGCGCCATTTCTGGCCCCGCGCCGCGTCGATGCTTTGAGCACGCTGGGGCTCGAAACGAGCCCGATCATCACGGCCGACGCGCTTGCCCTGTACTGGGCATCCGATCGCGACGGCGGGCAAGGCGACCTGGACATCTGGCTGTCCACGCGGCCCGATCGCACGGCTAGCGCGTGGAGCGCACCTCAAAACCTGCGTTCCCTCAACTCGAGCGCGAAGGATCTGCCACGCCTTCCCGGGCTACACGACACGGTGATGCCGCTGTCGTCGGACCGTGGATCGCGCGGGTACTACTCAGTCCTATTCGCAGCACGCGCCACCGAGCCAAACGTCTACCTCGCCCCGGAGCCAGTGCCCGAGCTCGCATTCGATCGCGCCAGTACGGTCGACGGCTTTCTCACCGACGACGGTCTCACGCTCTTCTACGTGACCGGACCAGCGATCGGCGCCGCAGACATGTTCGTCGCATCGCGTCGGCATACCAGCGAGCCGTTCGAGCACTTCGCGCCACTCGCCGACCTCAACACAGCGAGCGACGAACGCGATCCCTGGCTGAGCGCAGACCAAACCCGCTTTTACTTCTCGTCGAATCGCAGCGGCGTGTACGCGATCTACGAAGCGGTTGTCACGCCCTAGCTCGATGCGAGGCCCGAGCGCAGGCGCTCGAGCACAGCCAACACTTGCTGCTCCTCCTGCCCATTGCACTCCAGATGTTTGAGCGCGGCAGGCAGCGCATCGGGCGAGAAAAACCGCACATCACGCACGGTCAGCGCAAACGTCGACGCCACGAAGCGCACCGCGATCGACGGTGACACAAAGGCCACGCGCCAACGCCTGCCCCGCATCACCTGCTGCATCGCTTCGACCGCCGTGAGCGGTGGCTGCTCGAGCGCGTACAAGAGCGATCGCGGATGCAGCTCGCTGTGCTGTCCGAGCGCGGCCACGAACATCTCCCAACGTTCGGCAGGATTGGGGCCGTCGTAATAGGCGACGAACAACGCGCGCTCCCGCAGCGTCTCCCACAAGATGCCTCGTGGCGCGTCGCTCATACCTTCAGGATACGGCCGCGCACAGCAAACTTGCGCGGCAAATCCGTGCGTGGATCGGGCCGGCTAAGCCCGGCTAGCCGCTTATGGCTGCGGACCGACCGCTGGACGCACGGTTCGACCCAACATCGCCGGGCCAGCCGTGGTCAGCCTCACATGACCCGCTTGCGTGCGCCACAGACACTGCCCGGTGTGAAGTAGTGGTCTGCCCGCGAACCTGGTCAGCGCCACCCACGTTCGAGGAGGACCGCTTGCACCCAGTCGCCCCGTCACGCCGCCACGCCTCTGCGCTCCCGAGTCGCGGAGCCGGACTTTTATTGATCGTCGGTGCGCTCGCGTGCGGAAGTGCCCGTTCAGAGCCAGATGTGGACGACGCGTCCAGCGCCGGCGCGAGCGGGACGAGCACGACGACCTCCGCGAGCACACGAGCGGGCGCAAGCGGCGCGCAGACCAGCAACTCGGGTCCGACGGCTGGCGCAACCAAACCGCCCAGCGCAGGCAATGCGGCGCCGAGCGCAGGAAAAAGCGCCAGCCCCGCAGTCGGCGGCAGCCCTACCGCAGGCACGAGCGCGGGCACCGCCGGGAGCGCGGGGCGGCCAGCGTCCGACAGTGCCGGGCAAGGTGGCAGCGCAGGCAGCGACAGTGCAGGCGCAAGCGCTGCGGGCAGCGCTTCTGCGGGCAGCTCTGCGGGAACGGGAGGCGCGGCGGGCAGCACCAACCCACCCTCCAAAAAGTTCGTCGGCAACATCACGACGAGCGGACAAGTCCGCGACGACTTCGTCGAGTACTGGGATCAGATCACCCCGGAAAACGAAGGCAAGTGGGGCTCCGTCGAAGGCGCACGCAACCAAATGAACTGGAGCGGTCTCGACCGCGCGTACGCCTACGCAAAGATGCACGGCATACCGTTCAAGCAACACACATTCGTGTGGGGGAGTCAGCAGCCGAACTGGCTCGGCGGGCTGTCGCAAGCCGACCAAAAGACTGAAGTCGAGGAGTGGATCCGGCTGTATTGCGAGCGTTATCCGGACACCGCGTTGATCGACGTGGTGAACGAGCCGCCGCCGCACACTACGCCGGTCTATCTCGAAGCCATGGGCGGCGCCGGCGCGAGCGGCTACGACTGGATTGTGCAAGCGTTCAAGTGGACAAAGCAGTACTGCCCGAACGCGATCCTGATGATGAACGACTACAACAACATCGAGTACGGCGGTGACAACGAGCGCTTTCTTCAGATCGTTGAGCGCATTCGCAGCGCAGGCGCACCGATCGATGCGCTGGGCGCGCAAGCACACGACGCCCACAAGCTGTCAGCAAGCGTGGTGCAGGGCTTCATCGACAAGCTCAGCGCGACCGGCCTGCCGGTCTACATCACCGAATACGACATCGACGTCGCTGACGACGCTCAGCAGCGCAAGATCATGGAAGAGCAGTTCACGCTGTTCTGGAATGACGAGCACATCGCAGGCATCACACTCTGGGGATACGTCGTTGGGGCGACCTGGCGCCCAAACACCGGGCTGATGACAGCAGACGGCATGGAGCGACCTGCGCTTACCTGGCTTCGCGAGCAACTCCAGCGTTAGACGCAGTTGTTAGATCTAACGGCCGATTCGCTTGTGCAGCGCGCTTCGCATTGGTACCGAGCCAGCCAGCGGCATTACGCCCATGGTTGCGGCGAGATGAACCTACAAAGTCATTAAACGCTGCTTAAACGTTAGATTCACGTCGTCGACTCAAACAGAACCAACGGATGGCCGCGCGCAGGCTTTCACAAGCCTACAAACTTCTTACGCCAGGTTGTTGAACAGTTCGGCCGATTGAGGCACACCTCACGTGTTGTTCGAAGTTTGCATGGTTCAATGCACGGCTCTGAAGCCCAAACCGAGAAGCGGAATTTCAACGCGCTTCCAGCGGTTTGGTACTTCAGAAGCCAGCTCCGGACAGAGCCTTTAATCCGAGAGGTTGGAAGATGACCGTGGTGCGTTTGAGCGCTTTCACCTTCATTGTGGCCATGTGCGCCGCCGCTGGCTGCGGAGGCAGCGAAGTGACTGGACCATCGACGGCCACTCTGCCCGCGGCAGCAGGCTCGGCGGCAGATTCTCCGTGGGGCGTGACAAACACCACCCGCGCCAACATGCCGATCTTGCCCACGTCTACGACAAGCAACGCGATGACGCCTGTCGTGACGATGAGCCAGCCGATTCAGAAGCCGCCGGCTACCCCTCCAGTCACCACGACGCCTCCAGCTGCCGGCATCCCCGGCGCGCCAGGCGCTCCTGGTGCTGGCGTGCCCGGTGCTGGCATACCCGGCGCGCCAGGTGCTCCTGGTGCTGGCGTGCCCGGTGCGCCCGCCGGCGGACCCCCTCCGGCAGAAGGCATGCCGGCGGTTACGCCCGGCGATCCGGTCGTTCCTGCGGTCGCGGGCGACTGTCCGATGTTCCGTGGCGGCAGCATCACGTTCATGGGCTTGGGCGGCATCTCCGTGAACGCGGGTAGCAAGGCCTCGTCGCCCTCGGCACCGATGGTCTTCTACTGGCATGGCACGGGCTCGACCTCCGGCGAGTACGTGGGTATGGCGGCGGCGGTTTCGGCCGGCGTGAGCTCAGAAGGCGGTGTGCTGATTTCTTTCCAAGGCACGTCCGGTGGCGACCTGCTCTCGGGCACGTCGACCTTCGGCAAGGGCGACTTCGATATCGCCGACCAGCTATTTGCCTGCGCCGTCAAAGATCACAACGTCGATCCCAAGCGCGTGTTCTCGACTGGCTGCAGCGCCGGCGGTTTGTTCGCAGGGGCTATGGGTGCGTCCCGTTCGAATTACATGGCCGCGGTCGCGCCGAACTCCGGCGGTTTCACCGTCCCAGTCGCGTTCCAAAACATGTGGACGCCGCCGCTCATGACAGTGCACGGACGCGCCGGTAGCGACGTCGTCATCGTCGACTTCTCTATGACCAGCATGACAGCTGACAACGCTTACAAGCAGCGCGGAGGCTTCGTGATCAACTGCGACCACGGCGGCGGCCACTGCGGTGGAGGCGGTTTGTCCGGCGATATGTGGGAGTTCTTCAAGGCACATCCCTACGGCACCAACCCGTCGCCCTGGAAAGACGCCTTGCCGAGTGGCTTCAGCAGTCAGTGTAAGATCTTCTAACTTCACCCGACTGTAAGCTGAACATGCACGGCCGCGCCTCCCAGCGCGGCCGTTGCCTTTTGGGGGCACAGGTTACGCGCGACACACTGATGCGCCGAGCCAGACCGAGACGCTGGCCCGCGGCTCCGCGCTGGTTCATGCTGGCTGCTCAATGGAGTCGAAGCTCGCGAGCCTGCAGCAAACACTGGAAGGCCTTGAATCTGTTGTCGTAGCGTTCAGCGGCGGCCTCGACAGCGCGTTCCTGCTGGGCGTGGCGCAGCAGACCCTCGGAACGCGTGCCGTGGGCCTGACAGCTTGGAGCCCGTCGGTGCCTCAGCGAGAGCGCCAGGACGCTGCGCGCATCGCGACGGCTCTAGGCGCTCGTCACCTGGTCGTCGAAAGCCAGGAGATGCACGATCCACGCTATGCAGCGAACCCCGAGAACCGCTGCTTCTTCTGCAAGAGCGAGCTGTACAAGCTGACCGAGCAGAAACGGCGCGAGTTGGGCTTCCAGCACGTCGTAAACGGCACGAACGTGGATGACCTGGGGGACTACAGACCTGGGCTCGATGCCGCGAAACAGGCCGGCGTACGCAGCCCGCTGGTGGACGCGGGGCTGCAGAAGGACGAGATCCGCGCGATCGCCCGCGAGCTCGGTTTCGGGTTTTGGGACAAGCCGGCCGCGGCATGCCTGAGCTCCCGCATCCCGTACGGGACAGCAGTCACGGAGGAGCGCCTGCGCCAGGTGGAGCAGCTCGAGGACGCGCTGCACGCGCTCGGGCTGCGGCAGGTGCGGGTCCGCCACCACGAGGCACTGGCGCGCGTCGAAGTCGCTCAGAACGAGCTCGACGCGGCGTTCGCGGCACGCGCCGCCATCGTGCAGGCCGGCAAGTCGGCCGGCTACACGTACGTCACGCTCGACTTAGCTGGCTACCGCACAGGCTCGCTAAACGCGATGCTGCGCGTCGTCCGCTGAGCACGACGTATCGACCGACCGGACGCTCAACGCCATGCTCCGCGTCGTGCGTTCTGCACGACGCGGTAGCAGGGGTGCGTTCAGGCTGACTCGTCGGCCGAAGCCGGAGCCGCGCTGGCGCGCTGGGCTTTGCCGGCAGTGGTGTCCTCGCCGCGGAGCTCGCGCAGACGAGCCTTCTTGCCCTGCAGCTCGCGGAGGTAGTAGAGGCGCGCGCGACGCACGCGACCGCTCGACACGATCTCGAGCTTGTCGATGTTCGGCGACGCCGCGGGGAACACACGCTCCACGCCAACGCCTGCTGACACCTTACGCACGGCGAACGTGCGACCGAGGCCGCCGCCGGACCGACGAATGACTACGCCTTGGAACACCTGAATGCGCTGCTTGTCGCCTTCGGTGATGCGGTAGTGCACGCGCACGGTGTCGCCCACGCGGAACGTCGGAAGCGCCCTTGCCTGTTTCGCCTCAAGGGCCTCGATCTGGGGTAGGTACCTGCCCATGTCACACTCTCCAAGCGGCGGAAATCCGCCCAAAAAACCGGGGGCGCATAACTAGCACTGCCCCTAGGCCGAGTCAATCATGAAGCGCGCGGCCGTAGAGCCACCCATGAAGCCTCATTTTCGGAGATATTCTCGTACATGAGAACGAAAGCTGCTGTCGCCTACGAAGCCGGAAAGCCGTTGGTTGTCGAAGACGTGGAGCTCGACGGACCAAAGACCGGCGAGGTGCTGGTCGAAATCAAAGCGACCGGTGTGTGCCACACCGATGAGTTCACGCGCTCCGGCGCGGACCCAGAGGGCCTGTTTCCAGTGATCTTCGGGCACGAGGGCGCCGGGGTGGTGGTCGATGTCGGGCCGGGCGTGACAACGCTCAAGAAGGGCGATCACGTGATCCCGCTGTACACGCCCGAGTGCCGTGGCTGCAAATCTTGCCTGAGTCGCAAGACCAACCTGTGCACGGCGATCCGCGCGACGCAGGGCAAGGGCTTGATGCCCGACGGCACCAGCCGCTTCTCGATCGGCAAGACCAAGATCCATCACTACATGGGCTGCTCGACCTTCGCGCAGCACACGGTGCTGCCCGAGATCGCGCTGGCGAAAGTTCGCGAAGACGCGCCGTTCGATAAGATCTGTTACATCGGCTGCGGTGTCACGACTGGGATCGGCGCCGTGATCTATACGGCGAAGGTCGAGCCTGGCGCGAACGTCGTCGTGTTCGGCCTCGGAGGCATCGGCCTCAACGTGATCCAAGGCGCACGCATGGCCGGCGCGGACATGATCATCGGCGTCGACGTCAATCCGGCGCGCGAAGCCATGGCGCGCAAGTTCGGCATGACACACTTCGTGAATCCGAGCAGCGTGAGCGGCGATCTGGTCGCACACCTGGTCGAGCTCACGAACGGCGGCGCGGACTACAGCTTCGAGTGCGTCGGCAACGTCAAGCTCATGCGCCAGGCACTCGAGTGCTGCCATCGCGGCTGGGGTGTCAGCGTGATCGTCGGCGTCGCAGGCGCGGGCCAGGAGATCGCGACGCGCCCCTTCCAGCTCGTAACAGGACGCGTGTGGAAAGGCACAGCCTTCGGCGGCGCACGCGGCCGCACGGACGTGCCGAAGATCGTCGACTGGTACATGCAAGGCAAAGTTCAGATCGACGATCTGATCACCCACAAGCTGCCGCTCGCGCGCATCAACGAAGCATTCGATCTGATGCACGCCGGCACGTCGATCCGCACCGTCGTCGAGTTCAGCTGAGCAAGCAGGCCTTCAAGCACCGAAGGCGCTCCCAAGCCACCCGACAAAGCATCGGAGCGCTCATCTCGTGGCGTTCTTCGAGCGCGAGAAGATCGAATCGCCAGAAGACGCCAGGCGGAACGCCAAGTGAGAGGAAGAGTTGCTCCGCTGCTGCGCGGGGCTCGGGGTTTCGCTTTAGCGCTGGCCGAATAGGCGGTCGAAGACGATCGCGGCTGCTGCGCGTACGGATAGGTGGTTGTAGTCGCCGCGGCCTTGGATGGGCTCGAGCAGCACGTCGGCTGCGCTGAGCACGTCGTCTGTCAGGCCGTGGCCCGTGCCGAACAGGATCAGCCAGGGCTCGTCGCCTGCTGCTTCCAGCTGCGTGCGCAGGGCACTGAAGCTCAGCAGGGGCACGTCGCCCGAGGCGCGCGCCGCCGTCGCGATCACGCGAGGTGCTTGCTGGTGGCGCGCGGCGATCTGTTCGCGGGCCTCGGCGATGCTGTCAGCCGATTGGCAGATCGCGAGCGCCTCGCTGCGATGTGGCATGCGGCGCTTCCCCGCGCCTACGCGCCAGTGCTCCAAAATGCGCGTGACGAGCGCGCGCTGGGCGTCGATCGGTGTGACCACGAACATGCCCGTCAGCCCAAAGGTATGCGAGCTGCGCGCGATATCGTGCACGTCGATGTTGGTGACGGCGGCGGTCGCCAGTTGCCCGTCGCGATCGCGGACCGGGTGATGCACGAGGGCGCAGTACACAACGCTCATGGCTTCTCCTCGGCTTCTTCGTCGTGCTCCGCCAGCAGCGCACGATCGCGCGCATCGAGCGAGAGCTGCGCGAACAGGTCCGGCCGCATGCGGCGTGTCTTCGCCAAGGCTTCGCGCTTCCGCCAACGCGCGATCCGCGCGTGATCACCCGAGAGCAGCACAGCAGGCACCTCCTGCCCGCGGAAGCTGCGCGGACGCGTGTACTGCGGATACTCGAGCACACCGTCCGCGTGCGACTCCTCGTCGAGCGAACGGCTGTTGCCGATCACGTTCGGCAGCAAGCGCGCAGTGGCTTCGATGATGGCCAAGGCCGCGATCTCCCCGCCGTTGAGCACGAAGTCGCCGAGCGAGAGCTCCTCGTCCACCAGCCCGCGCACGCGCTCGTCGAAGCCTTCGTAGCGCCCGCACACGAGCGTGAGCGACGGCAGCGCGCACAAGCGGCGCGCCGCAGCTTGATCGAAACGTGCAGCTGCTGGCGTCAACAACACGCGATGAGAGCGCGACTCTGCGTCCAGCGCTTCGAGCGCTTGGGCGATCGGCTCGACGCTCAGTACCATGCCACTGCCGCCGCCGTACGGCGTGTCGTCCACGCTCTGATGCTTGTCCGTGGTGAAGCGACGCGGCGAAATGCAGGTCACCTGCACCACGCCTGCGGCCACTGCTTTGCCGAGCAGCCCCACGTTGATCGCGGCTTCGACCAGCTCTGGGAACAGGGTGACGACCTGGTAACGCATGCGCTGTGTTGTGGCGTCGAGCGACGCGCGTGGCAAGCAGATCAGTCAGCCTTCGTAGGCGCTTTGCCGCGAGGACGCTCCAACTCGAGATCGCCCAGCTCCCCCACGACGACGCGGCGCGCTGCAACGTCGACCTCGACCAGGTACGGTTCGCGCATCGGTATTTCGTAGATGCCCGCAGCGGTCTGTACGCGCAGCACTTCGGAGGCTGGATACTCCTGCACGCGCTCCACCACGCCGATCTGAGCGCCGTCTTCGGTGAACACCGACAAGCCTTCGAGGTCGACGAAGTAGAACTCGCCCTCGGGAAGCTCCGGCATAAGCTCGCGCGGCACACACAGCTCAGCGCCGCGCAGCGCTTCAGCCGCTTCGATCGATCGCACGGCGTCGAGATCGAGCAACAGGCCTTTGTTGGCCTCGCGGACCGCCGTCAAGCTGTGGAAGTGAAGCTCCCCGTTCAGGCGCAACGCGACCTCTTGCAGCTCAAACAGCAGCTGTGAGTCCGAGTTGAACTGCTTGATCTTCAGCGTCCCGCGAAGCCCGTGCACGCCAGCTACCGCACCCAGCGGAATCCAGCGCACGTCCGGCTTCGCCGCCGCTTTGCGCAAAGAGATCGGAGCGCTTAAGCGGCGACGCGCGGTCATCTGATCAAACGCCCTGCAGAGCTGGAACGGCTACTCAAGAATTTCGAGCACCGCGCGCTTGGCGTGCTTCGCCGAGGTTGCGGCGAGCAGCGTGCGCAGAGCGCGTGCGGTGCGACCATCTTTGCCGATCACTTTGCCCAGATCGGACGGAGCCACGGTCAGCTCCACGATGACGGTCTTCTCACCCTCGACGACCTCGACCTGCACATCTTCCGGGTCGTCGACGAGAGCCTTAGCAATGAAGGAAACGATCTCTTTCAGATCATCCATATTATGCCGGGCATTTCAGGCCGGCATTCAGCCAGCTGCGGGTGCGGCTGGTGCGGTCTTGGTGTGTTCGCGAAGCACCTTCGCGAATGACTCCGAGAGCTGCGCGCCACGGCCCACCCAATGGTCGAGCCGATCGCGCTGGACCACTGCCGAGCCCATGGGCTTGGCCGGATCGTAGGTGCCGATGCGCTCGATGTAACGGCCGTCCCGGGGGTTCTCCGAGTCGGTCACGACGATGTGGTAGAACGGGCGCTTCTTGGCGCCAAAGCGTGCAAAACGAATCTTTACCATGAGTTACGTCGATCCTGTTGGCCTGTGGAAGCCGAGCCACCCAAACCTGAAGCTGCGCGCGGCCCGCGAAATGTCTCGTCTCGGGTTTCCGCTGGAAACGAAGAGAAAATGGCTAAGCCGCCCTCTCCTCAGCGGGGCCACGCAAGCTACTCGGCCGATGGGGGGGCGTCAAGAGCTGGGCTTGGACATCGGGTCACCCGCTCATCGTACGACTGGCGCCGTCGGGGTCTGTCGGACGAAGCAGCCGCGCGCGCAAAACTGGCTAGAGGCCTCGCCCAAGCTATCGTGTGTCGCCATGCGCGCTTGGATTTTGGTGGCAGTCTTAGCTGTCGTCGCCTGTGCTTGCCGGCAGAGTGAGCCAGCCTCAGCCGCGGCGGTGCCGAAGCGCACCCAGCCGACGCTGCGTCTGGTCGCGCTGACCGACGTGTCCGGTTATCTCGAGCCATGCGGCTGCCAGAGCAAGCTGCTCGGTGGGATCGATCGCGCGGCCGCCAAGCTCAACGCGCTGCGCGCCGAGCGTGTGCCCGTACTGTTTGTCGCGGCCGGCGATCTGCTGTTTGGTGCGCCTCCCGAAGGTGCGACCGCGGAGACCGACGCGACGACGCAGGAGACGTGGAAGGCGGAGACGCTGGTCGAGATCTTCGATCGCCTGGGCTTGGTGGCCGCGACGCCTGGCCATCGCGATCTGGGCTTCGGCGCGGCCGAGCTCGAGCGCATGATCGGGCGCAGCAAGTTTGCTTGGCTGCCCGCGAAGCCCGAAGCAGCCAATGCGCCGGAGGCCGTCTCCAGCAAGCTCACACAAGCGGGCGATGTCCAAGTGGGCATCGTGGGCGTCAGCACGTTTGCAGGGCCAGGCGCTGAGCTTCCGAGCGAGCGGGTCAAAGCGCTGACGCAGCGCGCGCAGAGCGAAGTCGACAAGCTACGTGCTGCTGGCGCGCGCGTAGTGATCGGTCTACTCGCCAGCGATCAACGAACCGGACGCAGGCTGACGCAGGGCCTCAAAGGCTTGAGCTTCGCGGTGCAGGCGGGGCTCGATGACGCAGCCACGCCCGCACCGGCCAAGAACGGTGAAGCAGCGCTGCTCCGCGCAGGTCGCCAGGGCCAGGGCATGTTGGTGGTGGACGTCTATCTGCACGGCCACGCACCGTTCGTCGATGTCAGCGAGTGGACGTTGACCGAGAAGCGCACGGATCTGCAAGGCCGCATCACCGAGCTGACGCAGCGCGTGCAAGCGTGGGAGCGCGATCCGAAGGTCGACAAGGCAGGTGTCGATGAGCAGCGCGCGCGCCTGGCACGTTTGGACGAAGAGCTCGCACGCTTGCAGCCAACGGCGGCCGATGCCGATCAGGCCAATGCGTTTCGCGCAGCCTACGTGCCGCTCAGCTTGGAGCAGCCGAAGGATCCGCAGATCACGGGCTTGCTCGGTGAATACGACTCACGCGTCAACGAGCACAACCGCGTCGCATTCGCAGACGTGAAGCCGAAGCCGGCGCCTCAGGGCGCGCCGAGCTACGTGGGCTCAGCGACCTGCCAGAGCTGTCACAGTGGCGCGTACAGTTGGTGGTCCAAGCATGCGCACGGTCGCGCTTACGCCACGCTCGAGCACGCGCACAAGCAGTTCAACTTGAGCTGCGTCTCTTGCCACGTGACAGGCTACGGACGTCCCGGCGGATCGAGCGTGGTGCAGAACGCCGGGCTCACCAACGTCGGCTGCGAGAGCTGTCATGGTCCGGGCAGCTTGCACGCCAAGCAGCCGACAGCAGCAGAGCACAAGCTCACGCGCGATCCGGCTGAGACTGTTTGCAAGCAATGCCATACGCCAGATCACAGCGATCTGTTCGAGTTCCAAAGTTATGTGGCAAGGTTGCGGGCCAAGGGTCACGGCTTACCGCAAGCCAACTAAACGATGGCATTCCGAGTCTGTCTGAGCTTTGTGATCCCGCTGTTGCTGGCGCGCTGCGTCTCGAACCATGACGCGCATTCGAGCGATGGCAGGGCGACCGAGACATCGTCGCAAGCCGCGTCGCAGGGAGCGCCGCTGCACGGCTTCGATCCGCGCGTGTACTACAGCAAGCGTGCGATCTCGACGCAGCGCGGAGCGGCGAGCTTTTACGCCGACTTCTTCGCCGGCCGGCTGACTGCCAACGGCGAACGCTACGATCCCAACGCGTACACGGCAGCGCATCGCACCCTGCCCTTTGGCAGCGTCGTGCGCGTGATCTCCGAGAAAACCGGCGCTTGGGTGCTCGTGCGCGTCAACGACCGCGGGCCTTACGCCAAGGGGCGCTTGATCGACCTTTCGCGCAAAGCGGCGACGCGGCTGTCGATGATCCGCGATGGCGTCGTGCGCGTGCGCGTCGAGCTGCTCGAGCGCGGCGATGGAAAGTACAAGAAGCCTAAGCCTTAGGGGGTGTCCCCGAATATTGCGACACATCGCCCTTCACGCCGCAAATGGCTCGGTCGAATATTCAGGGACACCCCCTAGCGCTCGAGCACCGCGCGCGAGATCACGCGGCGCTGCACTTCGCTCGTGCCTTCGCCGATCCGGCACAGGCGCACGTCGCGCACGTAGCGCTCGACCGGGAACGCGTTGATGAAGCCGTAGCCGCCGTGGATCTGCAGCGCGCGATCGCACACGTCCGATGCGACTTCGGATGCAAAGAGCTTCGCCATCGCAGCTTCGGTGCTGAAGGGCTTGCCTTGATCGGCCAGCGCGGCTGCGCGCCAGAGCAAGAGCCGCGCGGCGTCCAGCTCGGTGCGGCTGTCAGCGAGCATCCATTGAATGCCTTGAAAGTCAGCGATCGCTTGGCCGAACTGCTTGCGCTCTTTGGCGTAAGAGACCGCCGCCGCAAGCGCCGCTTCGCCCAAACCGAGCGCCATGGCGCCGATGCTGATCCGGCCCTTGTCCAGGATGCTCATGGCATCCGAGAAACCGCTGCCCAGGTTTCCAACGCGCGCCGAATCCGGAAGCCGCACGTCGTTCAGCACGAGCTCGGCTGTGTCGCTCGCGCGCACACCATATTTGCCACGCAGCTTTTGATGCTCGAAGCCGGGCGTGCCTGCCTCGACTGCAAACGCCGTGATGCCGCGGTGCTTGCCGCTCGGATTGGTCGAGGCGAGCACGACGGTCACACCTGCCACGGTGCCTTGCGTGATGAACATCTTGGTGCCGCGCAGGATCCAGTCGTCGCCGTCGCGCACCGCGCGCGTCGCGAGGCCTGCAGCATCGGAGCCTGAGCCCGGCTCGGTGAGCGCCCACGCACCGAGCCACTCGCCAGTGGCGAGCTTGGGCAAGTAGCGCTGGCGCAGCTGTTCGCTCCCAAACTGTGCGATGTGTGAGCTGCCGAGGCCGTTGTGCGATGCGACGGTCAAACCGAGCGAGCCATCCGCACGCGAGATTTCCTCGACGATGATCGCGTAGGACAAGATGTCCAAGCCTGAGCCGCCGTAGTCCGGATCGATGTTGATCCCGAGAAAACCGAGCTTGCCGAGCTTCGGGATGATCGCGTGTGGAAACTCTTCGCGTTGATCCCACGCGGTCGCTTGAGGCGCGATTTCGAGCTGCGCGAACTCACGTGCAGTCGTTTGGATGGCGCGATGCGTTTCCGAAAGCTCAAAGTCCATGACTGCCTTTTCAGCGAGGAGTCGGACGTGTGCGCTGCGCACCGACTCATTGTTTACACGCTGTTTAACAACATGACCGTCCGCATTTGCACGGTCAAGCTCCGCCCGTGGTATGCTCAAGTGTGCTCGCGAAGACGGCTACGAGCATGGCGTCTGACTCAGAAAGCGTGAACGCGACGCTCGCTGCACTGCGCGGCCGCGCCTTGTCCGAGGAGGAGCTGCGTAGCTCCACCATCGAGCTCGCGCGCAAGCTGCTGCGCCTCGGCCTCGATCACACGACAGAGGACGAGCGCAAACGCACTTCGCTCCTGGCGCGGATGATGACCGACCTTCCCGGACAGGTCTTTACTACGTGCCTAACAGACCGCGCGTACCGCAGTGACGAGCCGGCGCGTGTGGTGGACACAGCTCGGCAGCTGTTACGCACCCTGGGCGTGCCGAGCTACCTGCCCGCGGAAGCGCGCGCGCTTCTGCACGTGTTTTTGAGGGCTGGACCGTTCGCGCCGCAGCTGGCAGCGGAGGGCATGCGGAACCGCCTGCGTAGAGAGACGCAGGGTGTGGTGCTGTCCGCGGAAGAGCCGATGCTCACCCAATACCTCGAAGCGCGGCGCGCGCAGGGTGTGGACATCAACTTGAATTATCTCGGCGAGGCGGTGCTCGGCGAAGCTGAGGCCGAAGCGCGGCTCGAGAGCTACGAAGCGCTGCTCGCGCGCCCAGACGTCCAGGCCATTTCCATCAAGTTGTCCTCGATCGCCAGCCGCGTGGAGCTGTTGTCGTTTCGGCAAACGTTGGATGAGCTTAAGCCGCGCGTGCGGCGCATCTACCTGGCAGCGCTGCAACATCGCTACACGCCACCCGAGAAAGGCGCCAGCCCGCGACCCAAGCTCGTGAGCCTCGACATGGAGGCTTACCGCGACTTGCCGCTCACAGCGGCGTTGTTCCAGGAGCTGATGGCGGAGCCTGAGCTGCAAGCGCTGCAGGCGTGCCTCGTGCTCCAGGCGTATCTGCCGGACTCGCATCGCTATCAGAAAGAGTTGACGCACTTTGCGCAAGCGCGGGTAAAGGCTGGCGGCGCTCCGCTGCGGATCCGCATCGTCAAAGGCGCGAACCTGGCTGCAGAGCGGGTCGAGTCCGCGCTGCGCGGCTGGCCGCTGCCCATCTTCCACGACAAGGCGCACGTCGACGCCAACTACCGGCGTATGCTCGAGTATGCGTGCCAGCCCGAGCATGCGCGCGCGCTGCACTTCGGCGTGGCCAGCCACAATCTGTTCGACATCGCGCTCGCGCTGTCGCTGGCAGCTGCGAACGGTCTCGGCCCGGAGCTGTCGTTCGAGTTGCTCGAGGGCATGGCGGACGCGCTGCGGCGCGCGCTCACCACCTTGCCGCATCGCGTGCTGCTGTACGCGCCGATCGTCGGCGCGAACGCGATGCAGACCGCGATCGCGTACTTGATGCGACGGCTGGACGAAAACACCGCGGACGAGAACTTCCTGCGCAACAGCTTCGGAATGCAGGTCGATGACGAGAGCTTTACGCGCGAGCAAGAGCGCTTCGTGAAAGGCTTCGCGCTTCGGCACAACCTGTCCGATGCGCCGCTGCGCACGCAAAGCCTGGGCGCGCCGGGCACGCCGCAAAGCGACAGCTTTCGCAACGAGCCGGACACTGACTTTGCGCTGCCGCACAACGCACAGCTCATCCAGCAGCAGCTCGACGCGCTGCGGGAGCGGCCTCGCTTCGATGTTCCGCTCATGCTCGCGCGACCGGGCTCGGCCTCCTCCACGTGGCGCGACGGCTTCGATCCTTCTCGTCCAGGCTACGTGCCGTACCGGCACGCGCTGGCTGACGAGGTAGAGATCGAATCAGCGCTGGCAGCGGCGGCCGAAGCTGCGCCGCGCTTCGCGCTCACGACCTCGAAGGAGCGCGTCGCGCTGCTGCGCGCGATCGCCAAAGGTCTACGCAGCGCGCGCGCCAACTTGATCTGCGCAATGGCGCTCGATTCGGGCAAGCGCGTCGATCAAGCGGACACCGAGATCTCTGAGGCGATCGACTTCGCCGAGTACTACGCGAGCTCTTGGATCGCGCACGAGCAATGCAGCGAATATCGGCTCACGCCGCGTGGGCCGATGCTGGTCACGCCGCCCTGGAACTTCCCGCTGGCGATCCCTGCGTCCGGCGTGCTCGCTGGCCTGATCACGGGCAGCCCGGTGATCCTGAAGCCTGCGCTCGAGACAGTGTGGGTGGCCGCACGGCTCGTCGAGATCTGTCATGCCGCGGGTGTGCCCAAGGACGTGCTGCAACTCGTAATCTGTGAGGACGAGCAGGGCTCGAAGCTCGTGCGCGATCCGCGGGTGCACAGCGTGATCTTGACCGGCGCGACCTCCACCGCGCAAAAGTTCTACGAGCTGCGGAGCGATCTCCACTTGCTCGCGGAAACCGGTGGCAAAAACAGCATCATCGTCTCGCAGCTCGCAGATCGCGACGCCGCGATCAAAGACGCTCTCGCCTCAGCCTTTGGCCACGCGGGCCAGAAATGCAGCGCGGCGAGCTTGCTGATCTGTCTGCCTGAGGTCTACGACGATCCAACGTTCTTCGAGACGTTGCGCGACGCGACCGCGAGCTTGCCCGTCGGGCCAGCGTGGGACACGCGCTCGATGGTCACGCCGCTGATCAAGCCGCCGAGCGGTGCGCTCTTGCGGGCGCTCACGTCGCTCGAGCCCGGCGAGCGCTTCTTGGTCGAGCCTCGCTTCGATCCGGACAACCCGCACTTGGTCGGGCCGTGCGTCAAGGTCGACGTCGCCGCCGGGACCTTCAGCCACACCACAGAGCTCTTCGGCCCGGTGCTCGCCGTGCTGCGCGCCAACGACTTCGACCACGCGATCGAGCTGGCGAACGCCACGCCCTACGGGCTCACCGCCGGGCTCTTTTCGCTCGACGAGCGCGAACGCGCGCGTTGGTCGCAGCGCATTCTCGCGGGCAACCTGTACATCAACCGCGGCATCACCGGCGCGATCGTGGGCAGACAACCGTTCGGCGGCTGGAAAGCGTCGAGCTTTGGGCCGGGCGCAAAAGCGGGCGGGCCGAACTACGTGCTGCAGCTGTGTGAGGCGCGCGATGGCGAGACACCGCCTGCGCTCGCGGCGCCGGAGCCAGCGGCCGCGCACCTGCTGAACGCGGTGCGACAGCACATCGACAAAGACACGCGCGAGAGCCTCGCACGGATCGCATGTCAGGACGGCCACGCGGTCCGCAGCTACTTCGGGCTGCGGCACGATCCCTGTGCGCTGCTCGGCGAACGCAACGAGCTGATCTACGTACCGTGCAGCGGGCTCACGCTGCGTGCGGCGCCGGGTGCCGAGCCGTCCTCGGTGTTGCGCGTGTGCATCGCAGCCGTCAGCGTCGGAGCGCAGCCGACCTTGAGTGTGCATCCGGAGCTGGGCTGGAAGCTCCCGCAACTGCCGGGCTGCCGCGTGATCACCGAGACGACGGAGGCGCTGGCCCAGCGCATCGCCTCCGGTGAGGTCGTGCGCGTGCGGATCTGCGGCGCGGTTGAGCCTGCGCTGCGCAAACCCGCAGCTGAGAGCGGCACACACCTCGCACCGGAGCCGCCATTAACCGCAGGCAGGATCGAGCTCCTACACTACGTGCGCGAGCAGGCGGTCAGCTATTCGTACCATCGCTATGGCAGCCTGCACGACGCGCGACTGGCCGAGCTCGGCAGACGCCGCAGCTGAAGCGCTCAGCGCTCGCCAGCGACCTTGTTCTTGTTCAGGATGCTCGGCAGCAGAGAGAACTTGCCCGAGACCTGACGCGGGCGCGCAGCGCGGCGCAGCAGCTTGGTCACCGCCGGCACGAGCGTCGTTACCATCTCGATCTTGGCGATCGCGGCATCGGCGCCGACTTCGCTCGCTGCGGACACCAGCTCCTGCGCGCTCACGCCCGACAGCAGCACCATGCCGACATGTCGCAAGCGCGGATTGCGCCGGAACACCTGCAAGAGCGAGCTGCCCTGCATCGCGGGCATGTTGAGGTCCGCGATGACGACACTCACTTGGCTGCGAACAGCGATCCGTGTCGCGCCGATCGCAGAGTCTGTCGCGATCGCGGAGATGCCGGCTTTGCGCAACAAGCGCAGGATCGCGGCGCGGTTGAGCGAGTTATCGTCGACCACCAAGACGTCCGCGAGCGTGTCCTCGGCACCGTCTTCACCGTCAGCAGCTATGTCGAGCGTGTCATCTTCGTCTGCCGACTTAGGGGTCTCTTCCACTTCATCACCGCCGTGCTGCACAGTTCAATTTATTTCGCCGAGCGCCAACGATCAATGACTTGTCTGGGTCAGAGGAGCACGTGCGCCACTGCGTGTGCCTGTAGGACTACAAGCGTTCGTAGCGCGGGCCCGAGGCATCAGAGAGGCCGAGCGCAAGCGGGCGCAACATCAGCTGACCCGCGTGCTCGAGCAGGCGCCCGGCCACCCACACCACCGTCGCAGAGCGTGCGATCCGCTCGCAGTGTTTGAGCACGCCGGAGTCGTCGTCAGCGAACAGGGGCAGCGCCGCGCCGCGCTCGAACTCCAGACTCGGCCGGGCCCCGTCATCAAACGTCAAACTGCGCGGGGCGGTGAGCGCAAACGGCTCCGCGAGCGCTCCGAGCTCGGCGATCGCGCTGCGGTACGCGGTCAAGAGCGCTTCGGAGTCGCGCTGACCCCAAGCCGCGAGGTTGTCCCAGTGTGTGCGCTCGAGGTTGGGTGTCGTGGTGTACTGCAGCAGCCGTAAGCGGCGCGGAGCACAGCTCGGCTCAACCTCGGCCAAGCTCACGCCGACCAAGCGCGGACATGGGCCAACCGACGCACTGCGATCGCCGCGTACGCACTCTTCGCGGAAGCACTCGCCGCTGTCGAGATCGATCAGGTAGCGGCGCTCGAGCTGGTTGCGTGTGTTGCCGTGCAGCCATTCGCGCGCGACTTCGACCAGGCTGCGGTCGCTCAAGCGCACCAGGGTTTGGTCGGCCGCGCCGAACCAAGTGCTCAGCCGGACATGGGCCTCGGGTTGCAGCTGTGCGCTGCGGAGATCGGCTGTCACAGCGGCTGCGGCGCCCAGCGCTTGCGCTGCCAGCGCGGTGTCCTGCGCGTCGATCGCTTCGCGCATGCGACCGAGCCAGCGCAACAAGCCGAGTGGCAGCGGGTCGGGCAACGCGCGCTCCACGCGGGAGAGATTTTCGAGCACGGATGCCACGCGATCGGTGCAGACGCCGGCGCGCACGACCGCGGTCACCACGTCCGCCAGCGCGTCGCCGAGCTGCAGCCGCACGGGCGGCAGCTCGGAGCTGCGCGGCTCGCTCGGCGGGCGATCGCTGCGCGTGTGCTTGCCCGTGGCCTCGTGTGCGGCGTGACCGGAAGGTTCCGCCGCCATGAGCTGCAGCACGGCAGACACGTGTGCGCAGCGCGGCTCGGCGCAGCTACACACCGCCGCGAGCGCGCCCTCATCCAGCCGTAAGCTTACGAGCTCGCTGCGCTGCGCTCCCCGCACCTCACAAGTCATGCGCTCGATCTGAAACCCCTGCGCCTCCGCGTCGGCACGAACACCCAGCTCCTCGAGCAACACCCCCGCAGCCTTACGCAACGCCTTCATCGGCGCTCCTGGGCGAGGTGGGTTTCGCGTCTTTCGCTGAGAGCCATGCGGATTTCGGCGCTGGCTCGGCGTAGGTCGTAAGACAAAGCTTCGTCGATCAGCCCGCGCGCGATGTCGACTTGGCCTGCGCGTTCGACGGCCTCTGCGCGTCGTAAGAAAGTGGTCGCCAGCACGCTGACCGCATACGAGTCGGCTTCGAGCTGTGTGCGGTCGATATCGAGCGCGCGTCGGAACGCTGAGAGAGATGCCGCGACGTCTCGGCGGCGCGCCAGCAACAGCGCGAGCGAGCGCACTGGAGCGAGCCAACCTGGCAGGAGCGCGGACGCGGCCTCGAACAGCGAGCTCGCCCGCCGCCGCGAGCCGCACAGCGCCAGCACGACTGCGACACCGAAGTACACGCGCGCCCGCAGCCGCAGCAGCGCAGGATCACGCGCGCGGGCGATCGCGACCATGCGCCGCGTATCGCGGCTCATGTACAGCGCGTCAGCGGTCGGCAGCGGCTCTCCGAGCAGCTCGGCGCGCGCCAAAATCGCAGACTCCGCCTCTTCGATGTCCGCGCGCTTCGACGACGGCTCGATGCGCGAGCGCAGCTCGGCCAAAGGCAAGAGCGCGCGCGAGTCACCGATCCGACCAAGCCCGCGGATCGCGCTGTGCAGCACGCGCGGATCAGCGTGGTCGAGCAGATCCACGACGCGCTGCACGTCGTCTTTGCCACCCACCTCAGACAGCACTTCGACCGCAGCTGCCAGATGCACAGGATCCTGCTCGCGCAGCACGCCGCGCGCGTAACCGAGCCCGCGACCATCTCCGAATCGCCCGAGCGCCGCTGCCAGCAGCAAGCGCTGCGTGGTGCGGGTCGCGCGCTCGTAAGCGTCGCCCAATAGACCGGGCACGCGCGCGTCATCGATGCTGGCGAGCGCACGCACACACGGCTCGTACAAGGCTGTCGGCTGTTGGTAGAGCACCGAGCGCAGCGCGGGCAGAAGTCGCGCATCGCCAGCGTGCTCCAACAACATCAAGAGCACCCGCAGCTCAGGCTCGGCGAGATGCGCGGCGCTGTCCTCGAGCAGTGCGCTCATGTGATGGATCGACACGTTGCTCAGCGCACGCGCATGCGGCAGCAGCATCGCGCGTTCTTCCGCGCGCAGGCCGCTGAACGGCTCGGCGTGATCTTCGCCTTCCCAGAACGCAACGATCCGCAGCTGCACACGGGCAGCCAAATCGAGCCGAACCCGTTGCTCAGCGCGGGCGGCACGCCCTTCTCCGCCCGGCAAAGAAGCGAGCACAGCTCCTACGTCGAATGCCAGCTCGGCATGGCCCAAGCCGCGCAGCGCATCAATCGTCTGGCGCCGTTGATCGGCCGCGATCAGATCCGCACCGTTCAGCAGCGAACCGATGCGCGCGACTGCAGCGCGGCGCATGAACAAGCCAGCCGCGCGCGCGATCAGGAGCAGCGTGTGCAGGTTGTCGAGCTCGTGCAGGCTCCTGCTGTTCACGCCGAGTGGGCCATGGATGGCTGCGATCCGCGGCGGCAACGATGGACGCGACGGCCGCGGAGGGAGGCTGGAGTCGCGCGTCTGGCGCGGCGGCGCGGACGACATGGTCGCGTGCAACGCGGGCAACGTGGCCTGTGCCGCGCGCTCCACCAGCGCATGCGCGAACTGCTCGTCGGTACTGCTCGGTTGGAGACCTAGCGCAGCACGTGCACGCGTCTGATCCAAGCCAGCGCTCCCGAAAGCCAAAATACTGAGCGCGTCGATCGTCGGGTCAGGGGCAGGCCGATCCTGCCCTGAGCCGTCTGTCATGCAAGCTCCTCGCCATCGAGACTGACCTCGACGCGAAGCACACCTTCCTGGCAGGCGACAAACACGCTCAGCAAGCCGCCCTCGGTGTAGCCGACGGCGAGCGCAAGCGGCTCTCCGAGCTGCATCGGACCGAGCGCTGCCAGCACGATCGGCGCGGCATGGCTCGCGCGCGCGGGCCGCCGGATCAAGAGCCATTCGCCCTGGCGCTCCAGGCACGCATACACGGCGGACTCGCCTTCTTCATCGGCCAAGGCGGCCGGCTCGCGCGCACAGGGAGCGATCGCCGAAGGCTCACCACCGTGCTCGCCGCACCACAGCTTTCCTGCAGCTGACAGCAGCAACACATTGTCACAGGTCTCGATCCGCAGCTCTCTGTCCTCGAGCGCTTGCGCTTCGGGCGGTGCCGGCCAAGAGACGAAGGTCTTGCCGCCGTCAGAGGAGGCCGTGAGCAACAGCTTCTCTGCGCGCGACAGCCAAGCGATCGAACGCCTACCATCAGCGTGAGCAGCAATCACCCTGCCCTGCACGCGTGCGATTTGGCTGTCGCTGCCGATCTCGCCTTCCGCGCTGCGCCACCACAAGCGCAAACCGGCCGCAGAGTGCGTGAAACCAGCATGCGTGGCGTACGACGCAGGATGCATCACAAAGCTCGCACCGGCGTTCGCCGACACGAGCAGCTGCCCTCGCGCCACAGCCAACAAATGCACGGCGCCCTCGTGCTCTGCGACCACCAGCTGCTGCGTCTCCGCCGCTGGCAGCGGCAGCCGAGTGAACACCTCTGCCTGCGCCTCGAGCCGGTACAGACCGCCGGCAGCCAAGTAAAGAGTCTGCGAGTGCGCCGCCAAGCTGCGCGCGAAGTACGCTCCGTCGGCAGCGGTCCCGGTCATCGCGCTGAGCAGAGCCTCGCGACAGTCTGCGGGCCAAGCCACGCGCGTCAGTCGCGTCGCGCGCGTACGCAACATCTTCCAGATCTGGCCCGGCAGGATCTCGATCGTCGGCTCGTCCAAGAGCCCGTACGCGGCCAGCTCGTCCACACTCTCGAGGCCGGGCAGCCCGGTCTCTTCCTCGGTGTCTTTGTCGAGCGCGGGCAGCTCGCTCAGGTCGAGATCGTCGATCTCGCTCTCGTCCTCGAGACCTTCGGCTCCGCCGTCGTCGCCGCTGCTCTCGGGCTCATCGTCCAGATCATCGACAAAGTCGTCATCGTCGGGCGCCGACTCATCGTCGTCGATCCAGCCGTACTCTTGCTCGTCCTCGTCGAGCTCGGCCTCCGAGTCAACCAGCTCGGACGGTTCGTCCGAGTCTGCCTCCCAGCCCTCCTCGTCTTCCTCGTCGAGCTCGGCGATGTCGAGCTCGTCCAAGCTTTCGTCAAAACCTACGCTCGTATCGAGTCCGACGTTCTCGTCATTGTCGTCATCGAAAGAATCCAGACCGAGATCGCTGTCGTCGCCGGGATCGAACGGCTCGACCTCATCGTCGTCGTCCTCGAGCACGGATTCATCGTCCAGCTCGCGGCGCTGGCTCGGTTGAGTGTCGATGGGAAGGGAGGCCTCCGCGCGGGTTGGATCAGCGACCGCGGCTGCCATGGCCTGTGGGCGTACAATAGCCATACGTTCGGAATTTAGACCTTGTGCAAGCGATTCGCCAAGTCTCAACATCGCCTCTGCTCAGCTCCGCTTGGCTGGAGGGCTTTTGCCCAAACGGGCCATGACCAGCTGCAGATCTTCCCAGACCGTGCGCTTTTGCTCCGGGCTTCGTAACAAGTAGGCCGGGTGATACGTCGGCATCACTTGGATGCCCTGAAAAGCGCCCCAGCGGCCGCGCCAAGCGCCGGTCTCCTGCGCCACGCCGAGCGCTTGTGCAGCGCAGCGACCCAGCGCGACGATCAACTTAGGTCTGACGGCCTGCACTTGCGGAACAAGATACCGGCTGCACGCCAGCATTTCCTCGGGACGTGGGGTGCGATTCTCCGGCGGTCGACATTTCACTACGTTGCAGATGTAGACCTGATCGCGCCCGTACCCCATCGCAGTGATCATGCGATCGAGCAGCTGCCCCGCAGCGCCGACGAACGGCTCGCCCTGCAGATCTTCGTCGCGGCCCGGACCCTCCCCGACAAACACCAACTCCGCCTCGGGCGACCCGCGCGAGAACACGCTCTTTGTGCGCTTTTCATGCAAAACGCAGCGCGTGCATTGCGCGGCTTCGGCTTGCAGGGTCTGCAAGATCGCGAGTCGATCGCTCGGTGAGCTGATCGCGACATCCGTTTGTGCTGGAGGTGGGTCGCCGGCGGGTGCGCGATCTGCAGGCACCGGCGGTGCGACCTGGCTCACCTGAGGTCGCGTCGGCGCCGCCGAGGGCCGCAGCGGCAGGGGTGCCGGCAGGCCATTGAGACCCAGCTCGAGCTCTGTTTCGAGCTGTGCGCGGGCACTCTGCGCGAGCGAAAGCAAGGCCGTCCGTTGTTCAGGGGAAAGCTCCATGACACCTCCAAGTGCGCCGCCGGGCGGGATGCGGTGGCTGAATGTACGCGCTTCGGTTGACTTGCAACGCGGCGGACTGCTAGTTTTTTCGAACTTTTGGAGGACGTGCTTCCGTGCCAGGTCAAGCGCGCATCCTTGCCGCCGGGACAACCGACGTCGGAAGGAAGCGCACACACAATGAAGACTTCTTCGCGCTGGTGGAGTCTGAGCACCTCTATCTCGTCGCAGACGGCATGGGCGGGCATTCCTCCGGTGAAGTCGCCAGTCAAATGGCGATCAACACGCTGAGCGAGTTCTTCCAAGCTACCTCCGCTGATCCAGAGGCCACCTGGCCTTACAAAATGGATAAGACGCGGGGTTACGAGGAGAACCGCCTCGTAACCGGCATCAAGCTCGCGAATCGTCGCATCTACGAGGCTGCGCAGCGTGAACAGCGCTTGCACGGCATGGGGACGACCATCGTCGCCCTGCTCTGCGTACACGATCAGTGCTTGATCGGGCATGTGGGCGACTCCCGCGTGTATCGCTTCCGCGCCAACGCGGTGGAACAACTGACCGAGGACCACTCGCTGCTCAACGACTACATGAAGATGAAGTCGATGACGCAGGAAGAGGTCGAGAACTTCCCGCACAAGAACGTGATCGTACGGGCGCTCGGCATGAAAGAGACGGTCAAGGTCGACGCGATCCTCGACACGCCGCAGCCCGGTGATGTGTACCTGCTGTGCTCGGATGGTTTGTCGGGCCAAGTCAGCCCCGAAGAGATGCGCGATGCGCTGTCGCGCCACAAGGATCTCAAGGTCGCGGGCCAAGCGTTGATCGACAGGGCCAACGAGTCCGGTGGCCCCGACAACATCACAGTGCTGTTGTGCCGCTGGATGGGCAACGGCGACGGCCGCTGACGCGCCCACCTGCCCACCACCTGCCCACGCCGCGACGCACGTGAATGCGTGCGTCGCTCAGACTTGGACCACGCGACCGTCAGGCAGAAACACCGCGTCGCGATGCGTGCCTGAGACGCGTGCGTCCGGCCACACGACGCAGCGCGTGAGCTGTGTATCTGGCGCGATCACGGCGCGCGCACCGATCGCACAATGCTCGATCCGCGCGCTGGGATCGAGGCCTGCGGACGGCTCACACAGTCCGATGCCCGATACGGGCTCGATGCCAGGCCAGCGCACATTCCCGCTCGCGAGCGCGACATTCGCTTCCAGATAATGCGCGAGTGACATGCCTACATCGCGAAACTCGCCCGGATCTACATAAGCGAGGACGCGCGCGCCGCGCTCGACCCAGCGCGCATAGCCGTCGCGGATCAAGCAACCGTCATCGGGCAGCTCGCGATGCGCCGCCGCGCTCAGCAGCGATACGCCTGTGTACATGCAGCGCCGCACCGGCACGCTCGGATCCGCGTGGCAACCGGGCAAACCACGCACGTTCAGCGCCTCGTCCACTTGCACCACGGCAGTCGGATCGCCCTCTGGAACCCACTTCACGATCATCGTCGCGAACGCGTCGCTCGCGGTGTGCAGCGCAGCGGCAGCCGCGAGATCCGGCGCAAACAGCAACTTGCCGTTCATCACCACAAACGTCTCGTCGGCCTCGGGCGACCAGGCGTTCTTCACGCCGCCGCCGGTGCCCAAGATCTTCAGCTCGTGCACAAAATGTAGATCGAGCGCGAGAGGCGCGTGCTCACGCACAGCCTGCTCGAGCTCACGCGCGAGGTGATGCGTGTTGAGCACCACGTCCCGAATGCCTGCGCGCGCCAGCACGTCGAGCCCGTAAAACGCAGTCGGCCGATTGCCCACGGGCACCGCGGGCTTCGGTAAGACATCGGTCAGCGGCGCGAGCCGCGTTCCAAAGCCCGCCGTCACGAGCATCGCACGCCGCAACAAGCTCATGCCTTGATCACCTTGGGGTGCGGCGCCCGATACACGCCGCGCGCATCGATCACGAGCGGCGCCTCAGCCAGCACCAGCGCGTAGTCCACTTGGCTGTGGTCAGTCACGATCACCACGGCGTCTTGTCGGGCCAAGACCTCTGCCGTCAATGGCTGCGAGCGTAGCTCCGGATGGCCCGGCCAAGAGCGCGTGTCGGGCAGCACGTTCACCAGCGGATCGTGGTAGCCGAGCTCCGCGCCCAGCCCGATCAAGGTGCGTGCGATCGGATAGGCCGGGCTCTCGCGCGTATCGCCGATGTTCTTCTTGTAGGCCATGCCGAGCAGCAGCACACGGCTGCCATTTACGCTCTTTTTGTGCAGGTTTAGCCCATGCTGCACACGCTCCACGACGTAGTCGGGCATCGCGCGATTGACCTCACCCGCGAGCTCGATGAACTTGGTGTCCGCCCCGTATTGTCGGGCTTTCCATGCCAGATAGAACGGATCGAGCGGGATGCAGTGGCCACCCCAGCCCGGGCCCGGGTTGAAGCGCATGAAACCGAAGGGCTTCGTGGAGGCAGCGTCCAACACCTCCCAGACGTCGATGCCCATGCGCTCGTAGACAACTTTGAGCTCGTTCACGAGCGCGATGTTCACCGCGCGGAACACGTTTTCGGTGATCTTGGCCGCTTCGGCCGCGGCCGCGCTCGAGACCCGTACGATCTTTGCGATCGCGGTGGCGTACAGCGCCTCCGCCAAGTCGCCGGCATCCGGGTCGCAGCCGCCCACGACTTTCGGGATCGTCGTGGTCGTGAAGCTGGAATTCCCAGGATCTTCGCGTTCCGGCGAGAACGCCAAGAAGAAGTCGCGGCCTGAGTGAAGGCCAGTGCTCTCGAGCGACTCTTTGACGAGCTCATCGGTCGTGCCTGGATATGTCGTCGATTCCAGCACGATCAGCTGGCCGGGCCGCAATACCGCTTTGATCTCGCGCGTCGTCGCCGCCACGTAGGAGAGGTCCGGATCACGCGTCTCCGTGAGCGGTGTGGGCACGCAGATCAGGATCGCATCGCACTCGCGCAAGCGCCCAAACTCAGCGGTCGCGGCGAAGCGCTCGGCGGCGAGTGCCTTGGCCACCCGCTCCTCCGAGATATGCTGAATATAGGAGCGCCCGGCATTGAGCAGCGCTTGCTTCTTGGGGTCTGTATCGAAGCCCAACACGCGCATGCCGCGCTCCGCAAAGGCGAGCGCCAAAGGTAGGCCGACGTAACCAAGGCCGATCACCCCTACGACCGCGGTGCGCTGCTCGATCTTCTGCAGTAATGACGCTTTGTGGTTCAGGCTCATACCCCTCTGCAGGCAGCTTACTCGACAGGACTTGCCAACAGCTTGACACAAATCACTGCGCTCTCGGGAGGCGCGAAGCCCAGCGGGACGCGTGGCTCGGCGCGGCATCTCTGGTATAGAGCAGAGACTTAGCGGCACGTTCCGCGCCGCCGTCTAGACGATTGGAGCTTGGAACATGAAGGTCTGTGTCATCGGTGCTGGTTACGTGGGGCTTGTGACCGGCACGGGCTTCGCCGAAACCGGCAACAACGTGGTCTGCGCAGACCTGGACGAGAAAAAGATCTCGGCGCTCAAGCAAGGCCGGACACCGATCTTCGAGCCCGGCCTCGAGCCCATGCTCAAGCGCAACATCGACGGTGGTCGCCTCACCTTCACGACCCATGTCGACGAAGCCATCAGCACCGCCGAAGTGATCTTCATTGCGGTCGGCACGCCACCCCGCGCGGATGGCGCAGCGAATCTATCGGCGGTCGACGCAGTCGCCGAGACTGTCGCGAAGGTCGCCAAGCGCGAAGTTGTGCTCGTGCTCAAGAGCACGGTTCCCGTCGGCACCAATGAGCGCGTTCGCCGGATCGTGAAGAGCGCGCGCAAAGAGTCCGACAAGCCTGTGCACGTCGTAAGCAATCCCGAGTTCCTCAAGGAGGGCGATGCCGTCGCCGACTTCCTGCATCCCGATCGCATCGTGATCGGCGCGGAAGAAGAAGACGAGTTCGCACACGACGTGATGCGCCGGCTCTACCATCCGCTGTCGTTGAACCAGGATCGCCTGGTGTTCATGGCACCGGCGAGCGCGGAGCTGACCAAGTACGTTGCCAACACCATGCTCGCGATGCGCATCTCGTTCATGAACGAGATCTCGGTGTTGTGCGAGAAGGTCGGCGCGGATGTCCACGACGTTCGTTTGGGCGTGGGCTCGGACACGCGTATCGGCCCGAAGTTTTTGTATGCAGGTCCCGGTTACGGTGGCTCGTGCTTCCCCAAGGACGTTTCGGCGCTCGTGCACGTCGCGCGCGAGCACAACGTGCCGCTCGAGCTCGCGACCGCGACCGACAATGTCAATCAGCGCCAAAAAGGCGTGCTACTTCGCAAGCTGAAGCAGCAGTTCGACGGCGACCTCCGGAACAAGCGCGTCGCGGTCTGGGGCATTGCATTCAAGCCGCGCACCGACGACGTGCGTGAAGCACCCGCGCTGACCTTGATCGACGGCCTCTTGGCGGAAGGCGCCACGGTGATGGCGCACGATCCCGAGGCTCGCACCGTCGCGCGCCAACGCTTCGGCGACACGGTCACGATCGTCGACCACCAGTACGACGCGCTGACAGACGCCGACGCGCTGGTGCTGGTCACCGAGTGGCGTGAGTACCAGAACCCCGACTTCGAGCGCATCAAGCAGATGATGCGCAGCCCGTTCCTGCTCGACGGCCGCAATATCTGGAGCAAATACGGCCTGCGTAAGCAGGGCTTCGTCTACACCGGCATCGGCGTCCAAGGCACCTGAGCTAGAGCTTCATCCCGTAGCTTCGCTCCAACACTGTGAGCGGCGTGACGCCTTCAGCTGCGGCGCGCCGCTCCACGTCGAACAGGATCGAGTCGACGAGGAAGCGGTACCAAAACCCCTGGAGCACGTGCCAGAGCAGGCCTGGGACACCGTCCAGGAAGCCCAAGAGCACGACGTAGCGGTAGCCGAAGTACAGCGTCGGCCGCACGAAGCGCGGAACACCGCCGTATACGAAGCGCTTCAACCAGCGCTTGCGGCGACTTCCTCCGCCGGTGCGCAGCGCGTCCGCCTCGCCCGTCTTGTCTGCGCGCTGCGCGAGCAGCGTGTCTGCGGCCTCGCGCACCGCGTAGCCCGCGTGCTTGGTGATCCACCAGGACAGAGGCTTCTGGTTGTCGTCAGCGAAATCGTGGCGGAACATCACGCTGTGACCCTTCGCCAGCAGCATGTGCTCGTCCATCCAGCGCTCTTCGCAGCGCGCCTGCCCGTGGCGCCAGATCCGCAGCAAATGAATGCGATCTTGGCCGCCCCAGCGCAGGTGTTTGCCGAAGGCGTACAGCCGGCGCCGCAGCACCACGCCAGTCACATCGTTGGGCAGCGTGTCGAGTCGCTCGTTCAGCTCACGCGCCAGCTCCGGCGTCACGAACTCGTCCGCGTCCATGCGAAACACCCAGTCGGTCTCGATCGGCAGGTGGTCGAGCGACCAGTTCACCTGGCGCGCGTGGTGGTTCTCCCAAGCGTGCTGCACCACGTGCGCGCCGAGCGAGCTCGCCATTTCAGCCGTCCCGTCGTCCGAACCCGAGTCCACCACGAACACTTTTTTGGCGAACTGCTGCGCGCTGCGGATGCAGCGCTCCATGTGCATGTGCTCGTTGAACGTGAGGATGAGTACCGAGATATTGGCCATCAGAGCGTGACCCCACGGCGCAGCGGGGGTGCTAAATACCATAGAACCGGGGCTTGCAGGCCCTGTACGCGGCTGCGAGGCTCGCGAGGACGCGGAACATGCGATAAGCGTACGCCGTCATGACCGTAATCCTCGGGCTGAACGCCTATCATGCAGACTCCGCGGCCAGCATCTTCGTCGACGGCAAGCTGATCGCGGCAGCCGAAGAAGAGCGCTTCCGCCGCATCAAGCACTGGGCGGGTTTCCCTGCGCTTGCGATCGCCTACTGCTTGCGCGAGGCCAAGCTGCAGCTCAGCGATGTCGACTGCGTAGCGCTGAACAGCGATCCGCGCGCGCAGCTCAGCAAGAAGCTGCGCTTCGCGTTGAAGCGTCGGCCTGCGCCCGGGCTCGTGCTAGACCGACTGCGCAACGCGCGCAAGCGCAGCTCGATCGCCGATGAGTTCGAGCGCGCGTTCCCTAGCGACCGCCTGCGCGCGAAGACACTGCGCGTGGAGCATCACGAGGCGCATCTCGCTTCGTGCTTTTACGCCTCGCCGTACGAACAAGCGGTCGCCGTATCCATCGACGGTTTCGGTGACTTTGCGAGCGCAGCTTGGGGCGTCGGTAGCAGCTCACAGCTGCACGTCGACGGGCGCGTGCTGTTTCCCCACTCGCTCGGCATCTTCTACCAAGCGCTGACGCAGTATCTGGGCTTTCCCAACTACGGCGACGAATACAAAGTGATGGGCCTCGCGCCCTACGGTCGTCCGAGCTTCGCCAACGCACTGCGTCGCGTCGCGTACCCGACGGCAGACGGTTTCGCCCTAGATTTGCAGTACTTTAGGCACCATCGTGAGCAGGTCGCCTACTCCTGGTCCGACGGTGAGCCCAAGGTCGGACCGCTCTTTTCAGACGCGCTGTGCCGCTTGCTGGGCAAGCCGCGCGAGCCGCACGCGCCGCTCGATGCGCGACATCGCGACATCGCGCATTCGCTGCAAGTGGTCTACGAGGAAGTCGCGTTCGAGCTGCTGAACGCGCTGCACAAGCGCTATCAGCTGCCCGCGCTCACTGTCGCTGGCGGCTGCGGTGCTAACTCGGTCGCCAACGGCAAGATCCACCTGCGCACGCCGTTCAAACAGCTGTACGTGCAGGCTGCTGCGGGCGATGCAGGCGGCGCGATCGGCGCCGGATTGGTCGCAGCAACGCAGCTCGGTCAAGCGCCCGCGCCCGGTCAGATGCCGCACGCGTATTGGGGCCCCTCGTGGAGCGATCAAGAGCTGCGCTCGGCGATCAGCGCGCGTGACGCGGATCTGAAGCGCGCACGCTGCACGATCGCGCACTTCACCGACGAGGCCAAGTTGTGCGCGCACGTCGCAGAGCGGATCGCAGAGGGTGGCGTAATCGGCTGGTTCCAAGGGCGCATGGAGTGGGGCCCACGCGCGCTCGGGAATCGCTCGATCTTGTGCGATCCGAGGCGCGCCGACATGCAAGAGATCCTGAACGTGAAGATCAAGCGCCGCGAGTCGTTCCGCCCGTTCGCACCGTCGATCTTGGAAGAAAACGTGCGCGAGTGGTTCGAGCAGGATCAGCCAGTGCCCTTCATGATGCAGGTGTTCCAGATCCGCGAACAACAACGCGCGCGCATCCCGGCTGTCACCCACGTCGACGGCTCCGGTCGGCTGCAGACCGTCAGCGCCAGCCAGAATCCACGCTATTACGCGCTGATCCGCGCGTTTGCTCAACGCACCGACATCCCTATCCTGCTCAACACGTCGTTCAACGAGAACGAGCCGATCGTGTGCCAGCCGTCCGAAGCGCTCGACTGCTTCCTACGCACAAACATGGATGTGCTCGTGCTCGGAGATCATGTGCTGACCCGTCATCCGGGAACCAACTGAGCGCGATGACGTGGCGCGAGATCTACGCGGATAAAGCCGCACGGACACAGCCCACGCTGGTCCTGTTTTCGCAGGTGTACGTGCCCGATCCCGCAGCGGTCGGGCAGTACATGCACCAAGCCGCTGCGGCCATGGTGCAACGCGGCTACCGCGTGATCGCCTTGGCCGCCGACAGCGGCTACGAAGATCCCAGCCAGCGCTTCGCGCGCTACGAGCGCATCGATGGCGTGCACGTCGTGCGCCTGCCGTTCTCGAGCTTCGGCAAGAACAGCATCCGCAACCGGCTCTTGGGCGGCAGCATCTTCACGACTGAAGCCTCGCTCATGGCGGCGGCGCTGCCGCGCGTCGATCACGTGCTCGTCAGCACCAACCCACCGATGATCGGCGCCGCGGGCATCGCGCTCGCGCTCAGCCGACACAGCAGGCTCAGCCTGTGGATGATGGACATCAACCCCGACCAGATCGTCGCGACGGGCCGCATGGCCGCGAGCTCCCTTCCAGTGGTCAGCTTTGACTGGCTAAACAAGCACACGTTATTGCGCGCTCAGAGCGTCGTCACGCTCGACGGGTTCATGGCCGAACGACTGCAAAGAAAGATCGCGGCGTGCCCGACGCCCGAAGTGATTCCGCCCTGGCCGATATTGAGCGTAGGCGAGCTGGATCCCCGCGCAGGTCAGCGCTTTCGCGCGGAGCACGGGCTCTCAGACAAGCGCGTGGTCATGTTCAGCGGCAACCTCTCACCACTGCATCCAGTGGACACGCTGCTCGAAGCCGCGCGCGCGCTGCAGGATGATCCGCGCCTCGAGTTTGTATTTATCGGCGGAGGCTCCGCGCGCGAGCGCATCGCGTCGTACGGGCTGCGTAACCTGCGGTTTTTGCCGTACCAGCCGCTCAGCGAGCTCCAAGAATCGCTCTCGGCGGCAGACGTCCACCTGGTCTCGATGGGCGACGCCATGGTCGGCATCGTGCACCCCAGCAAGATCTACAGTGCGATGGCTGTGGGCCGACCGATCCTCGCGCTCGGTCCGCGGCGCAGCCACATCGCGAGCTTGGTGCGTGAGCATCAGATTGGCTGGCACGTCGAGCACGGCGCTGTCGACCAGGCTGTGGCGAGCTTGCGAGAAATCGCGAGCGCCGAGGCGGCTCAGCTCGCTCACCTCGGAGCGCGCGCGCACGCGGCGATTACACGCAATTTCGACCCCGCGCAGCTGATCGCCCGCTTCTGCGGAATTCTTGAACGAACGCCGGGCTGAGTTGCTGGGGTGACAGCCGTCGCGCTGAGCGGGTACAGTTACCCCGCATCAGACCAGAAAGGTCACAAAACGAGTCACTCGCGAAGCAGTAGTGCCACGCATGGGGGAACGGGAACACAACAGGTTGGAGCGCGCGGCGTTCGAGCACAGCTCGCGGCTAGAGAGCACGGACGTGCAGTCCGCGGGTCAGGTGCGTCTGCTCTCGCCGAACCCGCGCAAACGTAAGCGCCGGCGCCGTTTCGAGGACTGGCACGAGAGCTGGTCGCGCAAGCCGCTCGGCACGGTGCTGCTCGGCGCACTGATCATTGGCGCGCCGCAGCTGCTCGGTGGCGTGCTGCCGTGGACACTGAACGCGATCGCGCTGCTGAGCCTCGTCTGCCTCGCGGCGGTTGGGCTGCGGGCTCCGGCGCTCGAACGGCGCATGCCAAGCTTCGCGGTCGTGATGCTGATCATGACCGGCTGGACGATCTTCCAAGCGTTGCCTCTGCCCTGTGGCTTCGCGGAGCTGCTTGCACCGGACAGCGTCGCGAAGCAACGCGCGATCGACGCGCTCATGGGGGCGAAGCCGAGCGCGACCTGTACAATAAGTCAGGAGCCCGCAAGCACGCGCGAAGAAGTGGTCAAGTTGCTGTCGCTGACGGCGACATTCATCTCGGCCTGGGCGTTTGCAGCCAGTGGCGGCTGGCGTCGGTTGTTCTTCTTGATCGGCCTGTCCAGCTTTGCGATCAGTTGCGTCGCCCTGCTGCACGGCTTGCTCGAGTGGCACAACGTGTTCGGCGTGTACCACCCCGCTGGCGCGACCGGCGGATGGCTCTTGTCGCCGCTGATGAACCCGAACAACATGGGCGCATTCGCCGCGATCGGCGCGCCGCTGTGGATCGGCCTGAGCTACCGCGAGACGCGTACGAACTTGCGTCTGTTCGGTTACGCTGCGACCGCGCTCACCAGCCTCGTTGCGATCCTATCGCTGTCGCGCGGCGCGATCGGGCAGCTGCTCGCAGGCTACGCGTTGATGGGCTGGGTGCTGTTGCGGCGCAAAGCGCGCAGCCGCGGAGACGACAATAAGGTCGCGACTGCAGCGGCTGGCCGCACCGGGTTGATCGTGTCCGGCGTCGCGGGTCTGGCGATGGGTGCGTTCATCGTCGGCAATGAAGCGCTCCAGCAGTTCGAGACAGGTCGACTCGACAAGCTCGATTTGAGCCTCGCCTCGCTGCGCTTCGCCGGTCAACACGCGTTGGCAGGCGTAGGCCGAGGCGCGTTCAGCAGCGCGTTCGTCGGCGCGGAAGGCGCGGTCACGCGCTACCGCTATGCGGAGAATTTCGTCGCGCATTGGCTCGCCGAGTGGGGCATCCCGATGACGCTGTTCTTGCTTGCAGCCATCGGCTTCGAGCTGGTGCGGCACGGTAAGCCCAAAGATTCACTCGCGCGCGCGGGTGCGCTCAGCGCGCTGTATCTGTTCGCGCTGCAAAACCTGGTGGATTTTGGCTTCGAGCTGCTGGGCATTGCGACCGTGGCCGTGGCGCTGTTCGCCGGTTGCGTCGCGCCCTCGCTCGAAGGAACCTCGAAGGCTGCAGCAGAGCAACCGGTCGCGCGACCGCTCGCCATCGCGTTCGTCACGCTGTGTTTGGGCGCGGTGAGCCTGGTGTGGGTGGGGCCATGGATCGGGCGCGACGGGGTGTCCGCGCAAGCCAACCAGCTGCGTAAGACGCTCGCCACGTCAGACCGCGCGAAGTTTCGCGAACAGGCCTACCACGCGCTCAAACTACATCCGTCGGAGCCTGTGCTGAGCATGCTCGTCGCCAGCGAAGCGCTCGCGCATCGGGATCCGAAGACGCTGGCCTGGCTGAACCGTTCCATGCAGCTCGCGCCGCAGTGGGCTCGGCCGCATCAGCTGGCATTTCGTTGGCTGTGGCAGCGCGGCCAGGGCCGCCAAGCGCTGCTCGAGCTGAAGCACGCTGCAGCGATCGATCTGGAGATGGTCATGGACGACGTGTGCCGGCTCGGCAATGTCGACGCGGCGTGGGCGCTCGAAGCCGCACCGACCAACGACAAGCGCAAGACGTATCTAGAGCGCGCAAGCTTGTGCATCAACGACGACAAGAACAGTCGCAAGCTCGATCAGGCGGTATTGCACGAGCTTCCCGGATCGCTGTTTCCGTTGCTGCACGAGGCGTACCGGATGCGGAACGAACAGCGCACGGACGAGGCACTCGAGCTGCTCGAGCGCGCACAAGATGCCAATCGCCATGATCATCGGCCCACGGTCGAGCGCTTTCGGACGCTGTTGGCGGCAGGCCGACTGCGCGAGGTGTTCGATGACATCGACAACACGATGCGCGCGCTCGATCAGCAGTACCGCGGGGCACTCCTGGAAGTGAAAGCCTATGCGCTGGCACGCGCCGGCTCGCCGGACCTGGCCGTGCAGACGGTCGAAGAAGTCAGGCGCTTGGCGGGGACCGATCCCAGCGCGCTCGCGGGCAGTTACAGCCTCGAGGCGCAGGTCCATCTCGCACTCAAGCAACCGAGCCAAGCGCTCGCTGCATACCGCGAAGCGTACCGCATCAACGAAGATACAAACGTTCTGGTTCAAGTGGCAAACATCGCGGAATCACTGGGTGATCGAGCACAAGCGTTGTGGGCCTATGTCCATCTCTGTGAGCGCGAGCCGCGCGGCGGCGGCTGCGAGCGGCGAAACGCTTTGCTGTCCCCGCCGTCAGACAAAACGGGTCGATAGCGCGGCCGATTCGAGAGGAACGCGCTATCGTTCGGGCCAACTGTGCGCGCCGGCGGTCCTGCAGCGCGCCGCTTTCACGAACCGGTTGTCACTACCTTGAGCAACGAACTCAATCACTCTACGGCCGCGTCTGCCCCCTCCATCTCCGCGGCTCAGCTGGTGGAACAGTGGCGTGTGCTGTGGAAGCGCAAGTGGCTGATCCTGCTGATTGCCGCTCTGGGCAGCGCTGCAGCGTATGGGTGGACGCGCACGCAGCCGCGTGTTTTCCAGGCCGATTGCACGCTCGAATACGATCCTGATCCGCCCAAGCCGCTCGGTCGCGCTGTCGAAGACACGACGACCATGAGCCGTTGGTGGGAGACACGCGAGTACTTCGCGACCCAGAACAAGATCATCTCGAGCCGCGCCGTCGCCGAGCGCGTCGTGCGCAAGCTGTCGCTGCACGAGAACCCGGATTTTTGGGCTGTGCCCCCGAACGAGCGCGCAGAGTGGCGCAGAGCTTCGATCACCGACACCGCGCTGCGTCTGCAGCTGATGGTGACTGTCTCGCAAGAGCGCGAGACACGGCTCGTCCACATCATGACGCGCGACGTGAGCGCCGAGCGCGCGATGCTGCTCGCGAACAGCGTGGCGGACGCCTACATCGAAAAGACGCTCGAGGATCGGCTGGGTGCGACCACCGGTGCGCTCGAGTGGTTGGCCAAGCAGCTTGACGGCTTGAAGCGGCAGCTAGAGCAATCCGAGCTTGCGCTGCACGATTTCGGTGAGCATCACACCAACCTCGCCGTATCGCTCGAAGACCAGCAGAACATCGTCGCCAGCAACATCCAGCAGCTCAGTCGCTCCCTCACCGACAGCAAGACGCGGCGCATCGCGCTGCAAGCCCGGCTCGAGGAGCTGAAGGCCACGAACGTCGACGACCCGATGCAGATCGACTCGAGCATCATCCTGACCAACTCGATGGTGTCGACGCTGCGTGAGCGCTTCCGCGCGCTGCAGATCGAGCGCGACGCGCTGATAGTGCATTACGGCGACGCGCACCCGAAGCTGCTCGCGCTGAACGCGCAGGTGCAGACGCTCAAGAATGCGATGCACAACGAGGTCAACAGCCTGATCGGCGCAGCGCAGTCCGACGTCAGCGAAGCGACCAACGTCGAGAAGGGCTTGAAGACCGCGCTGGACCAAGCCAACCGCTTGGGCATCGAGCTAAACCTCCAAGAGATCACCCATCGCCGCCTGCAGCGCGAGCGCGACAACACGTCTAAGCTGTACGGCACCCTGCTGGAGCGCACCGCGCAGACCGACCTCACACGCGCCCTGCAGGTCGCGTACGTGCGCGTGATCGACCGCGCCCTCGTGCCGATGGTCCCGGTCTCGCCGCGCACCAAGACCGCGCTCTTGATCGGATCCATCCTGGGCTTGCTACTCGGCGTCGTGGTGGCGCTGACCTTGGAGCAGCTTGACCGCGTGATCCGCACGGTCGAAGACGCCGAGGACACCGGTATCACTGTGCTCGGCGTGATCCCGCACATCAACGAGACCGTCTCGGCCGACAACAACTACAGCCGGCGCAAGCGCCGCGAGCGGCCCGAGCCGGTGGGAAATCGCGACCTGATCGTGCATACGCACACCAAGTCTTCGATCGCCGAGTGTTGCCGCACGATCCGCACGAACATCACGTTCATGTCGGCCGATCGCCCGCGCAAGACGCTGGTCGTCACGAGCGCGAGCCCGCGCGAAGGTAAGACCACGGTCTCGATCAGCTTGGCGATCTCGCTCGCGCAGAGCGGCAAGCGCATCCTGATCGTCGACACGGACTTGCGTAAGCCGCGCATCCATCGCGCGTTCAACAAGCCGCTGACACGCGGCGTCACCAGCATCCTGCTCGGTGAGCACAGCGCGAACGAAGCCATCTACGAGACCGAGATCCCAGGGCTGTCGCTCTTGGCTTGCGGTCCGATCCCGCCGAATCCCTCCGAGCTCCTGCACACCGAGCAGTTTCACACACTGCTCGCAGAGCTCGGCAAGACCTACGACCACTTGATCCTCGACAGCCCACCGATGGCCGTCGTCACCGACGCTGCGATCCTCGCGCCGCAGGTGGATGGAACGATCCTGATCGTCCACGCTCAGCGCACCACGCGCGACGCGCTGCGCTCCGCGTTGCGCCAGCTGCGCGACGTGAGTGGTCACCTGGTCGGCGGCATCCTCAACAACGTGGACTTGTCGGCCAATCGCTACGGCTACAGCACGTCGTACTACTACCGCGACGACTCGTACTCGGCAGACAACGATCCGCCGTCAGACGACTCGGATGATGATCAGTCGAAGTCCGCAAGCGCGCAGGCCTAAACAGGCTTAGGCCTTCTTCTCTTCTTTTTTGCCGAAGTAGTGCTCTTGGATCGCGCGCCGGATCTCCGAGGCCGGCGCGACGAGCGGGCGCACATGCATGCCGGTGTACACAGCCACCTGCTCCATGGCGCTCACCGAAGTGGGGTCGTCTACGGCGACGTAGAGGATCTTCTGTCGATTTTTCTCGGTCCGGAAATACACCGGGATCACGTTGAGCTCCGCGGCGAGCTCCGAGGGCAATAAGCTCAAGAGCTCACGGGTAAACTCGATGTAATCGAGGCACACCCAAGCCACGCTCACGCGGTTCGAGACGATTTGCGTCAGCTCATGCTCGCTGATGAGGCCGCGACGCACGAGCACCTCGCCGAGCTTCAAGCCTTGCTCCGCCTGTTCTTGCTGGGCTTGCGCCAGGTCCTCGCGCGTCACGAGGCCGGCGCTAACCAGCATGTCTCCGAGTCGCGTCGCCGTACGTGCCATGAACTGCTCGATTAAGCTTAGCACAGCGCGCGATTGCACCATTCCACGTGCGGTTTGCGGCGACCGCAGCCCACCAATCCCGATATCACTACCTGCCGCTGAGAGCGGCAGCGCGGCGTCGCAGGTCGAGCACACGCAGCGACAGCGCATACCCCCCTCGCCACAACGAGCTGTCCAACATGAAGCCGACCACGGTGTGTGCACGCGTGTTGTTGGGCTGCGCGTGTTGCCAGCGCCGCGCTGTTTGCGCCAGCTTTTCCCCGAGCGGGTCGTCGGGCAAACACGCCAGCGTGCGTGCACCAAATCCCCCGGGGTCGTGTGCAGCGGTCAGCGGCAGGACGAAGCGCGCAGCACGCGCGAGGCCGTTGTCCACGAGCCGGGCGGCGCAGTGCTCCGGCGCGAGCTCGAACGTTTGGGCCAGCCGCGGGATGTCGGAGAATTCGTTGCCTGCACCGGCCCACGCACTGCCGCCTTTGAGCGCGTGACCCACCAGGTGCGAAAGCACATCCAACGGCTCCGGCAGCAGCACGGGACAGCCGAACGCCTCGCTGTCCGGTCGCGCCCGCTCGAAGATCGCAGGCAGCGAAGTACGAAACGCGCCGCGCGTATACAGGTCGAGATGCAGATCGATCGCGAGCGGCAACCCCTGTGCGAGAAACGAGGACTCGGCGACATCCTCCACATGCCGCTGCCAGCCCGCTTGCAGCAGCGCCTGCTGTGCACGTTTGTAATCGCTTTGTCTTACGAGCACATCCACATCGGTGATCAGACGCGTCGTGTGATCGCGATACACGAACTGCTGCAACCAGATGCCTTTGAGCGGCACAACTGGAATACCCAGGGGCGCGAGCACGCTCACGCACTCCTGCAGCACAGTGCGACCGATCAGATACGAAGCCAGCGCGCGTTTGTTCTTCTCAGTGTCGCGCAGCGCTTTGGGCCCAGAAGGATCCACTGGATCCACCTAATAGTCTGACGCTCCGGCGCGCAGTCGCTGCTTGACGCTGTGAGTAGCAGACGCCAGCGTTTCGTAGAGCTCTTCGCCCAGCTCCTGCGCCTCAGGGGTTCGCGCGATCCGCAGCATGTGTCCTGCGAACGTGTGCGTTCCGAGGCTCAAAAAGAAGAGCAAGTAGATACCCACCAGCGAGATCGCCAGCGTCAGACCGTGTTGCTTTAGAAAAGGACCCATCGTGCCCTCGCCTACTCGGACGAATACTTATCACGCCGCTGATCCGCCTACAAAATAACGGGCGCGGGCTCAGAAGATGCGTTCCGGCACGTAGACGATGTCACCTGCCTCGAGCGTGAAGTCACCCTCTTGGCCTTCCGTGATGCGGCGCACCGACACCCGGTAGCGCTTCGGCTGTCCGCTCAACTGGCGCGTGACGATGGTGTCGTTCGCTGCAGCCAACGGCGTCAAGCCACCGGCCACGCTGATCGCTTGCACCACACCCATGCCTGCCGTCCAGGGCAAGCTGCCCGGATGCGCGACGGCACCGACCACGTTGATGCGCTTCGACGCGTACTCGACCACGAAGATCGAGACGCTCGGCTTGCGCAGGATCTGCTTATTTTTGAGTTCTTCTTCGATCGCGGCAGCGATCGCTGTGGGCCCTTTGCCACCCACCGTCACCGGCCCGACCAGCGGAAAGTTGATCGTCCCGTCGTCGGCCACGCGGTACTTACCGGAGAGCTCTTTCTCCTCGTAGACCATGATCTCGAAAGTGTCGCCCGGGCCGAGCGTCATGTCCTGCGGCGCGCCTGCGGTCGCCGGCACATCGAAGCCGCGATCCCGCCCTGCACAGCCGAGGGTCGTGCTCAGCACAGCGAACACACACGCGAGGAGGCGCGCGCGCCCCCAGCGACTCAAGCACATGGTCAACCTCATCAGAGGAACGCGCGTATGCCGAGCCACGCCTCGTAGGCGCTGAATCTCGCGGGATCCGGCGGCAACTGCATACGGGTCGGTTGCATCGTGTTGGGGTCCACGCGCGTTTCGAACAGGGTGAATTGAAAGTCAGTGTCGTCGATCAGCATCGTGAGCTGACCGGTCAGAGCGAGCCAGTCCGTGAAGCGGTATTCAGCCGACAGGTCGCCAAGGTAGCGGCGGTCGTCGCGTGTCTTGCGCTGAACCGCGTCGAAGCCGAAGGTTAGGAACTCGACGCCCGCTTGGGCTGTCACCAGCAGCGCGCCCACGAACAGCCAGCGAAAGCGGCCCATGATGCGTGTGCGGTCTTGATAGTTGCCCTGGTACGACGGCAGAAAGCCGCGATCGAAGGTCAGCGCTGCCTCGGTGAGGTTCGTGGGCGTGAAGCGCCCTTCGACGCTGCCGATTACGCCTTCCGGCTCGTCGCCTTCATCGTAGAAGCCCGCCGTGTAACCCACTGCAACGGTCGCGCCGATGCGCGAAGTGACGGCGCCGTTGATGCCGATGCGCGAAGTGATCACGTCGTTGTTCACGAGCCGATTGACGGCCATCGTCGAGAGTGCACGGTCATCGAGCTTGGTGAACGTCTGATGCTTAAAGGTCGCGTCGTAGAACAACGCGGTCTTCGGCAAGAACTCCCAGCCTAGGTTCAACGTCGCGCTGTGCGTGATGTTGTTGTTGAACTTGAAGTTGCCGTCGTTGAACCAGATGTACCCGAAGTTGTACCCGAGGCCACCGCGCAGCAAGCCGCCGTTGGTTCGGAAGTTCAGCTGCAGGCCTGCGTTCTCGAAGTAGTTCGTGTAGTCCGCCGCGCGAAAACGGTCGCGCAAGGAGGGTGGAAGCTGCGTGTCGCTGAACGGCAGGGCAGATCGTCGCAACGCTTGCGTCAGCGATAGCGATACCGGCCGCTCGGGCGCCAACGTGGCTGAGCCGTTCAGATCCAAGTTGATCGCGTCGCGCACGGCGAACTGCGTGTAGTGCTGGAACGTTCCGGCGACGCCACCGTTCAGCGCCAGCCAACCTGGCGTGGGCGACTGCGACTCGGAGGCACCCGCTCGCTCTCCCGACAAGGTCGAGAAGAACAGGTGCGGCGAGACGCGGAACACCCAAGACGAGTCTGGCTTGTCCGAGAAGAACGGGTTGGTGTGGATACCGCCTTCGACGCCAACACCAGGGTGCAGCTCGAAATCGCCAACGCGAATGCCCCGCCCTTCAGCGCGCTTGCGATCCGACAGCCACGACTGCGCGTGCGCAGACGAACTGCTCGCTACAAGCACACTGAAGATGGCAAAGGCAAGCCAGGGATGGCGGCGTCGGCACATTGTCCCGGGTTTCTCCACGGGGGCCGGGAACTGCTTCCCCCTAAGCAACTGGGTCGACACTGATAGCGCTCAAGCCTCACCCAGGCGGTGCGACGCCCATTGTGCTCGAAAACTGCACGCCCAGATTGGTCGGAGCAGTCGGGGTTATGATCTGTGGTGACGTGGGATTGGTCTCGAAGGGCAGTAGTGACGTGTCGATCTCGGTGGTGATCTTCGTCGGCCCCGTTTCGTACAGGTCCTGGCCAACACATTGGTTGGCCTCTTGATCGAGCACCTGAAGCTTTTGCCCGAGCACACTCAGCACTGTGAGCTCGTGCTTGCGCTGCTCAGCGTCGACAATGCGCTGGAGCGACGCGTAACGGCCTTGCGCCGTTCGCAAGTTAGCGTTGATCTGCGTGAGCTTGTCGTTCAAGCAGGTCACGCGAATGACGTCTGCATCGCGACGCGCGTCGTCCAGCATCTGCGTGACACGCTGGCTCAAGCCAGTGCCGCGCGTGACGATGGAGTCCGCCGCTGTCATCTGCTCAGCTTGTGAACCCGGCCCGGCCGCATCGCTGCCGTTGACTGAACCCCGCGATCCGACAGCACCCGAAGTGCCGCTCGTACCCGTGGTTCCCGTAGTCTGAGCGCTGACACTCGAGAGGGTTGGCCCGGCGATGCCAGTGACCATGAAGACCATGACCAGCGCGTAGGTCGCAGTAAGTACAGCTGCTGCATTCCACATTACGCGACTACTCATAGAGACCTCATCTGCCAACTACTTCTGCAAACGCTGCGCCAGTATAATATGCGCCTAACCTGTGTCAATGCACAGGGATATCCGAGACTTGCACGCAAGTGATCAAGCGGCGCTGGACGCGGGCTAGACATGTGTGTGCTCGGGATGGTCATGCGGTCACAAAAGCGTGTCAATTCTGCGGGGCGAAGACGAACGGGTAGCTGTACGTGACGCTGCCGCCTTCAGGACCCGGATTGAACCGGAACAGCCCCACTGTCTTCGCGACACACTGCGCGACAGCCGCGTCGCCCGTGGTGTTCTCTTTCACTTTGACGTCAGTGACGTTGCCGCGCGGCTGAATGGTGAACTCGATCGCGACCTTGCCCGCGAGCGTGGGATTACGTCGCAGCTGCTGCTCGTAACACATCTGAATGGCGCGTAGTCGCGCTTTGATCGTCGAGACGACGAGATTGGAGTCGAACTCACCGGAGCCACCGACTTCGTCTCCGCGCTCAGTTACAACCTTGCCGCTCACCTTGCGCTCTTGCACCGCACCGCCTTCGGTCACGGCCTGATTGGTGCCTTCTTTGCGCGCGAGCGTGCCCAAGCCTGCAACACCGCTGGTGCCACCACCGGCGCGCTGCCGAAGGTCACCGCCTGACGCAGACTTTGCGACGCCGACGCCCACTGCCTGAGAAAGGATGTCTTGTGCGTTACCTGTGACCGCACCACCGGCCAGCACGTCGGCAAGCGCACCGCCGCTGTCAGCGCTCAAAGCCCCCACGATCAATGCTTCGGCAGCTTGCGCGGCTTCCTGAGCGATGCGTGCGGATTTCTCCTGGGCAGCAGCCTTGGCTTCTTCGTCCTTCTGCTGCTTGTCGCCAGGAGCCTCGGCTTTGGCTTCTTCCTTTTTGGGCTCCTTCTCTTTCACCGGAGCTTGCTTCTCGGTCTTGTCGGCCTTGGCGTCTTCCTTCTCGGTTGGCTCGGGCTTGAGCTCCGGAGGTGGAGGCGGCTCCTCGAACAAGATCTTCGCAATGTCCTCGGGCACCGCGGCCAAGCCTTCGTCGATCGGCCAGTCCGCGTTCTCGAGGTACACGATGAACCCGAACATGCTCATGAACGTGAACACGGTGAATGCCGTGAACAGCCAGTCGATGCTGCGGATGAAGCCGGAGCGCGCTGCAGCCGGCAGCTGCGGACGCGGCTGCACCGGAGGTGGCACGACAAACTGGAAGAGCAGCGTGGTCGTACCGATCACGACCTTGCCGCGCGAGTTGTCGTTGAGCTTGACCTGGTAGTGGCTGCCCGCGTTGCGCGCGGCGCCGCTCTGGCGCATCTGCGTGAGATCTTGAACGCCGCCGGGCAGACCCACGCGACCGCTCATCATCTCCGTGAAGTTGAGGATGTAGTCGGCGCCCACGAGCTGAAACAGCTCGAAACGCCCCGGCATGCCCTGCGTGTGGACTACGAAGTGATTCTTCTCAGAGCTGCCTACCGTGACCGTCTCGCGCTTACGGATCACCCGCTCTTCAATGATTTTCCCGCCCTGGATCAGCCCGATGCGGAGCACCTTGGGGCCGGCAGGCTTCACTTGCACAGCCTGCATGGCCATGGTCATGGCGCCGGGGCGTGGACCCTTACCTTGCGGCTGTTGCGTGTTCTGCGTCTCGGGCGGGTTGTCGCTCATCGCTCGCTTCCTAAACAGGGCGTGCCGCGCGTTCCAAAGCCAGGCAAACACTACCACTCTACGGTGATAACGGTCTAGCTTCGCGCGTGCTCTGGCTACATTCCGCCCAGGCTTTACCC
>Ga0209082_1000058_pt1 | contig 72418 bp, 60 predicted proteins | sample ColdCreekSource_FD_184127 | JGI IMG/M metagenome (GOLD analysis project Ga0209082, IMG submission 184127) | Groundwater microbial communities from Cold Creek, Nevada to study Microbial Dark Matter (Phase II) - Cold Creek Source (SPAdes) (version 3) | ecosystem: Environmental > Aquatic > Deep... | reverse complement strand
GCCGTCCACCAGCTTGGGCAGCTCGCGGTAGTAGCCGCGAGGCAGATCGTCGCGGATCTCGCGGATCTGCTCCTCGACGACGTGCATGTTGTCGACCAGCCATTCCGCCGCGGGCGAGATCGCGCGGCGCGCACGTGGGACACCGCGGATTGTGAACCGCTTGCTGCGGCGCGCACGCGACTTCGCGGAGGTGCTCGGTGATGGCCGGATCGATCTCAAGCTGGCGAACGAAGCGCTGCGGCGCTTGGAGGTCGACGACTGCGGCTTGGACGAGATGGATAGGCGCTACTTGCGCGTGATCATCGAGCATTACAAGGGTGGACCGGTGGGCATCGACACCTTGGCCGCCGCGCTTTCTGAGCCGCGCGACACGCTGGAAGATGTGTACGAGCCGTTCTTGTTGCAGCAAGGCTTTCTCGCGCGCACCGCCCGTGGCCGAGTGGTCACCGACCGCGCGTATCAACATCTCGGGCTTTCGTTGCCGAAGCGCAGTCAACAGAACTTGTTCTGACCTCACAGAGAAGGATCTCACAGTGAACGAGAACGACGGCAAAGAAGTAGCGAACGAAATAAACAAAATGAGCGGGGGCTGGGCAGCAGCCAACAACCTGCGTTTTGTCAGCATCACTGATGAGGAATGCATCGCTGAGGTCACCGTCGCTGAACAGCACTTGCAACCTTACGGCATCGTGCACGGCGGCGTGCACGCCGGGATCATCGAGACGATCTGTTCGATCGGCGCGGCATTCGCGGCGCGCAAGCGCGGCCATCAAGGTGGCGTCGTGGGCTTGGAGAACCACACCAGCTTCATCAAAGCGGTGCGCGCTGGGACCGTGCTGCGTGGCACAGCCACGCCGGTGACGCGCGGTCGCACTACACACGTGTGGGATGCAAAAGTGACTGATCCGCAGGGCCAGATCGTCGCGCGCGGTACAGTGCGTTTGTTGTGCGTGACTCAAGATCAGCTGCCGAAATGACAGCCTGAAGGAGCGACTGATGCCACCTCCGAAACGCGGTCCCGAGCCTAATGATTTTGGAGCGCTCGGCGATGCGCTCGCGCGGTTGTGGCGCACGTTTGCGAGTCAGCTCGGTTTGTTCATGGTGCTGGCGATCGTGCTGCTGTCGGCGCTCACCAGCTACTACCAAGTCGAACCCGAGGAGGTGGCGCTGGTCACGCGCTTCGGTCGCTACGTGAGCACCGAGCAACCAGGCCCGCACTTCAAGTGGCCGCTCGGCGTGGAGTCGGCGATCAAAGTGCCCGTGCAGCGTCAGCTCAAAGAGGAGTTTGGCTTTCGCACATCGCGCGCTGGCGTATCGAGTGAGTTCGCGCAAGACGGGCAAGACTCTTCGAAAGAGTCGAACATGCTCACCGGCGATCTCAACGTCGCGAACGTCGAGTGGATCGTCCAGTACAAGGTCAAAGATCCCTATCAGTTTGTGTTTCGCGTACGGAATGTGCGGGGCACCTTGCGCGACGTGAGCGAAGCGGTGATGCGCAAAGTGGTCGGCGATCACAGCGTGACCGAGGTGCTGACCGTGGGCCGCGAAGCGATCCAGCAGCAAGCCAAAGACGAGATGCAGGTGCTCTGCAACCACTATCAGATGGGCATCGAAGTCTTACAGTTGGTGCTGCAGGACGTGAATCCTCCCGAGCGCGTACGCGAGAGCTTCAACGAAGTGAACCAAGCCATCCAAGAGCGCGAGCGCGAGATCAACGAAGCCTGGGCCGGCTACAACTCGAAGGTCCCGGAGGCAGAGGGTAGGGCGCTGCAAATGGGCTCTTCCGCAGAGGGCTACGCCACCGAGCGCGTGAACAATGCGCGCGGCGAGGTGCAGCGCTTTTTGTCGATCGAGTCTGAATATCGCAAAGCGCCTGCAGTGACGCGCGCTCGCTTGTACTTAGAGAATATCGGTAACGTGCTGCCCAAGGCGCGTCGCAAGGTCATCATCGACGACTCGATCAAAGGCGTGCTGCCGCTGTTTGGGCTGAACAACACCGCAACGGGAGCCAAGAAGCCATGACGCGCTCGCTCGTTTCGGCGCTCGGCGTCGCGCTGGTGGCGCTGTTCATGTTGCAAGCGGCGATGTTTACTGTGGCGGAGAACGAGCAGGTGTTGATCACCCAGTTCGGTCGCATCGCGCGCAGTGAGCAAGAGCCAGGGCTCCATTGGAAGAGCCCGTTCGTCCAGGACATACACACCTTTGACAAGCGCTGGCTCGAGTGGGAGGGCTCGCCCAACCAGATCCCCACGCGTGACAAGAAATACATTTGGGTCGAGGTGTTCGCGCGCTGGCGCATCGCAGACGCGACCAAGTTCTACCAGCGTCTGCGCGACGAGCAGAGCGCGCAGTCGCGCTTGGACGACATCATCGATGGTGAGGTTCGCAACGTCGTCGCCAACCACGACCTGATCGATCTCGTGCGCTCGAGCGCGCGCGAGTTCGAGCAGGGCGACGAAGTAGACAACGAAGGCGAGGAGAAGGGCGCATTTGCGCCCAGCATCGGCCGCGAGGAGATCGCGAAGCTGGTGCTGACGAAGTCGGCTCAGGTGATGCCCGACTACGGCATCGAGCTAGCTGACATCAAGATCCTACGCGTCAGCTACGTCGAGAGTGTTCAGCAGAAGGTGTTCCAGCGCATGATCTCGGAGCGTCAGCGCATCGCGCAGCGCTACCGCTCGGAAGGCAAAGGCAAGAGGGCGGAGATCGAGGGTCGCGTCGAGCGCGAGTTGCTGCGCATTCGCTCCGAGGCCTACCGCAAGGCGGAAGAGATCCGCGGCAAAGCGGATGCTGAAGCAGCTGCGATCTATGCAGAGGCCTACAACCGCGATCCCGAGCTGTATGGGTTTCTGAAGAGCTTAGAGACGTACCGTTCTGTCATCGACGAGGACACTGAGATCGTTCTGTCGACCGACGCACCTGTGCTCAAGTATCTGCGCGCGGAACGTTGAGCAGCACCTCGACGCTGATTACAGACCGTACCGGTGCGTGTGCTCTGTGAGGACACAACCTCTGTAAGGGGGTTGGCCTCGCTGTGCTTACAAAATGTTCGTGTCAGCCCAAGTCCGCGGGGTAGCATCCATCGCTGCCGCCGCGCGCAGCGCGCATACTTTGCTGAGCGGTAGGATTTCGCTCAAGGCTGAAGATGCGCATCCGATAGCCGTTGAGAGCGCGACACCTCGACACCTCGACTGTCAGGAGGATCTGATGGACATCCGATATCTTTCGCGGCGCAGTCACGAGCTCGCCGCCAACAGCGGCACAAGAGAAGCGCGTCAGACCGTGGATGCAGGGCAGGTCGCGCAAACAGCACAGGCGAGCACATCTGCCTCAGAGGCAGCGGCCGAGGCAACCACTCGCCAGCCGGCCTCTCAATCTCGTTTCTCACCCGCCGGGCGTTTGATCAACGTGCTGCAGTCGGTCGAGCAGCGGCATCCCGAAGAGACGCAGCGTGTGCTCGGCAATATCGCCGACAAGCTACGCTCCGACGCCGAGCACGCAGGTGTGTTCAGCGAGCGCCTGACGCGCTGGGCGGACCGCTTTCAGGAGGCCGCCGACAGCGGCGACATGTCCAAGCTGATGCCGCGCCTGTCGTCGCACTTCGGCGTACGCGCCTATCAGCAGGCTGAGCAGTCCGAGTCCGACGCGACCGTCGAGCACGTCGCAGGCACCGCCGAGGCGCAAGCAAACGCAGCGGCTGCACGCAGCCAGACGATCGCCACGCGGGAGAGCGTTGTAGAGGCGGAAAACACCGCTGCGGCCGAGCGCGTCTCGGGCATTCGCCCGCGCCCTGTGACCGTGCCTGAGAGCGCGACAGCCGAGAAAACTTCTAGCTCGGACATTCGCCCGCGCCCTGTGACCGTGCCTGAGAGCGCGACAGCCGAGAAAACTTCTAGCTCGGACATTCGCAATCGTCCTGTGACGGTGCCCGAGAGCTCGAAGATGGCCGTGAATCAGTAGCCAGCAGCTGTCCGCGGCGGCCGAGCACTTTGTCAGATTCCCGGCACTTACCCTCCCAACCCACTTGAGGTGAGCGCGCCTCGCTTAGTCTTTGCCCCGTTCGCGGCGTTCTCCTCCTCAACGTAGGCACCACTACGCTTCGTCGTCGGGCCTTGCGAGCGGGACCCCACAGGGATTTGCTTCGCGGCACAAATCCACGGCGCGATCCACACTCACCTCAAGTGGGTTGGGGGGTAGCCGCCTGGGGATCGTCTGGCGTTTTCTGCAAGCACGAGAAGTGCGTGGGCTATCACACAGCTTCAGGGTACTGATCATGGCCTGTACCTGCGCGCTCGTGGCGCGTGAGCCGCCAAAACAGGTCCTCGCGCTTGCGCCTGCTGGTTCGTCTCGGGCATGGTCTTCCGCGCTATGTCGCAGAATCGACTTTCTTTGCCTCGGCGCATCGAGCTTGCGATCGGTCGTGCGCTGTTTCGTTTGCCGCCGCGCGTGCAGCTCGCGCTGACACGTCGTCCCGCGATCACACGCGCGGGCGCAGCGCTGCACCCCGAGATGCAGCTCCTGCTCGCGATCAGTCGTGCGCTCGACGCCACGACGACCTTGAGTCATCCGTCGGTCGCGGTCGCGCGCACGCAGATGCTTTACAACACCTCGCGCTTCAACGCGGTAGCGCCAGAGGTCGCCGGTGTGCGCGACTTCCAGCTTGCGACGCCTAACGCCACGTTGCCCGCGCGTCACTACGCGCCGCGCAACGCTGGCAGTCCGGCGCCGCTGCTCGTGTATTATCACGGCGGCGGCTTCGCGCTCGGCAGCTTGGACACGCACGATCATCTGTGTCGCTCGCTCTGTCATGCTGCGAACGTGCACGTGCTGTCAGTCGAATATCGCAAAGCGCCCGAGTTTCCTTATCCGGCGCCGACCGGCGATGCCCTCGCGGCTTTCCGATACGCGCAAGAGCACGCGAGCCCACTCGGCGCTGATCCAGCGCGCGTCGCTGTCGGCGGCGACAGCGCGGGTGCAAACCTGGCCACCTACGTCGCGCGTCGCACCCGCAACGAACGGCCGCCGCACGCGCAGATCTTGATCTATCCGGTGACCAACCGCGACATGAGCTCGCCGTCGCGCCAGCTGTTCAGCAAGGGCTTCTTCCTGACGCTCGCGGACATCGATTGGTTCGACCGCAGCTATTGCGGCGACCGGGCGAATGACGACCCGGACGTCTCGCCGCTGCTCGATCGTGATCTTAGCGGGTTGTGTCCGGCGTTGTTGGTCACAGCAGAGTTCGATCCGCTGCGTGACGAAGGGGCTGCTTACGCGCGTGCGCTTACAGCTGCTGGAAACAGCGTCGATTATTGGCTCGAGCCTGGGTTGATCCACGGCTTCGTGCACTCGGCGCTGATCTCGCCGGCTGCGGAGCAAGCGCTCGAACGCGTGGTTTCACGCACTTCGCGCCTGCTTAATCGCTGAGCAAATTGCGTTCACGTCGAATTTAGCTCCACATACGCTGAGCGTGCTCGCGCACATCACAGCTGCGTACATGCCGGGAAACCCCAACGCGCGGGCGTAGATGCTTCGCGCGCGCTGAAATTCAACGCAGTTTCTCGGCTGGCACATCGCCGCTGTCAGCTGCACCCCGACAATGATTACATCGCATCGCTGACCCGTCAGGGCCATATTTGGTGCACTAGCAGTACGCACAAAACAGTGCGCGGAGTGTAAGAGTTGTTACGGAAGACGAAGACCGAGTGGTTCGCTGTAGCGTTCGCGTTGACAGCGGGTTGTACAACGACTGGCGACGAGAGCAAGGGCGACGCAGCCGCTTACGGCGGCGATGGCGGCCCGGGCGCGATCGATGTAGACGCTGGTCCGAGCTCCGAGCCGGATGGCTCTAGCGATCCCTGGGTCATCGAACGCCCCGATGGCGGAGCCCCGGTCGATCCCAATGAAGAGCCGACCTGCGGTGCGAGCAGCTTCGAGGCGGAGCAGGTCGTCGTCGAGACGCAGGTCGATGTGCCCTACGAGGTGACTGAAGAGATCACCGAGGAAGTCACGGAAGAGGTGACTGAAGAGGTCACCGAAGAAGTCGTGACCACGAAGCCGGCGACGCTCTACATCTTGTTCGATCGTTCGGCGAGCATGAGCGGCGCGACGGGCAACGGCAATCTGTGGACACCTGCTGTCGCTGCGGTGAAGTCGTTCGTCAATGATGAAGACTCCGAGGGGTTAGGTGTCGGCATCCAGTACTTCCCGAAGAGCGGTGGTAGCTGCAACGGCAATGGCTACAACACCCCGGCTGTCACGCCTGGTGTGTTGCCTGGCCGGGCGAGCGCTATTAGCAGCTCGTTAGATGGGACAAGTCCGCAAGGTCTTGGCACGCCGATCGAAGGTGCCTTGCGCGGCGCCACGCAGTACTGCCTGACTTATCAAGCTACTCACACTGACGAACAGTGCGTCGCGGTGATCGTGACAGATGGTAAGCCCGAGGTCGACAACTGCGAGAAGAGCACCACCAACCTTGCTAACATCGTCAAAGCCGCCAAGGACAAGGGCGTGATCACCTTCGCGGTAGGTCTGAAGGGCGCGAACTTCACGCTGCTCGACGAGATCGCGAAGAAGGGTGGCGCGCCGGACTGCGACACTGGAAGCACGCGTTACTCCTGTGACGTATCGAGCAGCCCTGACAAGCTCTCGATCGCGCTCGCCAAGATCCGCGAGACGACGACCACCACGGAAACGCACACCGTGACGTACCCGGTGACGAAGACCATCACGTATCCCGTGACGCGTACGGAGACACGTACCGAGTACCACACCGAAGTGCAGAATACGCCTGTGCCTTGTGAGTGGACGATCCCCCAAGCCACTGAAGGTCAGTTCGACCGTGACAAGCTGAACGTTCGTTGGACTGCCAACGAAGACCACACGACGCTGCTGCGCGTCGGCTCGAACGCTGACTGCCGCGAGAGCGCTTGGTACTACGACAATCCCGAAAACCCCAAGCGCGTGATCGCCTGCAGCCAAACCTGCGAGCAGATCACGGCCGAAGACGACTCGAGCGTCGACCTGCTGTTAGGTTGCGCCACCATCGTTCCAGGCTGATTCGAACTGGGGGTGGTCTCACCCCCTCGCTCACGCACATCGGGTCGTTCCAGCTGGAACGGCCCGATGTCTTTTTGAGACATGCCGCGCGTGTTTGCCCAACTCTTGGACCTCTGTCGTTCAGAGCGGCGAAGCTTAGGACGTGTGAGCGCACGCTCGGCCGGTTGTCTTGCAGCCGATAGCTGCTTGCCGCCGTATGCTGCAACGATAAGCTTGTGTGAGTTGCAGCCCCGGGCTGCAGCCGGGGCAGAACCCACGATACGATACGTTCGTCCTCAGCGCGCGAGTGAGCTCGATCACTCATCACGCGTGGCTGGCCTGGCGATCTTCGAGTGATCTATCGTCACAGATTCGGCACACGAGCGGCATTACACTAGAGCGTGAGGGACAGCGCCACTACGGGGAGGGTGCTATGAGGAAGAAGGCAAACGAGTCGGGGGCGCATGAACGAGCGGCACCGAGCGCCGACGCTAAGTCAGCGCACAGTGCTCATGGGGCGCACGAAGCCAGAGCTCGCGAGCAGAGCGAGAAAGAGGCAGTCGCCCGCGCAGTACTCGACGCACTTCGCGCGCACGACTCGATGTAGTTGTCTGGTTACGCCGCCCTGGCTTGGGCCGGGGTGGCGTTGAAGCGCAAGGCTGCTGCGCGCATGACGGCCAGCTGTTCGAAGAGAACTTCCACGCGCTCGACGGGGTCAGTGGCTTCGGCCGGCTCGGGCGTAGGGGCGGGGTCGCTGTGCGCTTGGATGGCGTCACGGAGGCTGGCGAGGGCTGCACGCAGCTCGGAAGCGCGTTCGGTCAGACGCTCGTGCAAGGGTGTGCCACGCGCAAAGACGATCGCGATCAGGCCGGAGGCGATGCGGTGGGAGCTGAGAAGTAGGCTGAGCACGGCTTGGCTCTGCTCGGCCGGGATGCCGCTCTCGGTGAGCAAGCGCTGGTAAGAGGCTTCAGCGTTGAGCAGCGCCATGCCGAGCCCACGGCGCGCGGTTCGCACTTGGCCGATCACCGGGTCGTTCAGCGCAGCGAGCTCCACGGGCTCTTCCAGCCTGGACAATGCAGCTACCAGCAGCGGCCGCACTTGGTCGCGCTCCGAGAGCGGCAAGATCAGGCGCGAGCCGAGCAGCGCCAGCACGGCGCCTAGCAAAGTGTTCACGATGCGTTCGGAGACCACCGCCGTGTTGCCTGCGTGCGTCTCGGCGAGCAGCACAAACGCGGGTGTCAGGAACACGGTGAACGCGCCGTAGTTCAGCGGCAAGAGCGCAACTGCCACCGCGACGAACACAAACACGCAGATCACGACCAAGCGCGCATCGGTCGCGACCGATGCGATCAACACCGCGATGCCTGCGCCGATCAGCGTGCCAAACACGCGTTGCAGCGCCTTGGCCCAGGTCTGTGCGCCGTGCGGTTGCAGGATGACCATGCAGGTTAAGGTCGCCCAATAGCCGTGGTCGAGCTTCAGTAGCTGGACGACGAGCATCGTGGCTGCTGTCGCGACGCTGCTACGCACCACGTGACGAAACACAGCTGAGTCGAGGCTGAGGTGGTCGCGCAAGAGCGATAAGTTGGAAGCGTCGCTCGTGGGGCCGCTCAGCTCGCTGCGTTCGACCAGCGGCGGTGCGTTGGGATCGTCGATGCCGCTCGCCAGCTCGCGCAAGCGCTGGACGCGCTCGACCGCTCGCACGAGGATGCGCGGCTCGTGATCGATCGGCGACTCTGCTGCATCGCGCACCGCTTTTGCGAGCAGCAGGCTCTCGCGCGGCATGCTCGGGGGCAGCGGCGTTTCGTCTTCGAGGCCCGTTGCGATCTCGACGAGCTGGTGTTCCATGTAGCCTGCGACCTGCTCGATCCAACGCTGGAGCTCCGGCAAGTGCTCGGGTGGCTCGAACGCCAAGCCATCTTCGATCGCGACCAGCGCACCCATGACCAAGTCGGAGCTTTCGACCAGCGCGACCAAGCGCTCCCCACGCGACGTCGAGCCGATGCGGCCTTTGCGCAAGCTGCCGAGCGATACGCGTGCTGCTTCGATCGCGGTGCGCGCTTGGCCCAAGCGCTGGCGGCGCGCGAACTGTGCCGCGTCCGAGGTGTCTGCGTCGAGCAAGCTGTGCGCTACGCCGGCGAGCGCGCGCAGGGCGCTGGCGAGCGCGAGCCGCGCCGGGTGGTACACGCGCAGCGGCCAGAACACCAAGGAGATCAGCGCCGCCCACGCACCACCTGCGAGATAATAGAGCGCGTGTATGCCTGCAGCTGAGAGCGACGGGGCAGGGCGGCTGAGTGAGACCACCATGGCCATCGCTACCATCGTGCCGACGCCCGTCGCCTCGGCGCCGAACAAGCGCATGAAGCCGGCGCAAGCGACGACCAACGCGATCATGAGCACGGCCAGCACCGAGTGCGTGGCGGCGAGCATGCCGATGCCGGTTACGCACGCGCCCACCAACGTGACGCTCGCCATGCTCAGCGCGCGCGAGCGGTAAGCGCCGCCTTTGTCTGCGAGCACCACGCTGAAGCCGGCGAGTCCTGCGAGCGCGAGATCGGGGCGGTGGGTGGCCCCTGCTAGCAGAAGCGGTGCGGTGGTCGCGATCGCTGCGCGCAGGCCGGATCTAAAATTCGGTTTGCCCGGTGCGATGTGCAGCGCTTCACGGCGAATCGCGGAGTTGCGGATGCGTCCTGTCGGTTCTCTTTGCTCGCGCTGCTCCATGATGCCGAAGCTCAACTGTAAGGCACGAGCCAGCGTTTTGCAGGCGGGTCGAGAGTCTGACCCGGGCGTACATGCTTGCTCGTTCGGTGGGGAGTGCGCTGGCGTAGCGGTAACATCAACACATGGCGCGGGCGCCACGACGCTTCGGTGATCAGGCTGCTCTCGCTGACTGAGCTCGCCGTCGGCTCCCTCCGCGCAGGTGATCTCCTGACTAACGCGCCGAAGTGACGCAACGTACCTCATGCGTGCTCGAGTGCACGAAGGTTCCGTCGAACACGTGGCGGGCGGGGCCTTTCATGGAGATCCGGTCACCCGGTGCACCGACGCGAATCTCGAGGGGTCCGCCGGGAAGCTTGACGATCACTGGCTGCTCGCGTGTCACTCGGCCCGTCTCCACTGCTGCCACTGCGCACGCGCACGCACCGGTGCCACACGCCTCGGTGAAGCCGACGCCGCGCTCCCACACGGCGAGCTCGATCTCTTGCGCTCCTACCACGCGCGCGAAGCCGATGTTCGCGGCTTTAGGAAAGCGCTCGTGCTTCTCGAGCAGTGGGCCGAGCTTCTGGCGCGCATCGACTGCGGCTGGCTCGAATGTGACTGCGTGCGGGTTGCCCATCGACACGCAGCTAAGCTTGACCTGTGTCCCAGCGATGCTGAAGGCTTCATCGAGCACCGCAGCCTCGCCAGAGCTCACCACCGGAATCTCGCGAGGGACGAGCGACGCGGGTCGCATGGACACTTCGACGATGCTCTCGCGTTCCGCGCTTGCCACGCGGCAGCGATGTGGACCGGCGTCTGTTTCGACCAGGAAATCTTGGCCGGCAGGTGCGAAACCGCGGCGCACCAGATGGAGCGCGACGCAGCGCAGACCGTTGCCGCACATCTCGGGCTGTGAGCCGTCCGCGTTGATCACACGCATGCGCGGATGCGCAGGGTCGCCTTCGATCAACAGAACGCCATCGGCGCCGATGCCGCGATGCCGATCGCACAATGCGCGCGCCTGGGCTTCGTCGAGCGCTGTTTCCAGTTGCGCTGTTTCCAGTGCTTCTACGACGACGAAGTCGTTTCCGAGACCCTCGTACTTGGCAAACTGCAGCGCCATGGGCTGGGTTCTAGCATAACCGGGGCGGTGGTGGGGCTGTGGCCGATCGGCCAGCGCACGCTGTGAAAAGCGCGCCAAACGCATGCCGCTCCGCATCGCACTGGCCCTTCAGTTGTCAGTCTTTGTGTGATTTGCTGCCCGCCATGCTGAACATTGATTTGACTGGCAAGCGCGCTTTCGTCGCAGGTGTGGCCGACGACGGGGGTTTCGGTTTCGCGATCGCAAAGCAGTTGGCAGAGGCGGGCGCCACTGTATCCGTGGGCACTTGGCCACCGGCGTACGGCATCTTCACAAAGCTGATCCAGCTCGGGAAGATCAAGAACTCTCTCGTCCTGGCGCGCGGCGGTGATCTGAAGTTCGAGCGCATTTTCCCGTTCGACGCTGACTTCGACACCATGGCTGACGTGCCCGCGGAGATCCGCGAAAACCGCCGCTACAAAGAGCATAGCGATTACACGATCCAAGGCGTCGCGGATCTGTTCGTCAAAGAGTTCGGCGAAAAACCCTTGGACATCGTGGTCCACAGCCTCGCGAACGGACCAGAGGTGAAGAAGCCGCTGCTCGAGACGAGCCGCAAGGGCTACTTGGCCGCCGTGTCGGCGAGCAGCTATTCGTTCGTTTCACTCGCCCGCAGCTTCGGTCCGCTGCTGCGTCCGAACGGTGCTTTCTTGAACCTCACCTACCTGGCGGCCGAGCGCGTGGTGCCTGGCTACGGCGGCGGCATGTCCTCCGCGAAAGCTGCGCTTGAATCGGACACCCGCACGCTCTCGTTCGAGGTAGGCCGCAAGTACGGCGCGCGCGTGAACTCGATCTCCGCTGGCGCCTGGGCATCGCGCGCCGCGAGCGCCATTGGCTTCATCGAGAAGATGGTGGAGTTCAGCCGGCGCAACTCGCCGCTTGGCCAGTCGATCGAGCCTCTGGAAGTCGGCAACGCGGCAGCGTTCCTGCTCAGCCCCCTCGCCTCGGGCATCACCGGCAGCGTGGTCTACGTCGACAAGGGCATGAACGTGATGGCGACTCCCGTCGAGGTTTGACCGGGAGCAGGCGCTATTTGTGGCATTGGGGGCACAACCAGCCGTTTTTCTGGGGGTCGTACTCCCTGCCGCAGGCGCCGCAGACCAGGTTCTTGGGCATGTGCGGGTCCGGCGCCGCGGGACGAGCTGCCCGCAGCCGGGCGACGCGTTGCAGCCAAAGCACAACGATCACGACTAGTACGACGTAAAACAGGGGACGCGGCACCCCTGTGTAATGGCAAGCACTGCCCACGCGGTCAACCGGGGCCTGGGCCCCAGTGCAGGATCTTTTAGGAGATCCGGGGGTTGGCGGCCCGCCCGGCCCGGGCGTCCGGGTTGGGCTTGCGGGGGCTCGTTCTCGGCGAGGGGGCCCCTCTCGCTCTGAGGGGAAGATCGTGCACGAGTCACGTGCACGCGCATGGCTAGGTGCACGTGGGCTCCATGAGCGGATGCGTTTCGCCTTTGCGAATAGGCCTCGATGCTTGCGGAGTGCTTTAGCCTTTCGAATCGAGTGGGTCGCCTTGGGCGAAACGATCGTACTCGGAAGGTGGCAGCGCTCGAGAGTCACCTCGAGGCATCGCTAACAACGAATGCTCTAAGCGTCCGCGTTCCGTACGCGTGCCTCGTCCTCGAAAACGGCGACGCTGCAGCCAATGGCGGCACTGACAGAACCACCAGTACCCGATCTCAACGTCTAAGCTTAGGTGACACATAGCCAAGCAAGACAGCTGACCGTCTCAACATAGCGAGCAAAAGCGCACGGTCCACACCGCAGCAAAAAACAAATCTCCATGCTACTGCAGCTATCGGCGGCCAGTGAGGGGACCACGCGCCGCGTTGTGCCAGTGTGTGCCTAACAGACTGAGGGAGGGATAGTCGAATGGCTTTACGTCAGGCGCTGAAATGCGTGTTAGTGGTCGGTGCGCTTGGCTGCACCAGTGCAGAACAACCGCCTCCGGAAGAGGATTCGGGTACACCCGTCGTGGTCGACAACACGGTGGCGGGACCAGTCAACCCGCCATTTGTTTCGGCCGGCTCTTCGGCGCCGATCGTTCCAACCACGCCCCCACCAACCGCTAACAGTAGCAGCCCCGTCGTACGGCCGTCCTGCGGGGTGGCACCGAGTGTGCCGTCGGGCGGGCCGATCCCGTTCAGCCTGCTCGGGGCTACCGTCCAAACCGAAGCACCACCTCCGCCGATCAGCGGAGGCACGCTGCTCGCAACCGCGGACGGCAGCACAGTCGTCGCCGCTGATCCGGATCGCGATCAGGTGCACTTCGTTGGTGTCGAGGGCATGAACGTCCTGCACACGCGCACGCTAAACAAAGGCGATGAACCGGGCCGCGTGATCGAAGACGCCGCGGGCCGCATTCACGTCGTGCTGCGCGGCGCACGCGCGATCGCCACGCTGACCCGCGAGCCAGAGAGTGAGATCACGCGCCGCGAGGTCTGCGCCATTCCGCGCGGCATCGCCTACGACGTCGCAAGCGATCGCCTGCATGTGTCGTGCGCCGAGGGTGCGCTGGTCACGCTCGACGCTGCGCCCAGCTCGATCATGCCGACGCGCACGGTCGACCTCGGAACCGATATCCGCGACGTGTTGGTGCGCGAAGACAAGTTGTATGTCACGCGCTTCCGCTCGGCCGAGCTGCTCGTCTTGAACGCAGACGGTGAGCTCGAAGAAACACGCGTCCCGCAGAGCGTCGCGCGCGACGAAGAACGGCTCGAACAAGAAGGCGACAACTGCAGCCCGAGCTTCGTCTCGAAGCTCGTGCACGTCGAGACGACGCCGAACGTCGCATGGCGTGCGATCGACGTGCCGGGCTCAGGCATCACCGTGCTTCACCAGCGTTCGCGCACGGACGAGGTGAAGACTTCGGCCGGTGGCTACGGCTCGGGCGGATGCGGCATGGGCATCGTGCAGTCCTCTATTACAACGGGCATGGAGTCCACGCGCGCGATGTCAGCAGACTTGGTCGACGTCACGCTCGCGGTTGATGTCGCGACCGATCCTGAAGGCATCCTGCTCGCTGTGGCTGCACCGGGAAATCACGGCGTCGGCTCCCAGGTGCACGTCGTGCAGACCTCGTTCGTCAAAGAGATCGCAACCGGTTCCATGAACGCATTCGATGGATCGACGATGGGCGGCCTCACGACTTTTCAACAGTGTGCGCCAGGCAATCCGATCGAAGAGCCGTCGGGCCAAGCCACAGCCGTGGCCTTCGTCTCGCCACACGTGCTCGCGGTCCAGGAGCGCGAGCCAGCCGCCATCAGCTTCTACGATCTACGCACCAGTCGGCTACGCTCGCGCGCGGCGCTGGGCGTGGACTCACGCTTTGACACGGGACATGCCTTGTTCCACACGCGAACCGGTGCGGGCATCGCATGCGCGTCCTGCCATCCAGAGGCCGGCGATGATGGCCATGTCTGGTCCTTCGAGAAGATCGGCGCACGTCGCTCGCAGAGCTTACGTGGCGGCTTGATCGGCACCGAGCCGCTGCACTGGAACGGCGACATGGCGGACTTCAAGATGCTCTTGAAAGAAGTCTTCCTCGGTCGCATGTCGGGCTTCGATGCAAACGACGCCCAGACCGATGCGCTGTCACACTGGCTCGATCGTCAGCCGGCGCTGCACGCGGCACCGACCGATGTCACCGCCGCTGAGCGCGGCAAGGTGCTGTTCGAGTCCGAAGAGGCGCGCTGCTCGCAGTGCCACGCGGGCGATCGCCTGACGAACAACAAAACCGAGAACGTCGGCACCGGCGCGGATCTGCAAGTGCCTTCACTCAAAGGCGTGCGCTTCCGCGCACCGCTGATGCACAACGGTTGTGCGTCGACCCTCAAAGAGCGCTTCACCAAGGCTGACTGCGGCGGTGGTGACAAGCACGGCAAAACCAGTCAGCTGAGCGCGGACCAAATAAACGACCTGACTGCGTATCTAGAGACTCTGTAGGAGGAAACGCCCCTGCTGCTGATGGCGGCAGGGGCGTATACATCACGCAGCGGGCGCGGACTGCATCAAAGCGACCAGTCGCTTGGTGAAGCGCGCCGGATCGGGCAGCGGGCTGCCTTCCACCAACAGTGCTTGATCGAACAAGAGCTCGATCCACTCGCCCAGCGTTGCGGACTCCGGGTTCTTCGCGAGCTCGGTGTTCAAGCGCTCGATCAACGGGTGAGAAGGGTTGACCTCTAAGATGCGCTTCTGCTCCGGTAGATCCTGCTGATGCGCGCGCAACAGCCGCTCGATGTGCGCAGGCAATCCGCCGCGCGGAACCACCAAGCACGCAGGCGAATCAGTCAAACGATCTGACACGCGCACGTCGCTGACCTGCGCCGACAGCACCTCTTTCGAGCGCTTGAGCAGCGCGTCGAGCGCCTTGGTCGCCTCGTCCTTGGCCTTGGTTGCCTCTTCGTTCTTCTCGTCCTTCTCGTCGTCCTCTTCGGCGCTCTCTTGCATCGCGTCGACGAGCTGCTTGCCGTCGAACTCGCGCAGACCTTCGATGGCCCACTGGTCGATGCCGTGCGTCATGAACAGCACTTCGTGGCCGCGACGCTTGAGCTGCTCGAGCAACGGGCTCGCGAGCAGCAGCGCCTTGCTCGGACCTTGCGCGTAGTAGATCTTGGTCTGGCCCTCTTTCATGCGCTTCACGTAATCCGCGAGCGAAGTCAGGCCTTGATCTGCGCTCGATTCGTAGCGCAGGAGCGGAGCGATCTTATCCGAGTAAGACGCGTCGAAGTGCAGGCCTTCTTTGATCACCGGCCCGAACTTGCCCCAGAACTCCAGGTACTCGTCGTTGCGGTCGCTCGCGAGCTTCGTGAGCATGTCGAGCACGCGCCGGATCACCTGCTTCTTGATCGTACGGACGATCGAAGAGTCTTGAAGCAGCTCGCGCGAGACGTTGAGCGGCAAGTCGTCCGAGTCGATCACGCCGCGCACGAAGCGCAGCCAGGGCGGCAGCAGATCGGCACAATTGTCCATGATGAACACGCGCCGCACATACAGACGCACGCCGTGCTTCTGCTCGGGGTTCTGCATGTCGAAGGGCGGACGCTTGGGCAAGAACAACAAGCCCGTGAACATCTGCGTGCCTTCGACGTGGAAGTGGCTGCGCGACAGCGGCGCTTCGAAGTCGTGCGTCAGATGCTTGTAGAAGTCCTCGTACTCTTGGTCCGTGACCTCTTTCTCCGAGCGCATCCACAAGGCGTTGGCCTTGTTTACGCGCTCGAGTTTCACCTCGTCGGGCTCGTCCTTCTTGCTACGCGTGACCTGCAGCTCGATCGGATACGAGATGAAGTTGGAGTAGCGCTCGATCAGCTCTTTTAGCTTCCACTCGCGCGCATACTCCTCGAATTCACCCTTCAGGTGCAGCACGATCGACGTGCCCACCTGATCGCGCTGTGCCGGCTCGACCGTGTATGAGTCCTCGCCGGTCGACGACCACTTGTGTGCTTGTTCGCTGCCAGCTGCACGGCTGATCACATCGATGTGATCGGCCACCAAGAAACCACTGTAGAAGCCGACGCCGAACTGACCGATCAGCTTCATGTCGTGCTTCTGCTCGGCCTTTTGCAGCCGCTCCAACAGCTCCTTGCTGCCCGAGCGCGCGACCGTGCCGAGGTCCTTGCCGAGCGCTTCTTCGCTCATGCCGATGCCGTTGTCCCAGAGCGTCAGGGTCTTGGCTTGTTCGTCTGGAATCAGCCGGATCACAGGGCTGTAGTCGCTCGGTACGAGCGCGGGGTTCTGCACGCTCTCGAAGCGCAGCTTGTCGAGCGCGTCGGCCGCGTTCGAAACGAGCTCGCGAAGGAAGACCTCTTTGTTGCTGTACAGCGAGTTGATGACGAGGCGCAGAACTTGGCTGACCTCAGCCTCGAATTTGTGGGTCTTCGGGGTCGCTTCGCTCATCGGTATTGTCTCCGGGGTACACGCGGGCTTGCGCCGCGCAGCTGTGCACAGCGGTGTGCCACTTGACCGCCGCAAGATGACCATGCAGCGCGGCCTGTCAAGCGTCGGGCCAGGCGTGGAGCTGCCGCGCGCAGCGCTCGAAGTCGTACCCGCCCCGAATGCTCCGACCAGCACTCCGGCGCGGGCCGACTGTCGCAGCTATCTGCTGGCCGATCACCCGCGTCAGCAGCTGATGTGTGGGCTAAGACGGAAAGGGGCTTTTGAAGAAATCGGAAAACTTGACGTATACTGGCAGGCGGGATGCACCCGCAAGATCGGCTCTTCTGCGAGATTGCCGTCCAGCTCCAGTTGCTCACCCGCCAGCAAGCCACCAGCTGCATGCAGGCGCAAGAGCGCGAAGCGGTTGGGCAGAGCGTCGCGAGCATCGCGCTGGCGTTCGGGTACATGGACCAAGTGGCCGTGGACAGCGTGCTGCATCAGCAGCAGCGGGTGCTCGACCGGCGCAGAGAAGCGCGTGAGGCCAGCCGCGCGCAGCGTGAGGTGGAGTCGCGCGCTGAGGCCGGGTTTGGCCGCCCCGAGAGCGGTGACCTCACCGGCAGCCCCACCCAGCGGCCTCCGGCATCGCGCCTGCCGAGCGCCGCACCACGTCAGTCGTTCGCTCCCGGCGCTGCAGCGCGTAAGTCGCTCGCCCCGGGTGCTCGGAGCTCGGATGCCGCACCGCAACGCTACAGCGGTTCCTGGAGCGAAGCGCACCAGACCTCCGACGACACACGCGAGACGCTCGATGAACGCCCGCCGATGCGCGCCAGCCGCGCGCCACGCGAGACTGATGAAGACGCCGACCCGCGGCGCACCAAGCCGCTTGCACCACCTCCGCTTTCGCCCTCCAGCACCCCGGCCGCGCGCTCGGTCGCGGAAGCGCTGCTCGGTGCATCACACCCGAGCGCGCTGCCGCCAATGGCTGCAGGACGCAGCACGCTGATCGACGGCACCCGCTCCGAGCCACCGCAGCGCGAGAGCATCTCGCCGCGAAACGCGACGAGCCGTCCGGTCGAGGGCGGCCACAGCATGCCGCCGCGCAGCGCGTCCCGCCGCCCGATCCCCTCGGTGCGCGACTGGCGCAATCCGTCGCGGCCGCCGCCAGCGACCGAGCCCTTCGAGGGCGACCCGCCGCTGCAGCCGATGGCGGTGAGACGTTCCTCGCGTCCGCCTGCGGTCGAGCTCCATGCCCGCAGCTCGCTGCGTGCGCCGGCGTTCGACGGCGTGCAGCACGTCGAGCGCGCGCTCGAGCTGTGCGCGCAACACGGCGCGAGCGACTATCACCTGCACAGCGGCGCGCTGCCGCGCTTACGTATCGACGGGCGCATGCATATGCTCGCAGCGGATCAGCCCGTGAGCGACGCTGCGGTCGAGCAGATCTTAGCCGAGGTGCTCACCGACGCGGAGCGCATGCAGCTCACATTGGATGGTGAGCTGCGCGTAATCCACGAATCTGAGAGTGGGATCCGTGCGCGATTGCACGCGCTGGTCAGTGAAAATGGTTCGCACTTGCAGCTGCACGTGTTGCCGCTCGACGTGCCTTCGCCCGCACAGCTCGGGCTCGGCCCGGCGCTGCGTGTGCTCTCGGACAAGCCGTGGGGGCTCGCGATCTGCACGGGACCAGCCGGCTCCGGCGTCACGACGACGCAGTGGTCGCTCGCGCAGGCGCTGTGCGCCGAGCGCTCGCGCCACATGGTGACCTTGGAGAACCCGATCGAGCTGAACGTGCAGTGTGGTGTGGGCGTGTTCGAGCAGCGGGAAGTGACGCGTCACGTGGAGAGCTACGCCGCTGGCATCCGCTGGGCGCTCGCCGAAGGCGCCGATGTGGTGGTGGTCGCGGACCTGCTCGCTCCGGGTGCATTCGAAGCCAGCTTGCAGGCGAGTCGTGCGCGCTGCTTGGTGCTGGGCGGTATGCGTGCAGGCAGCTCGTTCGCGGCGTTGCGCCGGCTGCTCTCGGAGGCTCAAGGTGATCCTGAAAACGTGCGGCGCGAGCTCGCCGATGGGCTGCGCCTCTTGCTTCATCAGCGGCTCGTTCCGCGGCGCGAGCCGCCGGGTCGCGTGGCTGCGTTCGAGCTGGTCTTGGGCAGCGCGCGCCTGACACAACACGTGCGCAAGGCTGAGATGCTGCAGCTGGCAGCGGCGATCGAGAGCTCCGCACCCGATGAGGTGCTCACACTGCGTGACGCGCTGAACGACTTGGTCAGCGCGTCGATCATTTCCGCCGACGCGATGCGCTCGGCGTTGGGCGTGGATCGGCGCTGTCTGGAGGGCTGAAGGTCATGATGCGGGTGCGCGATTACCTCGGTAAGCTCTCATCGCTGCAAGCGAGCGAGCTGCTGCTGAGCCCGAATCGACCGCCGCTGTACCGCGGGCTCGCGGAGTGGCTGCCGTTGCCCGGTACGGTCGAGATGCGTGCCGATGAGCTCGAGCGCACACTCACGCGCCTGCTCAGCGCGGACGAAATGCGCATGCTGCGCGAGCAGCACCACGTCTCGTGCACCAAAGAGCTGGAGTCCGGCGAGCGTGTGCGCGCGTATTGTCATGCCGCCGTGCGCGGCTACACGCTCAAGCTGGTGTTGCTCAGCCAACAGGCGCAGGTCAGCTCGGAGCTCGCGATCCCACCGCTGATCGTGCCGCTGACCACCGCGAAGTCCGGCCTGATCGTGATCACCGGGCCGGCCGGCAGCGGCAAGAGCGCGCTGATCTCGCGCATCCTGTCGCAGCTCGCCAGCGAGCGACACGCGTTCGTCGCGACTGTAGAAGAGCCGGTGCAATACAGCGCCGCTCGCAACGGCGCTGTGATCATGCAGCGCGACGTGGGTCGACACTGCACGAGCCACGCGCATGGCATCGAGAGCGCGCTCGCTGCGCGCGCTGAGGTGATCGCATGCTCGAACCTGGCTGCGCCGCAGGCCTTCTCGCGCATGCTCGAGGCCGCTCACAGCGGCGTGCTCGCGCTGGGTGAGCTGCGCGCCGGGAGTGCCGTGACAGCGCTGGAGCTGCTGCTGGGGGCGGCACCTGCGGCCCTGCGCCCACTGTTCGCGCGTGAGTTATCCGAGTCGCTGTTGGCAGTGCTCGCGCTCGATCTGCTACCTGCGAAAGCGGGCGGTCGCGTGCTCGCGCTCGAGGTGCTGACAGGCACGCCCAAGTTATGCGCGCTGCTGCGCGAGCAGAAGCTCGAGCGCATCTCGACGTTGTACGAAGGCGAAGCCGGGATGCAGAGCATGGACCGCAGCTTGCTGGAGCTCGCGACGGCGGGCCTCCTGGATGGCCGGGAAGCCTATCGCCGCGCGAGCGACAAGACGCTGTTTAGCGCCTGGTCTTAGGGAGTCACGTGTACAGCGCGCCCAGGTCACGCTGGTACTTGGTCACGACGTTGCGGCGCTTGATCTTGAGCGTCTGCGTCATCAAGTCGTTTTCGGTCGTGAACGGCTCGGGGGTCAGCACGAACGCGCGGATCTGCTCGAAGCCTTTGAAGTCGCGGCTGTTGCGATCGACCTCGAGCCGGAACAGCTCGCGGATCTGCGGCATCTGCAAGAGGCGCTCTGGTGACTCGTTGGTGTTGATGCCGTGCCGCTTGCAGTAGTCTTCGACGTTCGCCATGTCCGCGACGATCACCGCAGTGTTGTGCGGTTTGTCGGAGCCGTACACGAAGCACTGCGCGATGAGTGGGCTGAGCTGCAGCTTTTCTTCGAGCGCAGCGGGCGCGACGTATTTGCCGTTGCTGAGCTTGTACAGCTCCTTCACGCGGCCCGTGATGAACAGGTAACCATCGTCGTCGATGCGCCCCAGATCGCCGGTCCGCAGCCCGCCGTCCGCGGTGAAGCTCGATTGCGTTTGATCGGGCAGGTTGTGATAGCCGCGCATCACGGTCGGTCCGTAGATGATGATCTCGCCTTCACCGGGTTGTCCGCCTGTGCTCGTGACGCTGGCGTCGATCACTACACGCATGCCCGGCGACGGCTTACCCACCGAGCCGATGCGCCGCTCGTGCGGCTTGCTCGCGGTGCCTCCCGCGGTGGTTTCGGTGAGGCCGTAGCCCTCGAGCACCACGATGCCGAGCGTGTCGATGAATTCGCCGACCTCCGGTGCGAGCGCAGCAGCACCCGACACTGCGAACCTTACGCGCCCACCAAGGCGCGCTTTGATCTTGCCGACGAGCAGCTTAGAGGTGACCAGCATCGCCGCCTTTTCGAAGGTGGAGAGTGCTTCGCCACAGTTTTCTTTGGCGCGTGCAGCGAGACCTGCGCGCAGCAGTTTCCGCACCGGGGCAGGGCGCGCGTCGATCTGTTTGTTCACGTTCTCGTAGACGCGGTTCCAGATGCGCGGCACGGCGAACAGCGCGGTTGGCTTCACCTCGGCCAAGTACTCGAGCAGGCGATCGGCTTTTTCGCAGATCGCGAGCGTACCGCCGAAGCCCATGATCACTGAGATCTCGACGCAGCCACCGAACACGTGCGCCCACGGCAAAAAGGCGACCGTCAGCTCGCCGTCCTCGGTGAGCGGCGCGACCTCGATGATGCTGCTCGCGACGGCGCCGAGATTCAGGTGCGTGAGCTCCACGCCCTTCGGATCGCCGGTCGTGCCCGAAGTGTAGATCAAGATGGCCAGTCGCTCGGGGTCGACCTCGGGCGCGGGCGAAGGGTTCTTGCGGCCTTGCTCGAGCAGTGCCTCGTACTCGGGGCTGTCGAACGCGATGATCTGCTTCAGGTCCGGCAGCTCGGACTGCAGCTTACGGAGGCGCTCGGCAATCTGGTTGTTCGCAACCAAACACACGCGCGCGCCGGAGTCGCGCAGGATGAACTTGTACTCGTTGTCCTTCTGCGCTTGGTACATCGGCACGTAGACCGCACCCAGCGACAAGGTGCCAAAGGAACCGACCGCCCACTCCACGCGGTTGTCCGAGATCACCGCGACGCGGTCGCCTACGTTCACTCCGAGGCCTTTGAGCCCGCCGCGCATGGCTGCGACCAGCTCCGCGAACTGCGCGTAGTTGATGTAGTGCCAGCCGTGATTCTTACGTGTGCCAAAGACCGAGCGGTTCGGGAACCGAGCCACGGTCCGGTCCATCAGCGTGACGATGCTCGTGTAGCGCGGAGTGTAGGTGCTCATAGGTAAGATCAGCTCTGTTCCAGGAGACCAGCCAGTTGGTTAGGGCCGATGTTATAGGTCTGGTTACAGAAATCACACGACAACTCGATGGGTTTGCCATCCGCGATCAGCTCGGCCAGCTCGGCACGCGAGAGCGCCGCCAGGCTCGACATGACACGCACGGCGCTGCAGCGGCACTTCCAGCTGAGCCCGCTCTCGTGGAGCCGTGTGAAGGGCATACGGTAGAGTATCTCGTCTAGCAGCGGTGACGGAGCCGCGTCTGTGGTGGTGAGCAGCTCCCGAATGTCACGAAAGTCGTTCAGGCGCTCGGCCATGATCGCGAGCGGTGCGCGGCCCACTTCGGGCAGCAGCTGCACGAGATAGCCACCGGAGGCGATCACCTTATTGTCGGCGTCGAGCACACACGCCACAGCCAGCATCGAAGCGACCTGCTCCGAGCCCTGCAGATAAGCCATGAGCGCTTCCGAAACGCCGCCGTCTTCAGGCACCTCGACCACGCCGCGATGCACGTCGCCGCTGTAGAGCGTGCGCACGACCTCGAGGCTGCTGCCGCGCATCTCGAAGTGACCCTGCGCGCGGCTTGCTGCAGATGCGCCGGTGCCGTTGCCGCCCTCAGCAGCGTGCGTGATCAGACCACGTGAGCCGCCGTCGGGATGCGTGTCCGCGACCAAACGATGGCGATTGTCGTGGCTGCGCAGCAGCGCCTGCAGCCGATAATCGGGCGCCATCGTCTCGCGCACCATCACCGCGCCGGTGATGAGCTCACCGAGAAATTGTGCTTCTTGGCCGCGGTGACCTTGCAGCTCGAGCATACGCCGCACCGTGTCCGTGGTACGCACGACCACCACGCGAAATGCGCCGTCGTCTGTCATCGCGCGCAGCGCGCTGTCTTGAATCTTCGGTTGACTCATGGCCATCGGATAAGGGTGTGCACGCGAGGCGCACAGCGCAAGCTCGCGTGGAGTTTGATTGAAGCTAGCACTACTTTGGGGGCGGTTGTTGACACGCCTGCCGCGGCTGTACCCCAAACTCGCGCGAGTCTCTACAGGCGCTTATCGACGGACAGGCCCGAGCGCACTGCAGCGTCGATGCCTGAGCCGTGGAAAGCTGAGCCTGCCACGGCGATGCCGCTGCCTTTGAGCGCTGTCTCCAGCGCTTGCAGGATCTGCTTACTTTCAGCGTCGAACACGGGCAGGGCATCGGGCCAGCGCGCTACCCAGGTTTTCTCCGCAGGGCCGGTCGGGCCGACCACGCGCGCCAGCACTTGCAGCGCGCGTTCCTTGTACTCCGAGTCTGAGAGCATCTTGAGCTCGCGCGGCTCAGGCCGGAAAAACACGCGTAAATTGACGTGTCCCTCGGGCGCGCGCTCTGCGAATTTCGAGCTCGCGAACACGCACGCGCGGCAGCCGTGCAGCTGATCTTCTTGTGCGAACACAACGCCGGTCGCGTTCAGCGGATGGGCGATCGCCGCGCGCGGGAAGGCGAGCGACACGTTCACGCTCGAGTGCGCTGTGACTTGTGCGAGCTCCAAGGCGGCTGGGCCGATCTGCGCGCCCAAGAGCGGCGCTGCGGCGTGTGCGCTCGTCGCGATCACGAGCTTGTCAGCCGTCAGGCTCGTGCCGTCTGCCGCGCGCAGCGTAAAGCCTTTGGCGCGCCGCTCGATCTGTTTGAGCTCGAAGCCGAGCCGCAGCTCCACGTGGCTCGCGAGCTTCTGCTCCAGCGCCTCGATCAGCTGCGCCATGCCGCCGCGCAGCGTGCGAATGCCTTCGCCGAGATCTTGCTTAGCGACCTGGAAGCCGAGAAAGGCCGCCGATTCCCCAGGCGCGAGCTCTTGCAGCTGTCCGCTGCGGTAGCCGAGCGAGCGTTGCTCGACTTGCCCGACAAGCTCTTTCTCCACGCCCAGCTCGCGCGCCAGCTTGGGTAGCGCGTCGCTCCGGGCGACGTAGCCCTCTGCGCCCAGCTCGGCGACGAAGCCGTCGCTGCGCGCAGTGTGGATCTGCCCGCCGAGCCTCGGCTCGGCTTCGAGGACCAGGACGCTGTGTCGCGCGCGCGACAGTGTGTGTGCGGCGGCCAAGCCTGCGAGCCCGCCTCCTACGATCGCGATCCGTGCCATGGGGGCGAGAGCCTACCCCGACTAACTCTGGTCGCAACCGGTTACGGTTACGTGGGTTGGGCTTGAGGATTCCGCCCTCTAGCTATCTCAAGGCCGGGGCCGGACCGGCCGATTGGACGTTTTGGGAGCCCTGAACGTGTCCGACCGGCCAGAGGTGCGCCCGCGCCGCCTTGTCTCTCGTTATGTGCTGTCGCTCGCGGTGCGGGTGCAGCAGGCAGGCCTACCTTCCACGAGTTGTCAGGCGCGCAATGTGAGTGTCGGGGGGGTGTTTCTCGCGACCGACAAGGCGCCTCAGCTTCTCAGTCAGCTGACCGCTATGGTCACGCTGCCCGAGGGCCGCAGCGCGTCGCTCCGCGGGCGCGTCGTGCACGTGCTGAGTGGGCAGCGCGCGCGCAGTCTCGGTGGCGTGCCGGGCGTCGGCCTGCAGTTCGAGGGACTCAGGCGGCAGGAGCAAGCGTTTGTCGAGGACCTGGTGGCGTGGGCGCGTGCGCACGATCCGCGGCCGCGGATCGCACGCCGGAAGCTTGGTGTGGATGTACAGGTGCTGCAGCACGAGCCGATGCTGGGCTTTTTGCTCGGTTACCTCGACGGCAAGCGTGACCCCGAGGCGCTCGCGGAGGAGCTCGCGCTCGAGCTAGACACGATCGAGCGCATGCTCTCTGAGCTCGAGCGTCACGGTGCGATCGAGCTGACTGCCGCTGGCAGCCTACGCGCCACGCCGCAGCCGACAGCGGCGCCGCAGGTGGTGCGATCGCAGCGGCCGCTGTCGCCTACGCAGCAGGATGCGCTCAGCGGTTTGGAGTCGCGCGCAAAGAACGCTGATCATTACGCGCTGTTGGGTGTGCCTGCGGGCTCGAGCCCCGAGCAGGCTCGCAATGCGTACTTGAAGCACAGCGCGGAGCTCAATCCGAGCGTTCGTCCTGCGGAGGAAGCGCAGCGCATCGAGCGCGTGCTCAGCCAGATGCGTCAGGCAGCGAGCGCGCTGGGTAACTCGGAACGCCAAGAAGAGTACGACGAGTATAAAGAGCGCGCGGAGTGGTTGGCCGCTGCGGAAGCGCTGCGTGGCCGCATGTCGATTCCGCCTCCGGCTCCCGGACCGTCGGACGGCAGCGACGAAGAGATCGATTTCAGGCATCCGCCGCCGCCATCCGATGTGACGCCGACCGCTCAGCACAAGCGCCCTGGCCCAGCGCCCAGCCAAGCGGCGCGCGAGCAGAGCGCACGGGCGCGGGCTGCAGCCGCTGCGCTGCGACGACCTTCTGCTATGCCGGGCAGAACATCGCCGCCCACAGCGGCAGCAGTCCCCGCCCAACCAGCGCCGACACGCCCGCCGACCGGGGACGGATCCACGCGTGCCACAGTGCGGCCCGGTGCATCGGGTCCAGCGAGCGCCGCGCTGCGAGCGCAGCAGCTGGCAGCGGCAGCGCGTACGGGGAGCCCGACGCGACCTCCTGCTGCGGGTGAGACTGGCGCGTTGCGTGCCGGCACTCCGTCGCAGCCACCGGCGGCGGATGTTGCGCGTCCGGCGGGCGCGGCCAGCCCGTCGCAGCCTCCGCCAGGGCAAGCGCGCAGCGCACGGCCTTCGCGAGGGCCCACGGCGAGCGCTCGAACGGTCAGGCCTTCGCGGCCTGCTGCTGAAGCCGCGGCGCAAGCTGCGGCGGAGCAAGCTGCAGCAGCCGCTGCGTTGGGCGCGCGCGGCCGGCCGTCGCAGTCGGCTGGCCCGTCCCATACGGACAAGCCGGCGCCCAACGAGCCGCCGCTGGGAGCGGCAGGTCAGATCCTGGCGCAGGCGGAAGCCGCTTACGGCGCGGGCAACACGACCGAAGCCAGCCGACACCTCAAGCTGCTTCTGGCGATGACCTTCGATGATCCGCGCGTACAGGCGCGCTTCGCGGAGCTCAGGCTCAAAGTGATGCGCACCGCAGCGGTCGACTTCGAAAAACAAGCCGCATACGAAGAGAAGCAACAACACTGGGCACACGCCGCGCGCTCGTGGCTGCGCGTCGTCGAAGGGCGGCCCACCGACAGCGCGCCACTGCAGCGCGCCGCGCTCGCGCTGCTGCGCGCTGGAAAAGACCTGCGAACCGCGATGGAGAGCGCCAAGCGGGCGGTGGAGCTGGCGCCGAACGAGGCCGAAGCGCATCGCACGTTGGCGAAAGTGTATGTCGCCGCGGATATGCAGGCGAGCGCGCGGCGGGAGCTCGAGGCCGCTCAGCGCTGCAGCGGCGCTGAGCCGAGTGAAGACGGCACGCCAACTGGTTTGCTGAAGCGGCTTCTGGGCCGTGACGATGGGGAGTAGTCGACGAGCTTAGGAATCTCCCGGATTCCGTGCTAACGCTCCGACAGCCACGAGGTTGTGGGAGGCGTTATGTCGAGCGAGGCAGAGCTGGTCGAGAAGACCTACCGCGCATATTTCACTGTGTTCCAGATCGGCGATCCGCGCGCGATCACCCCCTATTTCCACACGCCGAGCTTGTTCATCTCCGCTGCAGGCACGCACGCGCTCAACAACGTGCGCGAGGCCGAGCAGTTCTTCGATCGCTTGATCTACGGCTTGCGTACCCGCGGCTACGTGCGCAGCACGCTCAGTTATGTGCAAGTCAAGATATTGGCCGACGACCTCGCGCTCGTGAACGCGCGCGCCGAGCGCTTCACGCGCACGGGGGACTTGCTCGAAAAGATCAGCGCGCTCTACACCATGCGCAAGGCCACGGGCACCTGGCGCATCGCCACAGTCACGATGTACGAGCCTGAGCGCACGCTCGAGCTGCAGTGAGGGGCACGCGTTGGAGCTGACGTTCCTGCATCGCGACCAGAGCTGCGTCGTCGTCAACAAACCGAGCGGCGTGATCGTGCACCGCGGCCTCGCGAACGACGCCGACGACGTCATGCGCGCAGTGCGTAATCGCATCCGCATGCACGTGTATCCGGTGCATCGCCTGGATCGTGGGACGAGCGGCGCGCTCGTATTTGCATTGTCGTCGGACAGCGCGCGCGTGTTCGGAAAGGCTTTCGAAGAAGGGCGCGTAGAGAAACGCTACTGGGCGATCACACGCGGCAAGCCGCAGGACGGCGAGATCGATCACGCTATCCAGAACCGCGAAGGTGGGCCGCGTGTGCCCGCGGTCACGCGTGTGCGCTGCTTGGCGATGAACGGTCGCTACGCGCTGGTCGAAGCGCATCCGCTCACCGGCCGCTTGCATCAGGTGCGCCGTCACCTCAAACACGTCTCCTGCCCGATCATCGGCGACACGAACTACGGCAAGGGCGAACACAATCGCTACTTCCGCGAGCACTACGACCTGCACCGGCTTGCGCTGCACGCGATTTCGATCAGCTTCGAGCAACCGGAGACGGGCGAGCGCGTGAGCGTGCATGCGCCGCTCGAAGGACAGCTACGCAGCACGCTCGTGGCGCTCGGCTTTCCCACCGGTGACAGCGCCGCTAGCGACGAGAGCGGCGCGGCCGTGTGCCCTTGATGAACGGCGGGCGCAGGTCCTCTTTTCGCCCCACCGAGACATTCCCGAACGGAATGCGTGTGACCTCGTCGTTCTTGGAACAGACAGGGCACTCTGGTGAGTGGGTGAGGTCAGACACGAGCTCTTCGAACGGCTTTCCGCAGCGGACGCATTGGAACTCATACAGCGGCATGGGGTAGGGACCTCAGGTTTGCGGGCCCCGGAAGCTAGGTCGAAATCGCGCCGTTTGCCAGCCTCCTGCGCGTGGAGCTTCAGGGCGGCGCGTCGTCGACCGTTGTGCTCGGTCGCGCAGGCGCTGGTCGCAAACATGACTGCGGCCCATAGCGAACGATGCGACATGAGCCACCCCCTTGTTCGACAGGAAACTACAATCGTAATACACTTCGATTCTGGTGGCTCAGGGCGCGTCATGTGGCAGCCTGCAGACGGTGGTGAGAGGTGGGCTGCTGTCATTCCGGCCCTCTGAGATTATGAGTGGGGTCACAGGCGGGCTTGTTTCCCCTAGACCCTCGCAGGGGAGAGCACTAGCCTTTGAAGAGAACGCGCCCTTTGTGCAGTAGCCAAGGCAGCGTCATCGCGGAGAGTTCATGGCGCTCGACAGGCTGGCCCAGGTTGTCACCCCGCTTGGCGACAAGCTCATGTTGCACAGCGTGGTGGGACGCGAAGAGCTAAGCCGTCCATTCAGCTATGAGATCACACTGTTGAGCGAGGACACAGGCATCAAAGCCTCGTCGCTCCTCGGACAGAGTGTGACGGTCGAGCTCGACTTAGAGAACGACAAGACTCGCTACTTCAACGGCATCGTCACCCGCTTCGCGCGCGGCGTCGGGATCGGCCGACATGCTGCGTACAGCGTGACCATGCGCCCGTGGGTATGGCTGCTTTCGCGCACTGCGGACTGTCGGATCTTCCAGAACTTGTCGGTCCCCGATGTGATCAAGCAAGTGTTCCGCGATCACGGGCTGACTGACTTCGACGATGCCCTCTCCGGCAGCTATCGCACGTGGGACTACATCGTGCAGTACCGCGAGACCACGATGGCCTTTGTGAGCCGCCTGCTGGAGCAGGAAGGCATCTACTACTACTTTCGTCACGAATCCGGAAAGCATACGCTTGTATTGAGTGACGGATACAGTGCACACACCACCGCGCCGGGCTACGAAGAGGTGCCGTATTTCCCGCCCGACAGTCACAATGCGCGCGAGCGCGACCACCTGACAGGTTGGAGTGTCAGCGAGCAGATCCAGCCGGGTGCGTACATGCTCGATGACTTCGACTTCACGCGGCCCAAGGCGAATCTCCAGGCCAAGGTCGCAGACCCGCGCGACCACGCCAAGGCCGACATGGAGATCTACGACTATCCCGGTGAATACGTCGAGGTCGGCGACGGGGAGAGCTACACCAAAGCACGCTTGCAGGCGCTGCAGACGCAATACGAGCAAGGTGCGGGCGTCGGCAATGCGCGAGGGATGAGCGCTGGTAGCTTGTTCAAGCTCGCGCAGTTTCCGATCGAAGATCAGAACCGTGAATATCTGATCGTCGCAACGCAATACAACATCGAGAACAGCACGCGTGAGTCCGACCCCACCGGTGATGTGCACGTAAACGTCGAGCTCGAAGCGCGTGAAAGTCGCGTGCAGTATCGCGCGGCGCAGCTCACGCCGAAGCCCGTGATCAGCGGCCCCCAGACCGCGATCGTCGTGGGCAAGTCAGGGGAGGAGATCTGGACCGATCAGTACGGGCGCATCAAAGTTCAGTTCCACTGGGACCGGCTCGGCAAGTCCGATGAGAACAGCTCGTGCTGGGTGCGCGTCGCGCAGATCTGGGCGGGTGGACGCTGGGGCGGCATCCACATTCCGCGCATCGGCCAAGAGGTGATCGTCGAGTTTCTCGAAGGCGATCCCGACCGCCCGATCGTCACTGGTCGCGTGTACAACGGCGACAATAAGCCGCCGTATGATTTGCCTGCCAATCAAACCCAGAGCGGCATCAAGAGTCGCTCTACCAAGGGCGGCAACCCTGACAACTTCAACGAGCTCCGCTTCGAAGACAAAAAAGGCGAAGAGCAGGTCTACCTGCAGGCAGAGAAGAACATGGATGCGCTCGTCAAAAACGACGAGACGCTTACAGTCAATCACGACCGCACCAAGACCATCGGCAACGACGAGACCACCACCGTCACTGGGTTTCGCACCGAGACCGTCAAGAAAGACGAAAAGGTCACGATCGTGGGCAGCCGAACGGAGAACGTGGGTCCACTCGAGGACATCACGATCTCGGGTGATCGGCGTGAGAGCGTCGGCGCGACCGAGACCATCTCCATCGGTAGCTCGCGCACGGAGTCTGTTGGTGCTGACGAAACCATCAGCATCGCTGCAGCACGCAGCACAACGATCGGCGCGGGCGAGGTGCTGACTGTCATGGCGACGCGCACCGTGACAGTCGTAGGTGCGCATGCCGAAACTGTAGGCGGCGCGCAAGCGATCACTGTCGCAGGCGCACAGGCCACCAGCGTCGCGGGCATGCAGAGCACGAGCGTGCTCGGCGCGCGCGCAGTCAGCGTCGTGGGCGCGCAGACCACCGCAATCCAAGGCTCGCATACTCAGACTGTCAGCAAGGACCAAACTGTCAATGTGACAGGTGCGCGCAGTCAGAACGTCGGCAAAGACGACAAGCTCGTTGTGGGGAAGAGCTTGGTCGTCTCTGCGGCCGATGACATCGTTCTCAAAGCCGGTGATGCGAGCATCACGCTCAAGAAGAACGGCGACATCACGATCAAAGGCAAGAACATCAGCGTGACCGGCTCAGGGAAGATCAAGGCCAACGCAGACGGCGACATGGTCTTGAAAGCCAGCAAGATCGCACAGAACTGAGTGTGCGCGCACTATCGTCCCGTGCGGTCAGCATTGCGCTGCGCTTCACGTGCTTAGCTTACGCAGGCGCGGCGCGAGCTCTTCTTTCCAGAAGCGCAGAAAGCCGTGCTGATCAGGGCCCACGCCCACGAGCACCAAATGGTCGAAGCCCGCTTCGATGTACTTGCGTACGGCTTGCACGTGACGCTCGGGGTCGGGCCCACACGTGATTGACTCTGCGACGTCTTGCGGTTTCACATGCGCGAGCGCGCCCTCGAAGCTCTTCGGCGTCGGTAGCTCAGGCAACACCTTCCAACCGAGCAGGCCGAAGCTGAAGCGCTCGTGTGCCACGCGCACCGCTTCCTCTTCACTCTTCGCATAGCTGATCGCGACCTCGGCGTAGCGTGCGCGGCGTCCACCGGCCTTCCGCCAGGCTTCCACCAGCGGCGCTTTCGCCTCTGTGGCGAACAAGCCGGCGCCCTTCTTTCCTGCGAGCTCGGCGGCTTTCGAGCCGCCTGCCGCGATCGCGAGGCGCGGTGGTGTCTTGGGCACATCCCAGAGCTGTGCGCGATCCACCTCGAAGAACTCGCCCTCGTGCGACAGCTCCTCGCCTGTCCACAGCTGCTCGATGATGTCTACGGCTTCAGAGAGCATCGCTTGTCGTGCGCGTGGTGGTGGCCACCCTGCGCCCACCACGTGCTCATTCAAGTTCTCGCCCGAGCCCAGCCCGAGCGTGAAGCGCTCGCCGCTCAGCACCGCGAGCGTCGCAGCGTTCTGCGCGATGACCTCCGCGGGCGTTCCGAGCGGCACGCCCGCGCGCCGCGCCTTGGACAAGCCGATCGCGATCGCTTGCTTCGCAGAGCGCGCGCCATGCTTGCCTTCGCGCACATGTTCAATCTCTTCGCGCACGAACTCGCCGGCAGCGGTCGAAGCGCTCTTGCCGCGATCCAGGCCCTTCTGCGCCCGCTCGACGACATCATGTTCGGCGGCTGCATCCGACAACCGCACGGATTTCTTAGACTTGCTGCTTGCCATAAGCTCCTCCGGTCAAGAGCACTGGGATGAGCAAGAACTGCGCCCGCGAGTCACCAAGGAGGTCTAGCGTGCAGGGGAGGCGCGATGAAAAATGCCCATGGCGTGACGGGTACCGCCGCCAGCGGGAATGATGCTCCACGGGTCCAGCAGCGGGCACTTACTCCATGTTACGTGACAACAGTCAGATGAATCCTTGGGCGTTCGCAGCGTGTCTGTTCCTCGCGGCGTGCGATGAATCTCAACCGGGCTTATTGGGCGACTTCGCAACCGCGATCAGCTCGCCAAGAGAGCCGGCTCCTGATGCGGCAACGCCTCCCGCTCCGCAAGCGGATGCGGGCGCGGCGCCGACGCCGGCTGCACCGGTGGCGATGCCTCGCATTTCTGATGCCGGCAGCGTTTCGCCTGCGCCCACCATCCAGCCGACGATGGCACCACCTGCACCCTCTACCACCCCGCCGGCGAACGTGCCGCCTCGGAACCCGGACTACGTCGCTGTCGCCACGGAGACAGTCGGAGAGCTACCGGTTGGGATCGAACAGTACATCTGTACAAAGACCGATCTAACAATTGCAGAGGACACTTGGGTGACGGCCATCGAGGTCGTGCCACAGCATGCCGACTACACGTTCCGTGCGACCGTCAATATCGGACCAGATGAGTCATGTGACGCACTCGGTTTTGTACAACAGAACCTGTTCGATTCGTTTCCGAGCAGCCATCGCCTAGAGCTGCGCGAAGGGGACGCGCTGCTCATTCCGGCGGACTCGCATCTTCAAGTCCAGATCCATCACAGCGGCTTGTCAGCAAAGACTCCATCGACAGACACGAAGCTGACCGAGGTGCGCTTATGGACATTGCCAAAAGGCGAACGGCCGAAGTACCGAGTGATGCGCCAGAATTATCACGCGCTCAACATCAACATCCCGATCGGTGCTGTCGACCAAGCTGTCACCACGAGCACAGAGCTCGATCAGAAGTACACTGTGCAGGGTGCAGAGATTGTCGGCATCACTCCGATGATGCACTATCTTGGACAGAGCCTCAGCGTGCGCGTCACAGCTGCGGACGGCACTGACTCTCAGATTTTCGACCTCGACGACTGGAGCCTCGATGCTCGCAAGGAGTATCTGCTCGACCCGAGTAGCTACATTCCGGTCTCGAGCGGTGCAACGCACTCCCAGACGTGCGTCTACAGCAATCGCCCAGACGACCAGGCCATCGACGCCAACGGCAGGCGCATGACTCCGCAACGTACGACGTTCGGTGAGGACGCTCGCAACGAGCAATGCCGCATGAACGTGATGTATCGCGTCCCGCTCTGAGTCAACTCAGTAGAAGCCTTCGCGTCGTGCATAACGCGCGGCGCGGTCGGTGTCGTATTGTTCGGCGTCGAAGCTCTCGCCTTGCACGGAGCGCAGCAGCTCGCCTGGGCTCGGCAGGCTCGTGCGTTCGGTGAAGTTGGCTGGGTTCCAGAGCTCGGAGCGGATGAACGCTTTAGAGCAGTGCGTGTACGCGGAGTCGATGTCGATCAAGACGCCGAGCTTCGGGCGCTTGCCTTCGACGACGCAAGGCTCGAGCAGCGTCGCGTCGGTTGTCAGAGTCGCGCGGCCGTTCACGCGAAAGGTGTCGCTGACGCCAGGGATGATGAAAAGCAGGCCGACGTGCGGGTTCCGCAAGATGTTGCGGAGCGAGTCCGCAAGCTTGTTGCCTGGCCGTTCCGGCAAAAGCAACGTTTCGTCATCGAGAACGCGGACGAAGCCAGCCGGATCACCGCGCGGGCTGACATCGCAGTTGCCTTCGGCATCCGCAGTCGCGAGACACACGAACGGTGCACGCGCGATCAGCTGCCGCGTCAGCGGGTTCAGCTTCGTAGCGACTTTTCCGCGCGTGACTGCATGAGGCTCACCCAACAGCTCCACGAGCGCGCTCTCGGATTCGATCGTTTGTGAGGTCAGACGGTGGCCGGTCATAGTGTGCAGAATAGCGCTCGTAGATACGCGAAGCCATACGTCGTGATGATGACTGCCAAAAGCGACGGGATGTGCGTCACACGATCGCGCGCGAACGAGCGGGGGAAGCTGCCCCATCGATCGAATCAATTCATAACGGTGCTCGGTTCCGTGCATTGTCTGTCTAGGCGCGTTCGATTGCCGCGCCGCATTCAGTCTATGAAAACGCATCGTATATTACCTATGCAGCGCGCCGCGGGTCTCACTGAGTGTTCTGCGCTCGAGATCGACTTGCAGTACTCGTATCCGGGAATGTTGTTCTTTTATCCGGAGCAGCTCGACGCCGAGCGACTCCGACGCGCGCTATCGCGTGTGCTGTCTGACTTCTCGCCCTACGCTGGCAAGCTCGTCGCGCGCGCTTTGAGCTTGCAGATCGAACACGGTGCTGCGCCTGCGCTCTTCGAGACGGTGCAGCAGGACAGCTCGCTCGCGCAGCTGATGGCGGAGTTGCGCAGCCAGCGACGTTGTCGCAAGCTAGAGCCGCAGATCGCGCTCTTGCGCCTCCTGCTCGCCCGCGAGCCGATGCTGCTCGTAAGGCTCACGCAGCTACGCGATGGATCGGTCTTGGGCATCGGCTGGAATCACGCAGTGGGCGACATGCACAGCACCATGCTGCTGATGCGTGCATGGGCAGATGCATATGCTGGCCGAGACTATCAAAAGCCGATCCTCGTGACCGAGCGCGACGCGTACATGCGTTCGGTCCTGCCGAACTCTCTCTCAGTCCGATCGACCGCACGGCGCACGCGCATGCTGCCTGCGCTCACGCAGCGACTCAAGCTGCTGCAACCTTCCGTCCGGGTCGACACCGAGTTCTCCAGCGGCGAGCTGCTCGCGCTTCAGCGCGCGCTCGGGTCGAGTGGGCTGCGGGGGAAGACGGTGAGTCGCAACGACGCGCTGTGCGCGCACGTGTATTCGGTGTTGAGGCGCTTGTCGCTGATCTCACACCAGACAAGCATGTGCCTCGTCGTAAACTATCGGAAGCGGATCGGTTTGCCCGATCAGATCGTGGGCAACATGACCTCACTGCTCTCTCAGCCTGTTCGCAAGCAACATTCGGCTTCACGCACCGCGAGGAGCCTGCGCCGGAGGCTGGACGAGTATGCAGACAAGCATGTCAACTATCACCCCACCTCTCGCGTGTTTCATGCGTGCTCGCGCCCCACTCAACGCGTGCGCTTGGTGAGTCGACAATTCAGAGCTGGCTCGGGTGACATATTTATCACTAACTGGGACAACTTCGGAGCCTACGAGCTCGCGTTCGACGAGACGCTGCCGGAGCTCTTTTGCCCGATCGTGTTGGGTAGCGCTCAGCTACCGCAATGGTTCATGATCGTGTACGAGCTGCCACGCGCGCAGGGCCTCGCAGTCACATTGGGCTTGCCCAAGGCGGTCGCGAAGCGCTGGCATAGCGCACAAGGCCAAGCGCTCCTGCACAACCCACCGTTCGAGCCCGCGCGCAGCTCAGAGCGGCAGCACGAGCTCGCGCTAGTCTGACAGTTGTTACGCGGTCAAAGTACAACACTGCTGCCTTGGATGCTCGGCGCTGTGCTCAGTCTGTGGCTCGCGCGCATAACCGTCGCATCAGGGCGTCTGCCAGTCGACGTCGACGAACTGACGGATCATGCTGGCGAGCCTAGCGGGCTCCTCGCGCTGCGGAAAATGACCTGTTTCGATCGGGCGCAGCAGCACGGGCTGGTCCGCAGCTACATGCTCGCGCAGATAGTCCATGCTGTGCGGATACAGAATCGCGCCGTCGTACACCGGAGCGACAAAGGCCGTCGGCACTGGCGTGAGCAGATCAGACGTCTGCGCCTGACCGCCGCCGGCGCCGAAGTTCGCGCGGTAATATTTGATCTGACTCTTGAAGCTTGCCTGATTGTCAGCATCCCACATGCGCTTGTAAGCCTCGCGCTCGACATCAGGAAATGCGTTGGGCTTGTGCAGATGCTTCTCATCCAAGCTGTCGAACAGCTTCTTGTAGCCGTCGGCGCTGAACTGCGCGGGGCTGTCGCCCATCACCAGCTCACTGATGTACGTGAGCGCTTGAGCTTGCTGGGCCTGAGCAGTCGCGAGCGCCGGGTCACCGCTCGCGAGAAACTGCGACAAGCACGTTGGATGCGACACGCTGACCGCCATCAATCTCGACAAGTCTTCCGGATAGTCGTGCGCAAAAGGCCAAGCCACGATCGCGCCCCAGTCGTGTGCCACGACGCTGACCTTCTGCTGCGTTTGCATCGCCGCGTAGTGCACGACGTCCGCCAAGTCACGCTCGAGCTCCGGCAGCTTGTAAGCCGCGAGATCCTGCGGATCGTCGGGATCTCCGGGCTTGGATGAGCGGTTGTAGCCGCGCATGTCCGGGGCCACCACGAAATAGTGTTGAGCGAGCAGTGGGATCACCGGCGCCCAACCGCACCAATAGTCCGGAAAGCCGTGCACCAACACCACCGGTGGATGGCTGGGATCGCCTTGGATCGCCAGGCTGAGCTTTACCTCTGGCGTCTTGCTGCTCTCGATCACTTGGAAGTGTGGCGCGAGCCCGGCTGGTGCCACGCCGCACTCTTGCATCAGTGCTTCAGGTGTCAGGCCATCCGCAGCCGGCGCGTTCATGCCTGCACTGGCACTCGTCATTGCTCCGGTGCCACCCGATGTGCCCGCTGCCGTCGCTGTGCCGCCTGCGTCGGGTGCGTTGTTGGCTGCAGCTGATGGCGGCTGCATTGCGCTCGCCCGCGTGCCTCCTGTGGGTGCGTTCGGAGCCTGGTTCGCTGCGCTCACCATGGGAACGGAGGCATCGCTGCGCGCTGGGCTTGGTTGAGCTGGTGGAGTTGGCGAAGCTTCCATCGCCGAGTCAGTTTGTGCGACGGGCGAGGCAGCCGAGCTAGCCTCTCCGCAAGCGCTCAGCGCGGCGCACGCGCACAGCTGAAACCGACTGCGCAAAACCTTCGAAGAGCGCACGAAATCACTCATGACCGTCTAGCCTCGCGCTGGGAGCAGCTTACCTGCGTGGAGCGTCACCTAGCGGATCGGTCTGCGTGGGGCAAGATAGACGACGTGATAATCTAAGTTACAGCTGATTATCGCAGTTACCCTACGCGTGGATGCACAGCGCTCGCAGAATCGGGGCGCATGCACATGCCATGGCCCCGACCCTCGTTCTTATCGGCGGGCATCCGCGCACATCGTCGAGCGCCCGGTGCAGGCGCTCTTGTCAGACGTGCGGGATGCCGCCGTCAGCTGATCACTCAGCTGCAGTTGCGCTCGCGAAGTCCACGTTTTGCGCGCGTGCAGGTGAAGAGAACTCGAGGTTCTCGTCGGTCACCTCGGCGTGCCTGAGCAGCTTGACATCGAGGTAGTAATCCATCGACATGACCCAAGGCGCTGCCTCACCCTGGCGCGGCAGCGTGCTGAGCGCGCGCTGCACGTAGCCCGCACCGAAGTCGAGCAATGGACGCGTGGGCATGTTCGGATCGACCGGGCGCGGGCGGCAGACGGTGTGCCCGTTTTTGTCCATGTGATCGAGCAGCCTGCACAGATGCTCGCACAACAGGCCCACCTTGAGCGTCCACGATGCGTTGGTGTAGCCGATCGCAAACGCGAAGTTCGGCACGTCGCTGAGCATCATGCCCTTGAACGCCAGCTTTTCGCTGAGCTGCACCGGCTTGCCGTCCACTTCGAGCTGCACGCCGCCGAACAACTGAATGTTCAAGCCAGTCGCTGTCACCACGATGTCTGCTTCGAGCTCGCGGCCCGACTTCAGCAGCACGCCGTTCTCGGTGAAGCGCTCGATCTGGTCGGTCACCACCGAGGCTTGGCCCTTGCGGATGGTTTTGAACAAGTCGCCATCGGGCACGATGCACAAGCGCTGATCCCACGGATCGTAAGGCGGATTGAAGTGCTCATCGACCGCGAAGTCTTTCGGCAACTGCTTGGCAGTCACATAGCGAATGAAGCGACGTGCCGCGCGCGGATAGCGCTTGCAGACATTGAACAAGAAGCGCTGGCCTGCGACGTTCTTGCGGCGGATCAGATTGTGCGCCGTGTCGGCCGGCAGCGTCTTGAGCAGCAGCTTCGCGATGCCGTCTTCCGAGGGAATCGACAAAATATACGAGGGCGTGCGCTGCAGCATGGTCACGTGCGCGGCCTTGCGAGCGAGCGAAGGGATCAGCGTGACCGCCGTCGCGCCGCTGCCGACCACCACCACACGCTTGCCGCTGTAGTCGAGATCTTCAGGCCAGTGCTGCGGATGGATGATCTTACCGCGGAACTTCTCTTCGCCTTGGAACTGCGGACGAAAGCCTTGGTCGTAGCGATAATAGCCGCCCGCGCAAAACAGCCAGTTGCAGCGGATCGCGAGCCGCTCGCCGGTGTCTGTGCGCTCGAGTTGCACAAGCCAGCGTGCTTCATCCGTCGACCACTGCGCGCCCACAACCTTGTGGTGGTAGCGAATCTTGCGATCGATCCCGTTCTCAGTCGCGGTCTCGCGCAAGTAGTCGAGGATGCCTTGTGCACCCGCGATGGCTTTGGGGCTGCGCCATGGTTTGAAGGCGTAACCGAACGTCGGCAGGTCGGAGTCGGAACGAATGCCTGGATAGCGGAACAGATCCCAGGTGCCGCCGAGAGCTGCACGCGCTTCTACGATCGCGTAGCTCGTGGATGGTCGCTTGGACTGAAGATAATAAGCCGCCCCGATCCCCGAGATGCCTGCACCGACGATCAAGACATCCACGTGCTCGGGTTGAGCTGTGCCGCGCGCTTCGAACATGCTGCCTCCGAAAGGGTCGCGGTGACTGATCCGCGCCCACTGCTAGGGACGTTGGTACGATGAAGTACCAGGTGCATGCTGCACCAAAATGATGCGATAGTGGTGCATGGTGCACACGTCGGGCAGCCGAGAAGGCCGTTGGCCGTGGTCCAGGCCGTCTGAGCGGGTCCTCACCCTGATGCGCCAGGGGGCTGAGCTGGTGCTGAAGGCCCCGCCCGAGTGGTTGGAGGAGCTCGATCGCGCGACCTTCGACCGCGAACGGATGAAGCATCTCGCCGACGACCCGGCGCTGATCGCCGCGATCCGCAGGACCAATCGCGCCAACGTCGTGCACTGGGCCGCGGAGAACCTGCGTCATCCGGGCGCGCCCGTCGCACCCAATCTCGGTCCCGAGCCGCTCGCTGTCGCGCATGACTTGGTGCGGCGCGGCATGCGCGAATCTGCGCTCGATGGCTATCGCGTCGGGCAGAACGTCGCGTGGCTGCGCTGGATGGAGATCGCGTTTCAACTGACGCGCGATCCGGATGAGCTGCGCGATCTGCTGGAGCTCGCAGGGCGTTCGATCGCGTGGTTCATCGACGCGACGATCGCGGGCATCGCCGCACAGATGGAAGCGGAGCGCGATGAGCTCTCACGCGGCACGCATGCCGAGCGACGCGAGGTCGTCGCGCTGCTCTTGGAAGGTGCGCCGATCAGCGTTCAGAGCGCGTCGCACAGGCTGGGTTATCTGCTCGACCAAACGCACCGAGCGGCCGTGATCTGGAGCGATGAAGCCGAGTCCGAGCAGCGCGCCCTGGAGAGCGCGGCCGACGCGTTCGCAAGATCGGTGCAAGGCCAGCGTCCGCTGATCGTCGTGGCGAGCGCAGCCACGCTCTGGGTGTGGGTGGCGGGCAAAGGCGAGCCTGAGCAGTTGCAGCTGATGGCGGCTCTCCGTCATCTGCCGGGTGTGCACGTCGCGATCGGCTCACTGGCCCGCGGCGTGGAAGGCTTTCGGCGCAGTCACTTGGACGCGCTGACTACGCAGCGCATGTTGTCACGCTTGCAGTCGCGCGAGCGTGTGGCCAGCTTCGACGCCGTGCGGCTCGTGTCGCTCGTCACACAAGATGCAGAAGGCGCACACGCTTTTGTGCAGCACACCTTGGGTGAGCTCGCATCCGGCAGCCCTGAGCTGCAGAGCGCGCTCAGGGTTTTCCTGAACGCCGGCTGCAACGCGTCGCGCGCCGCGGAGTTGCTGCGTACGCACCGCAACACATTGCTCCGCAGACTCACGCGCGCCGAAGCGCTGCTGCCGCGAGCGTTAGAGGGTCAACACGTACACGTGGCTGTCGCGTTGGAAGTGCTGCGTTGGCATCGCGTGAACAGCGATGATGAGTCTGCGCCTCGCTAGATTTTTTAGAAGCGAGGCGGTTCGGCGATGTACTTGTTCGGCGGCTACGAGTTCGCAGCCATCGGCGGCGGCGAGGCATGCCAGGTCTGGAATCTCGACCTTTGGGTCTACCGCTAAAACTCAAAACATGATGCCGCGTGCTTCTTCGCATCCGACTTGTGTCCCGGGTGCGAAGCGCACGGCTTTCAGGATCGTTCCGGCGCTCGGCTCTTTGCGGCTTGGTCCGGAACCGGGGCCGCTGCCTTTAGGCGCCTTGCCCTTTTCGAGCACCTCGTACTGCGGAAGCGTTTCATCGTAGCTGGCGCGCAGCTCTTCGCTGCAGCCCAATGTCGCGGTGCTCGGGTCCATGCCATCCGTGACGAAACACCCGGCAGCGCGCAGACCGAGGCTCGCGTCAGAGGCTTTGGTCTCTTGCAGCTCGCAGTTGGCGCTGAGCTGCATGGCCGCTGTGAGCTGCGTACGCAGGCCGAGCAGCAGCTGTCCGACCTGGGTCGGAACGAAAGGCGTCGGCGTGGTAGGCGTGGTAGGCGTGGTAGGCGTGGTAGGCGTGCTTGGCCATGGGTTGCCTGGACCTTGGTTGCCGGAGCCTGGGCCTTGGCCCGGCCCGGTCGGACTGCTCGTGCCAGTGCAGCCGTTCTGTCCCGAGGGCAGGCTGGCGACTGACACAACATCGATGCTTACGCCTGGAAAGCCATCCGCGTCGTCATCCGAGAACTGCGACAGCGTCGTGTCTTCGACCTCTGGCCAAGGACCGTGAGGCTCTTTGAGCCGGATGCCCATCGCATAGCTGGCAGGCTCGAGCTTCAACGTGCACGTGGCGCCGTCGCACTCGTACGTGCCGTCGAGCTTTTGTGCGGGTATGTCATGACTGGCCGTCTCCCACGTGCTCTCAGGGAACTGAAGCTCGTAGCTGCTGCACAACGCGCTGCTGTGCAGCGTGGGCAGTGTCAGACCGCAGGCGCGGAAGCTGGCGCTCAGCGCGTGCGTCGTTGGATCGATCCCGTCGACCTGGACGAGCCCGTACAGCTCGACAGTGCCGCGGCCCACATCGGACCAAGCTGTTGCATCCCAGGTCACGTCGATCGCGGCGCGCAGCCCGTAGCTGCCGAGACCGTCGCACTGCGCGATGGGCGGCTTGGTGCTGCCTGCGTCGTTCGGAGTCGCAGCGGATGGTGGTGTAGTACCCGTATCGGACACGCCACTTGCCGCTGGCGGCGGCGTGGTGGTGGGGACCGCGGGAGTCGCGGCATCGAGCGCTCCGGCATCCGCAGGATCGGCCGTGGCAGAGTCATGCCCCGCGCCTCCAGTCATGACCTGCGCTGGCGACAACATATCCGAGCCGGCTGCGCCCGCATTCCCCACCGAAGGACCTGTCGTCGCTCCTAGCTCATGCGTCGTGAGCGGCTTCGTATCCAGAAAACAACCGGCCACGAGAGCCAGCGCCGAGCTCGTAAACCGCAAGAACGGATTGCCCCGATTCATCAGTACAGTAAGTACCGACCGCCCAGGTTTTCGGCTCAGGTTCTTCGAGAGCGAGCTCGCCGGCATGCCGTTTGAGCGCTCGAGCGAATCGATTGGCGTGTTGAGGCAGTCGTCGACTCTACGCAGTGGGCGCTTTGGTCTGCTGCAGCCGTCGGCGGCGTGGGTATTTGATCGGAGCTCTGCGGTGCATGTAAATGGATTACGGATGTAATCTGAGCGTAGGCTGCGTAGCCAACGCGGGCTCTGTTACTCGGCGGCCACGAGCGGACAGTGTCTTGCATCTTGCGCTCGTGATCGATGTCTCGAATGACCACCGTTGTGCCAGCTGAAGCTACGGGTAGGCGTGAGCCGGAGCCGTGCAGTGCGGGCACTGTGTTGTGTTGGCAGGACACGCAGCGCGTCGTAAGTGCTGTTCAGTTCCGTTCAGCGCGCCCGCATTTGGCCGGCAGCAGCACGCATCGGAGCAGTTGGATGCAAAGAGAGCAAGACCTCACAGTTCGTGCGCGACCCGCAATTGCCTGCTGGTGGCCTGTTCGTGCGCAGTCCGGCCATTCACTGCACACGGGAGCGTTCGCAGCTCGTGGCGGCAGCAAAGCACTGCTGATGATGGCGACAGTGTGCGCGCAGATCATGCTCGGCTGTGGCGATGAGCGACCACCTTGGTCGGGGTTTCCTATCTTCCCTGACGCTGGCGACTTCGAGCTATCGCCGGAGCTCGCATCGGGCCTCTTGGCGGCGCAAGCAGCGTTCGCAAGGCAGATCGCCGAGCAAGCAGCACCGGATGCTGGTCAAGTGTCGAGCGGAACCACCGGTCCGTTCGTGGCAGGCCGCGCTACCGCAGGGAGCGAAGCGCCCAAACCGCCGCTGCCGACCGACAGCGATAAAGATCATGAGCCGAGCATGGCCGCGGACCCAGTGCCGCCGGCCAAGCCTGACGACACGCGTAGATCGACGATGCCGCGTAGTGGCGGCCCAGTCGATGCCGGCATAGCAGCCGACGGCGACACGCCGCCGCAGCCTCTTGCAGCCGACGGCGGCGTACCGACGCCATCCGATACAACCCCAGCCGCTGACAGCGGCATGCAGCTCACGCCCGACGCCGGCCCCCTTCCGCCCACTGCAGGCAGCACGCCACCTCCGCCACCAGACCCAGGTCAACCGCAGCCGCCAACGCCAATCCCGGACGCAGGCACGCCGCCGCCAACAGCTGGCGGCGCCGCACCCACAACAACGGAAGACGCAGGCACACCAACAAACGACGCTGACGGTGGCAACTAGAATCACGCGCTTCCTAGACACCTCTCTGCAGGTGACGTGAGGCGCTGGTGACTAGCCCCACGATGACAACATCAAACTGCTCGGGCATCGCAACTCCCTTTGGACGCCGCGATGAAAACAGAGAGCGACGCGTTCGAGCAACGCAGATCAGCCTCACTGGAAGCTCTCGATGTCGCCATCGTTGCGGTCATGTGAAACCCTCACAGTTTGAGGTGTGCCTTGTAAAACTAACAACGAATCGGTCTCACCACCATGCCGCAGTTAGCTTGCAGGCACGATGCTAGGCGAGTCCGGTGGTGGGTACAGACCCTCGATGGTGTGCTCGCCGTTTGCGTGCTTCTGTGGCCTCGGTCGGTACTCTTCGTCGTCCGGGACGATGCTCTGCAAGAGCGGCGTGTATTCGAAGATGCCCGGGGCGTTGAAGTCGTGCGCGGAGGCGATCATCTGCACCCAGCGGAAAACACACACGTGGTACATGACGTGGTCGTAACGTAGCAGGGTGAGCGTCCAGAGCTGTAGCGCGTCAGTCGACTGTTCAGCGCGCGCCGCTGCCGCTTCTGGCTGCGCGAGCAGCGCGAGGTACGCCTCGCGGCCATCGCTCACCACTTCTTGCAGGAACATGTGGAAGCGGAACGTGCTCTCCATGGGGATCGTGGGCTTCAGGTCCGCGTACTGATAGCGCTCGGTGCGCACGCGCAGGAGCCACGCGAAGCGCTCCAATATGCGCTCGTTTTGCACGAGCCCATCCACACCGAACCTGGCCTCGAGCGCCGCCGCACGCTGCTTGTGCTTTGTGAAGTCGGCTCTGTCGACTTGGAGCTCAGGCACAAACTCTTGCCAGAACGTTCGGACATCTTCCACTGTAAGATCTGAGCTTTGTATGACAGCTTGATCTGGATGCATGCCGCGCTGATGTGCTGACACAATCGCTTGCAATGCAGGCGCCCGCCGCTTGAAGCTCACCCAGTCCGGATGAAACAACTCCGGAACCGGGAAAGCGTAGCGATCGGGCCAGCTGACTAGGCCGCGCGCGGGCACAGACACGCCCAGTCGCTTGACGTGCCACCAGTCACCCGTCGCACGTCTCGTCGCGAGGCTCGTTGGTGTCATGGCGAGCGCGCTCACGCGGATGAGCGCGGGCGGCTTGTTCGGAAACGGATTGTCGGCGAGCGCGCTGACGATCAGTGGATCGTTGCGTAAGATCGCCTGCCCGACGCGATCGATCGCGGAAGAGCGCGTCCAAGACGTGTAGGGCGATCCGTCTCCGAGATATGCCCCGTAAAACGACGAGTCGAACGTGCCCATCGCAGCGTAGTACGTCGCCATGTCGATGCGCGGATGATGTGGAGCGACGATGGGCGGTGGATCGCTCGCACGTGTGGGCATGAACTTGTAGCGGTAGGCGAGCCAAGTCGCGCCGCCATCGTCGCTGCCCTCGAAGATCGGCACCACGCGCAGCGGTGCATCTGCTTTGGGTTGGAACACGCCGTAGCCGTTGATGATGCGAAAAGGCGCGATCGCACGGAAGTATCGCATCAGACCGCGTGCCCAGGCGCGGTTCCACAGCCAACGATCCAAATCCAAATTCATGAAAGTTCGGCCGGTCCAACTGTCCGAAACCACCAGATAGAACGCACCGGTGACGAACATCAGCGCCAAGACCAGGTTCGTCGCAACGGTTGGCGCGAGCCAAAAGCTGCTCTGCCAGGGCTCGTGCGCCCAATCGAAGATCGATGACCGCGCGTCCAAGAGGCAAACGCACAGCAGAATGTATCCTATGTTGAAGTAGCCCCAGTTGCCCGTGGCCATGATGCCGAGCATCAGGCCGGACAAGAGCGCAAACGAGAGCACGCGCGCAGGCCCGCTGAAGAATCCGAGCAGCGGCGCGATCACCTCCGCGACGAACATGAATGCCAAAAACGCGCGCAGCATCCAGCGCGGCGCATGGTGCAGGTACCAACCGAGTGGGGTCGGCATTGGCATCCAGATGAAGAATCCGCGCATGTACATGCGGTCGTCCTTCGCGGCGCCGACAAATTTCACTTTTCCGAAGCCCAACATCAGCCGGATCACGAACCAGCGAAACATGAACGCGACAGTGGGGTTCGGCAGCAGGCTCGCCTCCCACAGCGGCAGGGCCGGCTGCGTAGGCAAGAACAACGCAAGAAAACCAACCTCTTGCAGCATCGTGTCCCACGGAAAGATCAGCATCGCAGGCTCGATCGAGAGCCAAAGGAACCATGCCAGCGCGAGGGCCCACGGGCTCAACGGTCCGCCGTAGATCATGCACACGCCGCACAGCACGCCGAGCCAGGGGATCATGCGCAATAAGCGATCACTGGAGCTCAGCCACAGAACGGTCGGGAACTGAAAGAAGCGGCGCGTACCTGGGAAGTCGCGTCGGGCTGCAGCCAGCCGCTGCGCAACCGGGAAGATCCCGCGGCTGCCGACCAGCGACTCGAGCTGTGGAATCAGACTTCCGAATGCGATGACATACAAAAGGCCGATGAAACGCGGGATGAGCGCCCAGACGATCTCTGGGCGCAGCTGTGCTGTCAGCATCTTGCGACACCTCCAGCGCCTCGCATAGCAAACGCCGCCGCGCTGCTGACGAACTTAATTGCTACGAGTTAGCTATCAAACCCTAACACTAGCTTTCCAAAACACTTAGCAGCAGATTGAGTCAGTTCGCTCCAGTGGCAGTGAGCCCCACGCTGTGGCTTCAGCGCAAGAAGATGCTGAAAGAGGGCCAAATTAGCCCACTACGCATGCCGCTACGCGCGGCCAGCATGTCGAAACCTTGCCGTCTGCTGTCACTCGCCAAACAATCTAACAGTGCATAAGTTAGTTGCACACTGACCGTGTTCAACCAGTCGATGGTGCCGCCGCTCGTAGCTGCGGGACCGGAGGCGCCCACGTGACATCGCTCAGCTCGGGACGATCGGGGTCTCGCAGCCGAACAACAGATCGACCTCGGCGCTCTCGGCCGTCTGGATGCGAGAGCAGGTGGCGGGGCACACGACCACGCGCCCCGGATTGGCTTCGTCGTCGTAGTGCCAGCCTTCGCGGTCGGCGCAGTCAGCTGCTGTCTGCGACTTTCAGTGTGTTCTGCGCGGTCTGCATCACTGCGCCGCACTGGCCGTCCGCTCCTGAGCCGCCAGCCGCGGACGGCGGCGAGCCTGCGACGGTTTGCACGATGGTTTGCGAAGGGCCAGTCATCCCCGTCGGAGGCGCGACGATGACATCGTTGCTCGTCCCACCACCCGCACTGCCGCCCGTTGCGCGGCGTCCTGTAGGCGCGGCTGGTTCGTCCGCTTTGCAGCACGTGAGGGCGCACAAGGTGACCAGACGCACGAAGGCGATCAGTTTTCGTATGCATGACTCCCGCAGTTGATCGCTGGGAGACGCTCCGCTCCGACGCGAAGGGTTCGCGTGCGCCAGTGACCTACGAAGCAATGGCCGCGGCGTGCGGAGTTTGGTCAATCTAAATTGACTGAGCCCAGCGAAGCCGATTCGCTGGGCTCAGTGCGCGCGGGCGTGCGTCATGTCATTCGGGCGCGCGCATCGAGCCCGGCAGCAGATACACCACACCGTCCGTGGGATCCGCGCTGGACGCGCCGGAAATGAGATCGGTGCTGCCGTCGCCGTCGATGTCTCCGATGCCCGCGACACCGAAGCCAAGCTCTCCTGTGAGCGCGGCAGGAAGTGTGTAGCCGACAGGTTTAAACACGGTGTCCAACGGAGGTTGCTGACCCGCAAGACGCGTACCCGTGCCGAACACCGTGTACTGACGCAGGCTGATGGCCGGGATGGGATCCCAGTTCTCCGCGATCGGTCTGACGGTCTGGTTCGCCTCGAGCAGCAGGTCCTGCATCCCGTCGCCGTTCACATCCGCGAGCGTCATGCTCCAGAAAGGTCCCTGGTTGACGAACGTGAGATCAGGCTGCAGCTGCACGCTGCCGGCGTAAGGAACCGACGCTCCGTAGCTGATCCTCAGCTCATTGTTCGTGGATGTGGCGAGCTCATCCGCGCCGTCCCCGTCGAGATCTCCGAGCACGAACAGGTTGTCCTGCAAGACCAGAGCGATCTCCGCGTCTCTGTGTTTCGAGCTGAGGGTTCCACGCAGACCTTCTGGCTTGCCGTAATACAAAAGGAAACTGTCCGACCCATACGCCACGAGATCGCTGAAGCCATCGCCGTTGAGATCGCCCTGGGCGTGAAGCAGTGGTTTGCCGGATGCGGGGTCGTCCTCGTAGCCAAACTTTGCGACGGCCCGGCTGGGATCCCACAGCCCGCTGGGCCAATTGTCCGCGCGCCCTTCGAATAGATATTCTGTCACGCCCAGGCCGTAGATATTGCCGCTAACAGCGTCTGGTTCGACTACGCGCACAGCGAAGTCGTCCTTGCCGTCGCCGTTCAAGTCACCGAGCCTGACCAGACAATCGACCATCGTTCCGTCGAGGTCTTCGTCTATGACAGTCGATGGGTAGCTCACCACGGTACCGGTCGAGAACTTTGGGTGGTGGCCGGTCCAGCGCTGCTTGTTCCCGAAGACGATCTCATAGCCGTCACGATCCTCGAGCGCGAAGTCAGCCAGGCCATCGCCGTTGAGATCGCCCATTGAGAAGGTCGCTAGGGTAACGCCCGTCTCGAACGTTGCATCCGCGTCGCTCGAGACGAGGTGCTCCGGGAACTGGCCCCGACCGTAGAATAGATAGAGCGTGGCGGTCTTCCCGGTGACGATCAGGCCGTCGTGTCTATCGTAGCCATCCACCTGCAGACCAGACAGTAAGAAGTCATCGTAACCGTCGCCGTCGATGTCACCGAGCGCGCTGTCAGTCGGCGCCAGCAGCTCGCCCTCCACAGCGTCGATCTCGGTCGCCGTACGCAGCGCTGTAGTGATCAACGGCGGCGTATTGGCCACGCTCTTGTCCTCGCCGCTGACCCCGACGATCGTCAGCTCGGAGCAGCCGTTGGCGGCGCACGCGAGCGCCAGCGCGCCCAGTGTCACCAGCTTCTTTGTCAGCGCGTTGTCAGGTGTCATCGGGGGGGCCATGTCGCGCACTGTCAGCTCTTCCCAAAATACTTGAAGCAGTCTGATGTCAGACTCACCCCGAATCGTTCGAATCCCAGATACATCAACAATTTCGTGGCGCGGTCTCGGATGGGACCGGCTAAAACTCGCTTTTGAGCCAGCGAGTTGTTTTGGGACCGGATCGTAGGATACCAAGCCGCGGATGATCTTTCGGTGTTGGGTTCACGCTCGGTTTCTCCTGACAGTCGTGCTCGCAGGCTGCGCCCTGCCGGACATTCACCGTGACGACGCGCCTGATGGCTCCGTTGGCTCAAAGGCGTCGGTGGCGGTGACCGGCACGCTCGATGCGGCTGTCGAAGGCTACGACCCGGAGTGGGATCCGGCGAATCGCAACGAAGACTTCGAGACCTTTCAGACACTCGTGCCCGAGCAACATCGCTTCGCGGAGTGGCCGATGAGCGACACGTTCGACGAAGCGAAGGTAAAGCCGAGCTTCTCGACGACCGACTTGATCGTGACCGATGACGTGACCAAGCTGCGTTGGCAGCGGGTACTGCCGGACATCTATCCTGGTTGCAACACTCGCTACAACTTCGTCGGCAGGGACCGCGCTATCGGCTCAGGCTGCAGTTGGGAAGAAGCCCAAAAGTACTGCGGCAGCCCAGAGCTCGCCGAGGAGCTCGGCGGCGGTGAATGGCGCGTGCCCACCAAGATCGAATTAGAGTCGATCTTGGATCTGTCACGTGTGAATACAGTGAATCCTCTGCTCGACACCTTTCCGATCGAGAAGGTTTGGACTTCGAGCCCGTATCCAAATCCTTATGGTCTGAAGCTGGCTTGGGCGATCGACTTCATGGAGGGTTACACATTCGCGACCGGACGCTTTGTAGGTGGGCGCGTGCGTTGCGTATCGAGCAGCAAGAGTGAAGGCGGGCGCTTGCCAAACTATGAGATTCTCATAGATGTAGTTCGTGACCTCAATACAGGCTTAGAGTGGCAACACCGACCTGACAGTGAAACGCGGAGCTGGGACGACGCGCACAAGTTCTGTCAGGAGCTCGATGTTGCTGGTGGCGGATGGCGCTTGCCGCTGCTGAAAGAGCTGCTCTCGATCGTAGATTCCACGCGCTTCATGTCCGCGACTTTCCAAAAGGCCTTCGATCTCACGCCGAATGGTCGCTTTTGGTCGGCGACCGAAGCGATCAACAACCGCGACAGCGTCTACTCCGTAGATTTCACCTACGGCAGCTCACAATGGGAAATGCCGAGCGTCAGGCACTGGGTGCGCTGCGTGCGCTGACGAACCAGCATTGCATCCGCCGTTCATGGCGGATACATGAGACTAGCAGCCCACCGGGCAGAGCGCTAAAACACGCGGATAGGATCGAGAGGGGACATCCGTGTTCACACGCTTGCGAGTCGTCTTGGCCTTTGTCGCTTGTGTCGCAGCAGCCTGCGCGAATGAAGGTGACGGCGAGCAGACGTTGCCGCTGCCTGGCGATGTCGAGGTCGCAGCCACTCAAATCTTGAGGCACACGCTCGCGTACCACAGCGCGGCAACCTCCACTTACAGCCGAGTCAAAGGCGAGCTGGAAGCCAACCGATATGTGTTGCTCGACGAGCTCCAGCGCGAGATCGAGGAGGGCCGACATACAGTCGGCGGAGATCTGGAGAGTGTGGCCGAAGAGTTGCTGGAGCACATGCAGGGCGCGCGCGAGGATGTAAAGCTCGTCGCCGAGGTGTACTACCTCATACAACGCTATATCGCCCTCGTCAGTGACCCGCGTGCGGTCGAGCCTGAAGCGTACGATGAGTATCTTTGGGATTCGATCGAACAACGCGCGGCGATGAGCGCGATCGTCAACCCCTACGCTCCAGAGTCGAGCGAGCGGGCGTACTATATTACGCCTGCTTACAACTTCATCGCGATCACACGCCTCGTGCTTTATGCAAGCAGACGCGGCGACGCCAGCGATGTGCGATCCGAGCTCACGGATGCGATCACGACGAATCGAGCTGCTGTCGGCAGTGGCGAGGACGACGAGCTCGGCCTGTTGTCCACGTATGTTACCTCACGCTACGCAGGTGACGCGAGCGCACGCGAGAAGAGCGACGCGGATCCAGTCGTGTTCAGCATTCGCCGCATGCTCGCAGAGCAAGAAGCCACACTGGAGTAAGAGGACACTGTGTCAAAGCACTTAAGAGTTGTCCTTGTACTGGCTGGCTTACTTATCGCTTGCGCCGAAGACAAAGCCGTAGGCGAACAGAAGTTGTCAACGTTGCCCAAGAACGCTGAGGCGGCAGCCCAAGAGATCCTGGGCGACACGCTCGCGTTCCACAGCGTGGTTCACGCGGTCTACGGTCGGGTCAAAGGCGAGCTAAAGGCCAACCCCGACGTGCTGCTCGACGAGCTGGTGCGCGAGCCTTGGATGGATAGCACCTTGGGGCTCTGGGGCACCTACGACGTGGAGAATGAGTTAGGTGAGGTTCTGCAGGGGACCGATTGGGAGCACATCAAGCTCAACGCGCGCGCATCGTCCGCCCTCGACTTGTTCTCCAGTTTCGTGGCCGAGCCGCGCGCTAAGCTTAGCCAGCCTCTCAAGGAGATCATCTTAGACAACCTGGCGGATTCGTACTGGGACTTGGCTGCTGTGCTTACGTCGACTGGTTCGGTCGAGCTCGAGAACGCGTACCACTTCGCGCCCATGTTCAACATCATCGCTAGCGCGCGCATCATCGCGCTGGCCACCCAGGGCTACGGCGTCGAAAGCCTCGAAGAGATTTACGCGCAGACCATCGAGATCGACGAACGCCTCGTCGGCTCCAGCGTTGACAACCTCGGAACACTGTCCGACTACATCGCATCCCGCTTTTCGGGCACAACAGCCAGCGCACGCGAGAAAAACGAAGCCGACCCCATCGCCTACACCATCCGCCGCATGATCGGGGAACAACGAGCGGCGCTCGAGCAGTGATCTCCAAACCCCCGAGTTACGTTCCGCACAGGGCAAACCTGACTCACACCGGGGTGCACAATGAAGCGTGCCGAACGCCTCCGCGCGCGCGACCTCCACACGCTCGCACCATACCTCGCGCTGGCTGCCAGCGCACTGTTCGACACCGGGTGGAGCGGGACGTATATCAGTCACGGTGACACAACGAACATTGGATCGTAGATGCCCACGCAGGCTCGAGGTCATCGCTCGTGTCGGGGGAGGCGAGTGCGGTCATGCGCGCATCGAGTGTGGTGATGCGCTCTTCGAGCAGCTCACGGTAGTCCCAGCTCGACCACGTCGGCACGGCCTTTGCGGATTGATAAGCGGCCAGCGCGGCGGCTCGGTCTTGCGCTTTGGCGTACATGTCACCGAGGAACACCGCAGAGCCTTCGATGTTGTGCGCTGCATGCGGGTGGTTGTGGCACGCAGGGTCGCGCGCCAAGCCTGTGGCGACGCTGCCGCAATACACTTGGTTCTCGCGCACGGCGTCGATCGCATTCTTGAAGTCCGGGTCGCTCGCAGGCAGATCCGCGTACACGAGCAGCTTCGAGAACAACACAAACCCCGGGTAGTGCTCGATGCCACGGTTCAACACGTCGAAGCCCTGTGCGATCAGCGTGTCGTCCTCCAGCATGCGGCCCATGCGGATCTTGATCGGGCCGAGCCAGGCGGGGATTCGGTGATCGGTCGGGCACATCGCGTACGCGCGCTCGAGCTCGCGCTGAGCGACCTCGATCGTATCGAGTGACAGAAATGGATCGAGGGATTCGAGCTCGAGGGGCTCCGCGACGCGCCACAGGCTCGCAAGACCCAAGAGCAAAGCAAACTCTTGTTCATTGGGATGCTCGCTCGCGGCAGCCGCTAGCGCGTCGATCATCGCGCCGCGACCCTCGAGGTCACCGCCCCGCAGGGCTTGCCAATGGCGCAGCGTGGCTGCATGCGCGCTGCTCATCGCGCTGTAGCACTCGGAGACGCCGAGCGGCCGCCCGTTCGGTCCCGATTTCATGCCCGCATCAGGCTCCGGCGTCGGGTCGGCGCCTGCGTCGTCCATGAGCGCGTCGCCTCCGACCACCGGTGAGGTTGGTGCTGGTGCGCCAGCAGGACCCGCCGCCGTGCCTGCGTCCATCTGGACTGGGATGGTGGCGCAATCGGAGCCGCAGCCATCAGCGGCGGCAGACTCGGTGGGCGCAGTGGGCTCGGGGGCTTGCGGAGCTGCAGCTACGGGCGGCGCAGCACCCATTTTGACTGGAGGTGCTGGATTGTTGCAGGCCACGAGTAGCGGCAGCACGAACAGCCACCCACGGTGCTTCATATGCGCGCACCGTACGATGTTCCCGGTCAAAGCGCGAACGCACTGTCAGTCAAACACAGGGCGATGCGGGCAGCGAAATGTCCTAAGCCTGGAGGGTTCGAGGCCGCTAGCGCGCACCTTCTGCGAGCAGGGTCACGAAGTCCGGATCGTGTAGGAACGCGCTGAAGATAGCGGAGAAGCTCGAGACGAGCACTGCAGTGAGATGAGCGAACAAACGCATAGATACGTGTTATCTGCGAGCGCATCATGCGCCAACGCTTCTTGATCGGAATCGCCTTGCTCCACAGCGCCTGTGTGCATACTGCTTCTTCGTCTGCGCCCGTGACCGTCGTCAAGAGTGATGCGCAGCGCAGCGCGCCAGACGCTGAGCACGGGTTATACGAGATCATCTTGCAGCTGGCGCGCGATCCAGCGGCACAAGCGAAGCTCGCTCCCGCAGCGCGCGTGGTCTTCCACGGCGAGGAGACGACCGACGAACCGCTGAAAGACGCATACAACGAGCTCAGCTGGGTGCGCGAGTCGCCACCCCCTCTGGTCACGGGCACGGCGTCCGAGTCGGACTTGGACGATACCGTGGTGCGCTGCGTGGCCGCTGAGCTCCGGTGCAGTATCGAGCAGCCTGGTGGAGAGACCATCTTTCGTTTCGCCTATACTGCAGAAGGCACCGATCGCAGAGTCGTGCTCAGCATGATCGAAAGCGCAGAACCCTAGCAGAGGCGGCTCGGCGCACACGCTGGCGGTGCATCAGTATCTGCCGCTGATTGTGACGTCGCCGCTGGTGGCTGCGACCCAAGGGCTGATGCCGATGCTGACGTCGAAGATACTGTTTAGGCATTGTGCGGGTCTGCGCTGTCGCAACTTTCGCAACATGCTCCGGCGCATTCGAGCGCTCGCGAGGCGGTTGCTGTGCAACTCACAGCTTGCGCCCGAAACCAGCCGTTGCAGCGGGCTCATGCGAGGTGCGGGCCGAGCAGCTGCGCGATCCAGCTCATGACTACTCGGACTTGGCGGGGGACCTGTCGACCGTGTGCGTGTACCAGTGAAACCGGCAGCGGCTCGCACGTGTGCTGCGGCAACACTTCGACGAGATCACCGGCCGCGATGTTCGCGAGCACGCCCGAGCGCGGGGCTTGAATGATGCCGAGCCCCGCGAGGCAGGCTGCGTTGTAGGAGTCCGTGCTGTTGACCGTGATCGCGCTGTGCATCGGCAGCTCGCGATAGCCGTTGCCAGCGCGATATTCAAAGCCCGGTGCGCCTTTGCCCAGCTGCAGCGAGTAGTGCACGACTAGGTGCCGCGCGAGATCATCGAGCGAACGCGGCACACCATAGCGCTTCAGATAGGCAGGGCTCGCGCAGTTTGTCATCGTCATCTCACCGAGTTTGCGTGCGACCAGCCCGGACTCGCTGAGCTTCCCGACGCGCAGCACGCAGTCGAACCCTTCGCGGATCACATCGACGCGTCGATCTGTAGTGCTCAAGAGCAGCTCGAGCTGTGGATGTGCGGACAGTAGCTCGGGCAGCTTCGGGATGAAGAGCGAGCGAGCCAAGCTCTGCGGCATGTCGACACGTACGCGCCCGCGCAACGCGCTCGGCGCCTGGAAGAGCGCTGCCAGCTCGTCTGCATCGCGCACGAGCTGACGTGCGCGACAATCCCGACCTCAATCGCATGATCGCGGGCGTGACAGCGCTCGGCCGCGTCGGCCTACCGGATGACATCGGCGCTGCCGTCGCGCTGCTGCTCGCCCCGGAAAGCGGCTGGATCACCGGCCAGCGCATCGAGGTCTCGGGCGGCATGAATCTCTGAAAATCAGAATGAAGTTAGGTGAATGCGCACAGAGGGAGAGGTGCGCCACTTAAAATTGTGCAGGTGCGTGGCAACAAATTGTCTCGTCGTACGTTGATGACTACGGCTTGCCCTGCGAGGTGAGCGCGACTCGAGGGGACACATCCATGTACAAGCTCGTGAAATACAGCACGGCAGGCCTTGCGTTTCTGTGCGCTCCAGCTGCTCTGGCAGAACCCAACGCGGCTGAGGGCTCCGCTTCCGCGACCACGAACGCGGCTCCGGGTGCAGCACGAGTGTTCAGCTATGCCGCGGCCAGCGGCGCTGTCGAGAGCCTGTTTCTTCGCGAAAGTCTAACGGCTGGCGGCGAGAGGCTTACGGGTCTGACGCATCTCGCACAAGGCACACGTGTCTGGGAGGAGGCGCGGTACGATCACGCCGGAAGGCTCGTTCGTGCGGAGTCCGTGTGCTCATTGCCGTCGGGCGAAAGTACGAGCGTGACCTTCGAGCCGGGTGCGGGTGCGGTCGAAACACGCAGCGTACGCGGGTTTCGTCGCTGGTCCGTACCCACCGACTACGAATGGGTTTGGCTCCCGTCCGGGTGCGGGGAGAACGCCGCAGCGGCGCCGATCACAACGCCCGTCGCAGCCCTGGTCGCAGCGCGCGCATCCAAACATCAGAGCGTGCTGCGTGTGATCGACCCGCATCGCTACTCAGGCCATACCGTCATGGTCGATCAGGTCGTGGTACGCGAAGATGCTCATGCCAACTGGGTTGTCCTCGGGGACGACGCGGTGCTCGTCCGTGACGATGTCCCGCTGCGCTGGCATGCCAACGCGCTTGACGTCGACGTCGAGCAACGCTGACGTGGGTGTTTGACCTATTTGACGTGGCCGCGTGTAGAGCTATGAAGCGAGTAGCTCTATGCGCGCGCTCATCCTCGTCGATCTCCAATACGACTTCATGCCCGGCGGTGCCCTCGCGGTTTCGGACGGCGACGCCACCGTGGCGGTCGCAAACCAGCTCACGCCGAGGTTCGAGCTCGTGGTCGCGACGCAGGACTGGCACCCTGCTGACCACGGCAGCTTCATCACGCAGCACCCCCACAGCGCGATCGGCAATCAGATCCAGCTGGATGGGCTCGCGCAAACTGTCTGGCCCGTGCACTGCGTGCAAAACACGCGTGGCGCAGAGCTGCACGGCGAGCTCGATCGCAGTCAGATCGACTGCATCATTCACAAAGGTACCGAGCGTACGGTCGACAGCTACAGCGGCTTCTTCGACAACGCACGCCGCAAGAGCACAGGCCTCGCCGATTACCTCAAAGCACGCGGCGTCGACGAGGTGTTCGTGCTCGGCCTCGCCACCGACTACTGCGTCAAGTTCACAGCCCTCGACGCAAACAGCCTAGGCTTCCGCACCCACCTCATCACAGACGCCTGCCGCGCGGTAAACCTAACACCAGGCGACGATCAACGAGCATTCGCCGAGTGCCAAGCAGCAGGCATCGACCTCATCCAAAGCGCTAACATCACTAAGCGCTGATGCTGCGCGGTTGCCAACTGTGGCGGCACAGCGTCGAGCGCTCAATGAGCAAGCGCAATCGACCGCGAACCCGAATCGTATTCAAGCGACTGCAGCTGCGGATACCCCATCCGCCGCCACTCGCGCTCCGCAACGGGACGGACGCAACTGTGGTTGCTAGCGACCGAGACCTTGTTCAATTTTGTCGGCTCAGGTTCGCCCAATGCCCCAGTCCCTTCGATCTAGATCTCCCACGGTGCTACTGGCGATACTTGGCAGTTTGTTAGTTGGTTTGGCCGCGTTCATCGCGTGCGATCGCGTCGCCTTTCTGCGCGAGGCGAGCGGAGTCCCCGGCACAATCGTCTCGCTGAACGCAGGACCGGCACATCCCAATGTCGAGTTCACTACTTCGGTGGGTCAAACGATTCAATTTTCTGAGAACGGATGGATCTCCTACCGCGTGAACGACCGCGTTCGCGTCCTCTACGATCCCGCTGATCCAGAACACACCGCATGGGTTGATGATCCGGGTGCACTATGGTTTGCGCCGAGCTTGCTAACGGGCCTCGGCCTCTTCGCGTGGCTACTCGGCGCCCTAGCTGCAACCAAACTTCGTCGAATTTTCGCGTCGAATCTCTAGGAGCTCCAGCACAATGAAGCCTCTTCGAAAGAGCAAGTGGGAGTTTAATACGTCGAACGGGGCGGGACTCTCGGTGGGGGTCGTCGGTGCCGAGGGTGGCAGCGTCACGCTGAAAGATCCGCACGGCAAGCCAGTCGTGTTCTACTACGGCGCGGTTGGCGCGGGACTTTCCTTCGGCGTCAAGCTGCCCAAGTTGGGCAAGATCAAACTGCCGGGTCTCGCTGGCTCCACCGAAGACTTCCCAAGCGGCGGCGTTTTATACATTTCGCCCATGTTTACGCGTGAGGAGCTGACTGTCGATGACATCAATGGTGGGTGCATGTTCCTTGAAGTCGGAGGCGGAATCGCCTGGGGCGGCGCGGCTTATTCGATGGCGTGTGGAATGAACCAAGCTGCAATGCTGAGCGGCATTGCGCAACCAGGACTCTTGGCTCACGCGCTCAATACCGCCACGGGCTACATGGTATTTGCTGGCGCAAACTATGGGCTGCAGGCTGGCATCGGAGTGACTCAGTTCGTCGGGGCGATGCACGCAGGCTCGAGCCGCTGAGTAGGACTTCGATATGAGTGGACCTCGTCCGACCAGGCTTTGTGACGTGTGTGAGTCGGTGATTGCAGGCGACGAGCTTGTCGTCACTTGCAGCGAGCTCGTCACTTGCTCTCAGTGCGGAAGGTTAAGCCGGCTTCGCGGAGTAGGCGTTCCATGGTGGGTAGGGAGGCTGGGCCTATTCCGTGTAGTGCTAGGAGGGTTTTTTTTGTGTGCTTTGCGAGGGCTTTCACGTTGCGGATGCCTGCGTGTTCTAGTGCGCGACCAGCTGGTCCGGAGAAGTTGCTGAGGAAGCCTTTCGTAGGCTTTTTCTCTGCTTCGCAGGTCGGGCAGGTGGGGCAGTCCGAGCTCTTTACGAAGGGGTGACCGTTTGCACAGACGCGTTGTCGCTTTGCTGCTGCCATGTCGCTTCGAGCCTCCGGCGAACGACTAAATCACGGATCACGGACAACCGCCGTCCTCGATCCCCCAAAACAAAGAGACCAGCGAGCGCAATGCTCGCTGGTCTCTTCGAGATGTTCGCGACGAAAGAGGCTTACATGTCTTTCTTCGCGCCGGCTTTGATCCACTCGCACAGGGCGTCGATGCCCTCTTGCGGGAGTAGCTGCGGCGCAGCGTCGCTCGACAACGGCATGCGGCGACCACAGATCGGCGTCATCGAGGTGATCTTGCTGTAGACAATCGAGGTCTCACAGTTGCCGGGCGTAACGAGCTTGCCTTTGCCACCACACTGGCCGGGCGCCATCATCGATGCGTCTTTGTCGACGAGTGATTCGTATGCGCGATCGGGAGACGAGAGGTCCGGGGAGGCGAAGATGCCGCCCGTCGCGTGGCAGCTCATGCACATGTCGCGCAGCGCGAGTGTGTAGGCCGCGAGGAAGCTGCCCTTCGGGGCCGCCATGTTGCCGGGGGTCGCGCTGCCGCCGCTGCCAGCTGCAGCACTGGGAGCACCAGCCGTGCCCGAGCCCGAACCGCCGGCGCCGCTGCCAGCGGCAGACGTAGTCGGCGCGGCTCCGCTACCCGCAGTCGCAGGTTTGCCAGCAGTTCCGACTGTGCCGCTGCCCGCGCCGCCCGCTGCCGGAGCGGTCGACCCGCCAGCTGCAGTGCCGGGCGTGCCAGCGTTTGTTGTCGGTGCAGCCATGCCAGCGGCAGTGTTATTGGACTGCGTGGTAGGGTCTGGTTCGTTGCTCGCGCATCCGAATAGGCAAAGCGCTCCGCACATCACATAGGTCGCGTAATCTTTCATCTCACCCTCGCAAACACGTGACTTCTCGGATCTTCTGGCGCACGGACAAGTGCCGGATGGGCGCTCGTCGCGCAATCGTTAGGGGTCGGGCTTCCTACAGGTTCGCCCGCCCCGGATGCATACGACGTGCAGGCCAGTCTGTCTTCTCGACTGTGTCGATGTGACTGACTGAGGTAGTTCATTTTCTCAGCCGATGCGTCACCCCAATCGGGACACCGCGCGGTCGCGAAGATCCCTTTCGGACAGGACGGCCGACCCGGCACGAATCACTCGGCAAAAGCGCGCGTTAGCGCGCGCGGTCGAGACGTGCTCGCAAGGCGCGCAAGCGCGCTGCGGCGTCGGGCTGACGCGTGGCTGTGATCTTGGCGGTGAGCGCGCGCAAGGCCTCCGTGCCGTATGCGCGCGTGATCAAGCTGGAAGCCTCGGCGTCGGACCTGCCGCTCGCCACCAGGTCGAGCAGGCTGTCGAGCAGCTCAGGGGCCCCACGCGCGGAGAGATCGGTTTTGATGGCGCTCGCGAACTGCGCCACGGCGTCGGAGCGCCAATTGCGATTGAGGTACATCATGCCGAGCAGCAGCTGTCCGCGCGGGTCGCCTGGATGGCTCTGACTGTAGGTACGCAGCGTGCCGGCCACGCGCTCGTCCCCGATGCCACCGGCCAGGATCGACTTGCGAATCCCCCGCAGCTCCGCAGGGGCCCCACGCGTCCAAGGATTGCGCGGCTTGGGCGGCCCCGGTACTGCAGCGATCGGCACTGCAGCCGAAGGCGGCGCAGAGGTTGCCGCTGACGGCGGCGGTGCTTCGGCGATCACTGCGCCGGGCTGGGCGTACGGGCTTACCTCGGGCGTCGCAGTCGCCCCGCTCCCAGCGGCCGGCGGCGGCGGCGCTTCAGCTTGGGCTGTGGCACCGGCAACTGTTGGTGGCGGTTGGGCGCTGGGCAGCTCCTTTGCAGGTGCGAGCGGCTCGACCTGGCTCGGGCTCGGGCTCGGCGTCGGGAGTGCAGTTGATGGCGGCAGAGATGGCGCATCACCAGAAGCCTCGCGCTGCGACTCGGGCAACGAGCGCGCCCAGGCCGCCACGCGAGAGCCCAAGTACAAGCTGCGCTCACTGAAGGAAGTAAGCGCCACGCCACTGCGCTTCCCGACATGCACCAGCGCGGCCCGGCCCTCGGCGTCGCGTACCAAAAGCAGGATCACAAACAGCTGCACGACCACCGCGAACACGCACAACACCCGCAGCCAGCGCAGCGTGTGCCCGAGCGGAGGCAGCGCCCGCCGCGCGGTCAACAGCGCTTGTGTCTTGCTTGCAGCTGGTGGCGGCAAGGTCCCGGCGCCCTGGTGACGGATGACCGCGATCGCCTCGAGCATCTCCCGCGCATGCTCGAAGCGCTCCTCGCGTCGCTTCGCCATGGCACGCCGGATCACGCCTTCCAAAGCCGCATCGAGCCTACGCGAAGGCGAAGTGCGCTCGAGCGCGGGTACCGGCTCGACGAGATGACTGCGCACCTGATCGATCGCGTCGCCTTCGAACGGCAGCCGCCCCGTCAGCATCTGATAGAGCAGCACACCCACCGAATACACATCGCTGCGCGCATCCACGACGTCGCCGGTCGCTTGCTCCGGAGACATGTACGCAGGCGTCCCGACCACGCTGCCATCGCGCGTCAACGTGGCATCGCCTTTGGCTCCGGGCGCGAGCACAGTGGTCTTCGCGAGCCCGAAATCCAGCAGCTTTACGCGCTCGCCGTCGTGCACCCGCTGCAGGAACACGTTACTGGCCTTGAGGTCGCGGTGCACGACACCCGCCTCGTGCATGAACGCGAGCGCGTCCAAGAGCTCATCTGCGAAATGCAGGCCCTGCTCGAAGGGCAAGCTGCCAGCCCGCAGCCGCTGCGCCAGCGTCTCGCCCTCGAGCAGCTCGGTCACGATGTACGGCTGCCCGTCGGCCACCCCGTAGTCCAGAATCGACACGATGTTCGGGTGTTCCAGCGCTGCCAGCGACCGGGCCTCGCGCTCGAACCGCGCGCGCTGCACGTCGCTCGCAAACATGCTCTCGTGCAGCAGCTTGACCGCGACCTGCCGCGCGAGCTTGGTCTGGACGGCGCGGTACACCGAGCCCAGACCCCCGGCGCCGATCTCGGCTTCCAGCTGGTAGCGCCCGTCGATGCACTCCCCCGCGCGAGACACGCGCTCCGACGTTATGACGTCCGACGTCACCCGTCCGATCCTACACGATCGGCGCGGGGTTTACCCCAGCGAGCGCCTGGGCTACGAAGCCCCCGGACCGGGCAAACCAAAGCCACAAGAGAGGATCGGGCAATGACGGACGATTTGTTTTCGGTGAAGGGCAAGCGATTCTTTGTCACGGGCGGAGCGTCCGGGGTCGGCCGTATGATCACCGAGGGCTTGGCCGAGCGCGGCGCCCGTGTATTCACCTGTGGCCGCAAGCAGGAGTCGATCGCGGAGCTGCTCAAGGATCTCAAGGAAAAGCGCGGCCTCGACGTGACCGCCGAGCCCGCGGATCTCGCGAAAGTCAGCGAGATCGAGCGTATCGTTGCGCGCGTGAGCGCGGTGTTCGGCGGCGAGCTCGATGTGCTCGTGAACAACGCCGGTGCGACCTGGGGCGCGCCGATCGATGAATATCCGGAGACGGGCTGGGACAAGGTCATGGACCTCGACGTGAAGTCGCTGTTCTTCACCACGCAGAAATGTCTGCCCTTGCTGCGTAAAGCCGCGAAGAAGCAAGATGCGCCCGCGCGCGTGATCAACGTCGGCTCGATCTCGGGCATCCATTTCCCGCTGGACGACGCCTGGGCGTACCACCCCGCCAAGGCAGCTGTGCATCATTTGACCGGCACGATGGCGAAGAAGCTCTCGCCCGAAGGCATCAACGTCAACGCGATTGCGCCGGGTCTGTTCCCCAGCAAAATGACCGCGTACGTGATGCCCGGCGGCGATTCCAGCGCAGTTTCACAGTTTATTCCCGCGGGCCGGGTCGGTCGCCCGAGCGACATCGTCGGCACCGTGATCTACTTGGCTTCGACGGCCGGCGCTTACACCACGGGTGCCACGATCAAGGTGGACGGCGGCAGCGCCCTGAGTTAAACCGGGCCGTCGCGGGCACGTACAAGCGCGGCGAAGCGACCTGCTTCGCCCGCGCGGCTCTTAGCTCGCGCTGAAAGCCAAGCGAGCACCATGACCGCGCCGTCCATCTCCAACGTTCTGGCCCAGCGCTACGCGAGCGCTGAAATGCGCCAGCTCTGGTCCGCGGAAAATAAGGTCGTCCTCGAGCGCCGACTGTGGATCGCGCTCCTGCGCGCGCAGCGCTCGCTCGGCATCGCGGTGCCGGACCAGGCGATCGGCGCGTACGAAGCGGTCGTCTCCAAGGTCGACCTCGACTCGATCCGGGCGCGCGAGCGCGTGACGCGACACGACGTCAAGGCGCGCATCGAAGAGTTCTGTGCGCTCGCCGGCTACGAAGAGATTCACAAGGGCATGACCTCGCGCGATCTCACCGAGAACGTCGAGCAGATGCAGGTGCGGGACGCGCTGCTCTTGGTGCGCGATCGCATGGTCGCGTCGCTGTGCCGGCTCTCGGACCTGGCCGCGAGCCACGCGACGACCGTGATCACGGGCCGCTCGCACAACGTCCCGGCGCAAGCCACCACGCTCGGCAAGCGCTTCGCCAACGCGGGTGAAGAGCTGCTGCACGCGTTCAACCGCATCGAGCAGCTGTGCTCGGACTATCCGCTGCGCGGCGTGAAGGGCCCGGTCGGCACGCAGCAAGATCAGCTCGATCTGCTCGATGGCGACCGCGCCAAGGTGCAAAAGCTGGAGACCGCGGTCGCTAAGCACCTCGGCTTCAAGAACCTGCTTACAAACGTAGGTCAGGTGTATCCGCGTTCGCTCGACTTCGAGGTCGTGAGCGCGCTCGTCGGTGCAGGTGCTGGCCCCTCGAGCCTCGCGATCACGATCCGGCTGATGGCTGGCCAAGAGCTGCTGACCGAAGGCTTCAAAGCCGGCCAGGTCGGCTCGTCCGCCATGCCGCACAAGATGAACACGCGCTCGTGCGAGCGCATCAACGGCTTCAAGCACATCCTGGCGGGTTACGTCACCATGCTCAGCGGGCTCGCCGGTGACCAGTGGAACGAGGGCGACGTCAGCTGCTCGGTGGTGCGCCGCGTCGCGCTGCCGGATGCGTTCTTCGCCAGCGACGGCCTGTTCCAAACGTTCCTGCACGTGCTCGGTGAGCTCGGCGCATTTCCGGCGGTGATCTCGCGTGAGCTTTCGCGTTACCTGCCGTTCTTGGCCACGACCAAAGTGCTGATGGCAGCGGTGCGCAACGGCAAGGGTCGCGAGCATGCGCACGAAGCCATCAAAGAGCACGCTGTGGCTGTGGCGCTCGCGATGCGCGAGCAAGGCCGGGAGCAGAACGATCTGTTGCAGCGCCTGGCTGCAGATCCAAGGCTCGGACTTTCACAGCAGCAGCTCGCGAGCGCGCTCGAAGAGCCGCTGACCTTTGTGGGTGCCGCGCCCGAACAAGTGCAAGCGTTCGTCGAGCAAGTGCGACCGATCGTTGTGCGCTATCCGGAAGCTGCTCGATATCAACCCGATCCAATGCTGTGATGCCCTAAGTGCCCTGACCGAGCGCACTACTGGCTGTGGTGTCAGGTAAGCGCATTCGATCTGTGTTCGAACGATAAGTGCGCGCGCTTACGCCTGACATCTTTGCTGCACCAAGCTCTCTCGTTTAGGCTCGCGCATCGTGAAGCTCTCAGTTGTCGAACGCCCCGGCGCGCACGCTCTGGTCGGTGCGATCTGTTGCGTGCTGTTCACACTGCTTTCGGCGGCTTGCCAAGTGTACGATCGCAGCGCGACGCGCACGCGCGCCTCGAATGTGCAAACGTCCCAAGACGCTGCCATACCCGACTGTCACAGCGATGCCGCGTGCACCGGGGACTCGTGCCTCGAAGTCTGCAATGGTCGCGACGACGACTGCGATGGGCAAGTCGACGAGTCTGCTGCTGACAGCTGCATGCTCGACAACGCACAGGCCGTGTGTCGCGATGGCGCGTGTCAGATCGTGCGCTGCGCCGACGACCACCGCGACTGCGATCAAGATCCAGAGAATGGCTGTGAGGTCGCGCCCGATGCCGTAGAGCATTGTGGCCAGTGTCAGCGAGCTTGCAGCGCGCAGCACGGCAGCGTGCGTTGTGTCGCTGGACGCTGTGAGCTGGACACTTGCGACGCCGGCTACGCGGATTGCGACGGCGACGGGCGCAGCTGTGAGATCGAGCTGGCCAGTGACGAAACCCACTGTGGTGAATGTCAGCGCAGCTGCGGCTTCCTCGTCGAGTCCCCGCATGCCGCGAGCGTGTGTCGCAACGGCAGCTGCCAGGCCGAGTGCGTGGATGGCTTCGGTGATTGCGATGGCAAGCCCGAGAACGGCTGCGAACGCTCTCTGTTGACCGACGTTGATTGTGGTGAGTGTGGGGTAGCGTGCACGCTGGCGAATGCCGAAGCGCAGTGCGTCGAGGGCGTGTGTGAGCAGCGCGGCTGCTCCCCAGGTTATGCGGACTGTAATGCTGACAATCAGGGCTGTGAGCAGTCACTGTCAGACACAACCAGCTGCGGAGCGTGCGCTCAGCGTTGCGAGTTTGCGCACGCACAGGCGCGTTGCAACACCGCTGAGGCGAGCTACAGCTGCGAGCTCGAGCGCTGCGACGACGGCTGGGAGAGCTGCGACGGCGCGAACGACAACGGTTGCGAGCGCGACACGCGCAGCGTCGCAGCGAATGGCGACGGGCCGTGTCGACCTGATCCGGGCTGTCAGGTCGAGCGGCTGGGTGATCGCCAGTTGTTCTTCTGCGACATGCGCCTGTCGTGGCAAGCCGCGCGCGCCATCTGTAAGAACCAGCGCGGTGGTGACTTGGCCGAGCTGCGCGATGCAGAGACGCGCATCCTCATGCTTTCGCGTGTAAACCAACGCGTCTGGATAGGTCACAACAGTCTGGTCGAAAACAGTGTGTGGACCTGGGCGAGCACAAACGGTCCGTTCTGGCAGGGCGCCGCCAACGGGCGCGCGCAGAACGGCGCGTACACGCGCTGGGCGAGGTACGAGCCGAATGGCTCCGGGCGCTGCGGCGCGCTCACTGCGAACGCTGAGATGGACGACCTCGATTGCGCCACGCAACAGCCTTTCATCTGCGAGCTCGGACCGGACCGTTGTCCGGACGACCCTGACAAGTTCCATCCGGGCCAGTGCGGCTGCGGAATACCCGACACCGACGCGAACGAAAACGGCTTTGCCGAATGTCCAGATTGAACGCTCTCAGACGGTTTTAGGGCGCCCTGGGACGCTGGCCGAACGTCGCACAACCGGTTATTGTGCCGCGCGTGAAAGCCGAAGCGAAAAAAGTAGTCTCCATCGATTACACCCTGACCGACGATGAGGGCAGCGTCCTGGACACCTCGGAGGGTCGCGGGCCGCTTGCATATCTTCACGGTGCAAAGAACATCGTTCCCGGCTTGGAGAAAGCCATCGATGGCAAGGGTGAAGGCGAGACGATCGAGGTCAAGGTCACGCCGGCCGATGGCTACGGCGACTACGACCAGAGCGCGATTCGCAATGTGCCCGTGCGCAAGCTTCCCGAGGGGAAGCGTCCGGACGCCGGTGAGATTCTGCAGGTGCAGACGCCCGAAGGTCCGCGTCACGTGACCGTGCAGTCGGTGCGTGGCGACTACGCCAAGATCGACTTCAATCACCCGCTCGCCGGCAAGAACCTGTACTTCAAGGTCACGATCAAAGAGATCCGCGACGCTACGGCTGAAGAGATCGACCACGGCCATGCCCACTCGAAGGGCTCTGGTCACGATCACGCCCAAGAAGCCGAAGCTCCAGCGGGCGGCTGAATCGTCCTGATGAAGTGAACGTTTCGCCGCGGCGTGGGCACTGACCTCGAGAATTGAAAAGGAGGTGCTCATGCTTTGGCCTAACGCTTTTCGTAAGGGTGCGTTTGTGTGTGGTGCGCTGGTTTGTGTCGCCTGCGCGAGCGACAGCCACAGCAGTGCCGCTGATGGCGACGACAAAGAGGTCGCGCCCGCGCGCGCTGAGCTCAAGTGTCACGCTGCTGAGCTCGAGCCTGATCTAGAGAGCGAATTCATCGCGGGAAGCGCCGTCGATCTCAGCGCGGGTGAGCTGAAGATCGAGGACGGCGCCGAGTACATCGTCAGCTCGACCTACGGCATTCCCAAGCGCGGAGCAGATGGCGAGTACTTATCCCCGCGCTATCAGACGTTGATGGGCATGCTCATTCAAAAGCTGCAGACGCAGCCGGGTTTGCTCGCACTGCAAGTGAGCAGCTCGGAGCGTTGCGGATCGGGGCGCACGTTGGCGGTGTGGGAGTCCGAAGAGCTCATGTATGACTTCGTGACGACGGGGCCGCACCTCGAAGCGATGAGCTCCGCGGAAGAGCTCTTGCAGCCCGGCTATGCAGTCACGCATTGGACCGCGAGCTCGCGCGAGCAGATGTCGCTGACGGCGGCGCCCGCGCACCTCAAGGATTACTTCTAGTTGAGGCGCTGTCGTTGTGTCGCGGAGGAGAGCGGCTCGGGCCCGCGCTCTTCTTCGTGCAGCTGACGTGTCAGTGCTTCGCAGCTCTCGCTGAACTGGCTGAGCCACGCAGGCAACACGGGGGACTGCGTGCGCGTGCTCAGTCCGCCTAAGAGCTCGCTCGGGTAGATGGTTCTGCGTCCCGACTTGAACACGCAGCGCACGGCGACGAGACCGGACACATGCTGCTCGACCAAGAAGCGGTGCTCCAGGAAGATGCAGCGCCGCTCCCAGCCGACCAAGCGCGTCTCCAGCGTGAAACTTTGCAGCAGCTTCAAGTCGCGCCGGAACTTGGCGATCGAGTCTGCGATCAGCGGGATCGCGTGGAAGCGGCGTGCTTGCGCGAGCACGCCGGAGCGTAGGAACCACGTCACGCCACCGAGATCTGCGAGCGTGAGATAGCGCCCGTTGTTCACGTGCAAGTTGCCGTCGATGTCGTCCGGCCAGACGCGTAAGCTGACGCGCGTCGGTTCGAACAAATCGATGCGGGGTTTCTTGAGGGCACTCGCGCCGACACTGATCAAGCGTAGCCACGGGTACATCGCTCTAGCTTACCGCAAACCGCGCAACAGAGTGTGCGGCCGATCACGCTTACAATGAGATTTGTGTCCCGCGTCACTGCGCTGCAATGTCACTCAGGATTTCGTCCCCCAGGGGTGTGACGCTCACGAGATTGAGCCAATGCGCAGCGCTGGCGGTACGCAGCGCGCGGCAATGGACTTTCCTCGTTTTCCATTCGGAAACGTCGCAGCGCTGGGCGTCAGAGGCCTGCGCTTGTTAGGTCGCTTTCCATGGCCTGGGTGCGCTCGGCGAGGTTCGACAGCAGGGTTTGGTAGGCCGACTCGAACTGTTCGTTCGTGACTTCCTTGCGACTAGGATCCTCTGCGCGCACGGAGTCGCGGATCTGGTCGTACATCTTCGCCGCCACATCAGGCAGCGCGAGGTTGTCGTAGATCGTGATCACTTCGCGAACGACCTCTGCGTACGTGGGCCTGCAGCTGCTGCTGCCAAGGCACCCGCCCGTCGCGCGACCGGGGTCACCGCTGCGGTCGCCGAAGAAGATCCTGCCACCCGCATCGCGCGCGGTGGGCACGTTTTCGTACAACGGCGCGTTGAACAGCGGAATGAACTTGCGCGCGGGCGTGGGGTTTTCGTCGTAGATCGGAAACGGCTTCATCGACAAGTCGTGACCCCACGGCAGGAACGTAAACTTGCCGCTCGACGGGTTGTGATAGATGCGGAAGTTGTTCGGTTCGTAGTAGGTGTAGCTGTAGCCGTCCCACTGGTTGACCGCCGCCTCGACCGCGGTAAAGCGCAGGTAGTGAGTGGTGTCCAGGATCGTGTCGAGATCGTCGAGGTACGTGCCGCTCTGCGCCGAGTCGATGGCGCTGATCAGCATGGTGAGGTCGGCGCGGTTATTCGCTGTCTCGTTGGTCTGGAGATCGAAGCTAGCCTCCTCACCCGAGACGAAGTCCGACATGCCGTCTTCGTACAGGTTGCCGTCGTCGCTCGTGAACCAACGGCGCAGGAATGTCTTGTCCTCGGATTCGATGTTCGCGTAGACGCCGAACAGCTTGTCGTTCACATACACAAGCGCGTGGTTGCAGCGCGGTGCAGGCAGGTTGGCTGCGCGATAAACGCGGTAGGCGAGGCACTCCGCCATGTACGTGGCGTCGGCCAACATGTTGTTGAGCGTGATGCGATTCAGCCCGAGCAACCGCTGGTTGGCTACGTACTCGTCGAGCTTGAGCTTGAACGCTGCTTTCTGCGTCAAGTTGCGCCGGCTCGACTCGCCCTTGATGCGTACACCCACGTCCGCGAGCGTGGTGTCGCCGTAGGTGAGCGAGCCATGCGTGTAGACATCGGGTGTTGTGCCGAGCGCCGCTTCGGAGGCTGACGGCAACGTGATGTCGAAGCGCTGCAGCACGTCGGGATCGAACAGCTCGTCACTGCCATCGTTCGCGCCGCTTCCAGCTGCATTGCCACCGCTGCCGGATGAGCCACCGCCGGAGCCGCCCCGGCCACCGCTGCCTGCGCGTCCGCCGCTGCCAGCTGCAGCCTCGCCTGCACTCGCGTCGTGGTCACCGCTTCCGCCTTTGCCGCCGGTGGTGTTTGGTTTTCCTCCGCTGCCACCCCTGCCGCCACTGCCGCCTTTGGCTGCGCTGCCGGCGCCGCCGGTCGGAGGAACGGTCTCACGCGCGCACGCGCTGGCGAGACCAATAAGGATGGGGGTGAGGGCGATCAATAGACGTGGCTTAAGCATGTGCGTCTTCGCTATGGGTGCAGGTCGGCGCCGACTCGGCCTCCGTATCTTGCGGAGACTTGCCGTTTAATCCAAGCGCTGCTTAGCGTTGGCCTACTGCAAACAACTGGTGATTGCCGCCAGACGCTGCGCGCGCACGGATCGAATTGATTCAGAATGTCGCGCGCGTTTCTGGGGCGCAAGCTGCCGGGTTCGCCCGCGGCAAACCGCCAAACCCTTGGGAAAAAAGCCCGAGCGTATTCGCGCTTACGATGTGCGCTGCTGCAGGGAAAGTCGCGCCGCAAACAGTCTCAGGATCGCGCGCATGGAGCTCTCAGCGCACACGCGTAGGGCGCCACAGAAGATACGTTCTCGTCCGGTCACTATCGAGCCCGAGCCCGGCCACGAGCAATCGCAGCGAAGCCCGATGCTCTTCCAACGTGGTCTCACGACCGTCTAGGCGCAGGCGCCGTGCCGATTCGGCCTCGGGCTCGGGCTCGGGCTCGGGCTCGGGCGTTGGTTTAGGGGGCACGGCGGGCCGGGCGCGTGGTAAGTCTGCGGGCCGCTGGCTCCCGTACAAGAGGTAACAACGTGGATCGTCTCTTCCTCGCCCTTGCTGGCTTGAATGGGTTCTTGGGCGTGATGCTCGGAGCTTTCGGCGCTCATGGCTTGCGCAACTCTCTCGCGTCCGCGCCCGACGGCGTGCGCCGGCTCGAGGTCTGGGAGACAGGCGCGCACTATCAGCTCGTGCATGCGGTCGCGCTCGGCGTGATCGCCGCGCTCGCGACGCGCTTCCAGTCGCAAGCCTTACCGATCGCCGGCTATCTGTTTCAAGCGGGCATCGTGCTGTTCAGCGGCAGCTTGTACGTCGTCGCGTTCACCGGCATTCGCAGCTTCGGCGCGATCACACCCTTCGGTGGCCTGTGCTTTCTTGCCGGCTGGATGAGCGTGATCATCGCGGCGTTCAAGCAGCCGTGAACGCAAACGTTGCATGTTTTCCGCGTGCGTGGCGTGTAGGGCAGGTATGATCGCGCCCTTCCTACTGAGCTTCGAGAGTCTATGGATGGTTTGTCTGCGTTGCCGCTGCTGCTAAAGGCGGCGATCCTCGGCACGGTCGAAGGCCTGACCGAGTTTCTGCCGATCTCCAGCACGGGACATCTGATCCTCACTGCCAGCCTGCTCGGTTTCACAGGCGACAAAGCGAAGCTGTTCGAGGTCGCGATTCAGACCGGCGCGATGCTCTCGGTGATCTGGTACTTCCGTGCGCGCATCGCAAAGGTGGTGTTGGGGCTGTTCAGCTCCGAGCCTGCGCGGCGCTTCGCGATCAACGTGCTCATCGCGTTTCTGCCAGCGGCTGTGCTCGGCGTGATCTTCGGCTCCGTGATCAAGCGCGTGTTGTTCAAGCCGATCCCGGTCGCGCTCGCATTCATCGTGGGAGCCATCGTGATCCTGTGGGTGGAGCGGCGCGCGGCACGCGACTCCCAACCAGCGCGCCTCGACAACGTCGACGACCTCAGCGGTCTCGATGCGCTCAAGCTCGGCATCGCTCAAGCGTTCGCGCTGATCCCGGGCACCAGCCGCTCAGGCGCGACGATCATCGGCGGCATGTTGTTCGGCTTGTCGCGCAAGGCCGCGACCGAGTTCTCATTCTTCTTGGCGATCCCCACGCTCGTGGGTGCTGGCGCGTACGATACTTACAAGTATCGCGACTTGATCAGCTGGGCAGACGCTCCGCTCTTCGGCGTCGGGCTCGCGACCGCGTTCGTAAGCGCGCTGATCTGCGTGCACTGGTTGATCTGGTTCGTGTCCACGCACAACTTCGTCCCCTTCGCCTGGTATCGCATCGGCTTCGGGATCCTGGTGCTGGTCACGGCCGCGCTGGGCTGGCTCGACTGGACGGCTTGAGCGCGCGGTAAGCTTCCACGGTGCGCGTGAGGCCGGTGCGCAGGTCGATCGCGGGACCGGTCAGGCGCAGCGCTGCACGCGTGGTCATCATGTCGGCTACACGCTCCTGTTCGTAGAGGCGATCCCGGCTCGGGTCGTAGTGGATCGGCACCGTCGCACCCATGATGCTGGCGAGCAGCTCGGCGACCTCGCGCACCGAATGCAGCTCACCCGAGGCGAGATCGAGCGCTGGATGTAAGAGCTCCTGTGCGCTCGCTATGGCCAAGAGACCCGTGATCACGTCGTCGATGTAGACCCAGTCGGAGCGCCGCTGTCCGCTGCTCAGCTGCGGCGCCTCGTGCTTCAGGAGCGCGCGGATCACGGTAGGCACGAGTCGGTCGCAGCTCGGATCGCTCGGTCCGTAGACCATGCCCAAGCGCGCGCTGAACATGGGCGCGGCGTACAGCTCGTTCAGCGTGCCACTGAGCACCTCGACCATCAGCTTGCTCACGCCGTAGGGCGAGCCGGTCTCTGCAGGCTCCAAGCGCGGATTCGAAGCCTCGAGCGAGCTCGTGAAGATGACGCGCGTGTCGGGCAGATGCGCGAGGCAAGTCAGGAGAATGTTCGCGCTGAACAGGACGTTGCCGTCGAACGCGCGCGCCATTGCCGCGCGACTACGATCACCGGACACGAAGCCAGCGAGATGAAACACCAGATCCGGCTTGATCTCTTGCAGCGCGCTCGCGATGCCGGCGCGGTCGCTCGGATCGAGCACTACAGCGCGCGCACCGGGCCACGGTGATGCGTGTGCCTGACGTTGCAGCAACACGAGCTGTGCGCCCTGTGTTTGCAGACTGTGGCACAAGTGCTGACCGATGAACCCGGTCGCGCCCGTGACCAACACACGCGCATCGCGCAACGCGCGCTGCGCACGACCGTGAGACTCGTCCGCGGAGACTTGCATCGTGTGCTCGTGTCGCGCGTGCCTAGAAGGATGCGGGCCGCGCGTTTCGGCATCAGCATACCGCGAGAGATCGGTCGCGGCTGTGTGAGAAAAGCAGCGAGAGCTGCGAGCACGTGCCCAAATGCGCCACGCCCGCCGCTTGTCATCCACGCTGGGCATGGCTCATGCTCCAGCGAAATCGCAAGCGAAACGGGTGGCTATGGCGACGGCAAAAAAAGCTGCGAAGAAGAAGGGCGCGACCAAGCGCAAGCGCAAAGGTGTAAGCATCCAAGCGACGACGTTGGCTGCTGCAGAGCTACCGATCCTCGAGCTGCCGTCCGAGCTCGAGCAGTTGGCCGAGCACGTGACGAGCGACGGCGGTGCTGTCATCGGCGCTTACAAAGAGCCACTCGGCGGGCAATCCCTGATGCTCGTGAGCATTCCGATCGACAAGGTCGCACCCACATCCTTTCAGCGCGATGTCTCCGCTGCACACGTCGGCAAGCTGGTGCGCGCGATGGACAAGACGCGGCGCTTTCTCGATCCGCTGATCTTGGTGCGGAAGGACGGCGCCTATCTCACGCCGAATGGCAACCACCGCCTGACTGCGCTGCGCGAGCTCAACGCGAAAGCGATCGTCGGCCTGCTCGTGCCGGAGGTTCGGGTCGCCTATCAGATCCTCGCGCTCAACATCGAGAAGGCTCACAACCTGCGGGAGCGCGCGCTCGAGGTCGTGCGCATCGTGCACGATCTCGCCGACGAGGATCGCAGCGAGCAGGACATGGAGCTCGAGCTGGAGGAACCAGCGTTGATCACGCTCGGCTTCGCGTACGAGCAGCGCGGTCGCCTCGCAGGTGGCGCGTACAACCCCGTCCTACGTAAGGTGGACAGTTGGATCAAAGGGCCATTCTCAGCTTCGATCCCCGAGCGCGAGCGGCGCGCAGAGGTTCTGCTCGGCCTCGATGACGCGGTGAACGACGCGGTCGCGAAGCTGAAAGAGGCGGGTCTGACCAGTCCGTACCTAAAGACCTTCGTCGTCGCGCGTATCAATCCGCTGCGCTTCATCAAGGGTGATCTCCCAAGCTTCGACGAGCTTTTGACAGGAATGACCAAGCGCGCACGCGGCATGAAGACCGACAAGATCAAGCCATCGGATCTCGCGCGCAGCGGCGGGGCACCGGATGATGACGAATAGGCCAGAAGTGGCACTGTGGCGACACAGCTCGTTCTAGAGCGGTCTGACGTCTGCCAAGAGAAGAATCGTGCACTTTTACTGCGTGCCGATATATGCACCAGAAGAGTACATGCGATAGCGATCTTGTGCTAATGCTGCGTTGCGCATTCTGCGTGCACCAGACATAAGCGAGCAGCGATGAAGATGACAAGAACTAGAGGTTGGCGAGCCGCGGCAGCGGGAGCCATGTTCATGGTCGCCTGCGGCACCGCCGAGCAGCCAGCGGAGACGGGCATTCAGCCGAGCACCGGCACGTCGACCGCGGGTGCAGCAGCAGGTCCAGCAGTAGCCCCAGGCGCGGGCGCTGCAGGCGGAGGCGCAGTAACGACGGTGATGTGCGGAGCAACGACTTGCTCGAATCCCGCTGTCGCGATTCTGTCGACGATCAAGATGTTCATGCCGAGCGCGATGCTCGCGACTCCATGCTGCTTGGCCGACGGCGGCTGCGGCTGGGTGGGCGCTGCGGGTGAATGCACGCCTCCGCCCAACAAGGCTTCGTGCCCCGCGCCCAGCATCCCTCTCCCCGGCGCCATGCTGACGGGTTGCTGCATCGAATCTTCCCAGACTTGTGGCATCGACAGCTCGGCGCTCGGAATGGGCTGCGCTGCGAACATGTTCGGCGGCGGCGCGCGCACGAATTGCGACGGCACGTCAGCCGCTCCGCCTGCGGGTGCAGCGGGTGCTCCGGCAACCGGCGCAGCTGGTGGCGGCGCAGCAGCGGGTGCTCCGGCAACCGGCGCAGCTGGTGGCGGCGCAGCAGGCACTGCCGCAGCGGCGGGCGCAGGCGCAGCGACTGCAGGTCGTGGTGCAGCTGGCACGGGCGCTGCGACAGCAGGCACGAGCGCAACAGCCGGCTCGGCGGCCACAGCGGGCCGTGGCGGCTCGACTGCGGCGAGCGCGGGTGCCGGCGGACGCTGATCCGACAGCACATCGCTCGATGAGAGCAAAGGGGCAGCGATTCGATTCGCTGCCCTTTTCTTTGTGCGCCCAGCATGGGCGCGACCTTGTCGGTGCAAGTCCGGCCGAAAGGAGACCATCCTGATCGAAGCGAACCGCAACTGCAGAAGGGCGACCGACTGTGGGGAGGAAGCGGGGAGCGA
>Ga0209082_1000056_pt1 | contig 74557 bp, 127 predicted proteins | sample ColdCreekSource_FD_184127 | JGI IMG/M metagenome (GOLD analysis project Ga0209082, IMG submission 184127) | Groundwater microbial communities from Cold Creek, Nevada to study Microbial Dark Matter (Phase II) - Cold Creek Source (SPAdes) (version 3) | ecosystem: Environmental > Aquatic > Deep... | reverse complement strand
GTCCGTAGGGTGATCACTCTAGAAAAAAAGATCCCCCCTACCCTTTGTTTACAGGGTGATTACTGTCCATTGGCCAGCCCTCATCCCCTATAGAATTGCTATAACCTCGACGCTCAACGAATTGTAGTTCGCCATCATGACAAGGTTTGCATACGGCCTGTAGGTTATCAGGGTCCACGAACAAATGCCACCTTCCCCGGTGTGCATTCAGATGGTGGACCACGGTAGCAACCACTGTCAGGCCCCTTTCCCAACACACGGCACATAAGGGATGGTCCCTTAGCACGCTCGACCTGATGTGCTGCCATCTCTTGGTCTTGTACATCCACCCGAATTCGTGCTGTCCCTCGCTCCACGGTGCGGTCATAGCCCATGTTCCTCATGATGATCACAGGGCAGGCGTTTCGCCCTGGTCCTACCCCCATGCCTATTGTTCCATCCACGCTTCAGCCTCCACAGGACCATGATAGCGCAATAACCCACGATGGTTAGGGCGACATAGGAGATGATCACGCCCCAACCGCGATCGTTTTCCCAACGTAAGGTTGAAACAAACACCGCTACTATACCCAGGATATACCATTTCAGCATGACAACCCGTCCTGATATTTTGCGTTTTAAATCGGGACGTCCTGAAAACCGTTATATTTCAACACCTTATCGCAAAGGCGTCCTGATGTCCTAATCGGCCCTTTCCCCCCTACCTTTTTCCCCTTCAAACCATCATCTATCCATCTATCCATCTATCCATCTATCCATTGTTATTATCGTTATTATTTCCTCTATCCTTCCTCATATATACCCCTTCTTTTTTAGGACCATTAGGACGGAGAAGATATAAGTATAGGAAATGTAAGGGTTTTTGCACGTCCTGAACCATCCGTCCTAATAGCGTCCTGAAGCCGTCACATCCGATCAGGACGCCAGCGGGTCCGCTCCAGGCTGAACAGTGAACCCGCTTCGCAATGTTGAAGAATATCCTTGAGCGATTAGAAAATCGTTTTGATCGCCGTGCTGGAATGAATCGTTCTTTCGATAGATGTGCGCTCGAACGCCGTTTTCTTCCATCACCTTCACCGACGATTTGAAAGCGTGCGTATATCCAAGTGATTTAAGGATTTCGCCCATTTTGCGAGCACTGACATCGCGCGCGCCGCGCTGTTGCAACCAACGCGCGACAGCGCCTGTGCTTATCCAGCCGTCCTTAAAGCCGGGTTCGCAGTTGTCGACCGCTTCCATGATTTCCTGCTCGACCCGACCGAGCGAAACGCCGATTGCCTCGGCGGTCGACGACGTGTGCGGCGCGCGCTGGCAAACGGTCGCCGGATCATATTTCACCGCCTCGATCGCGCCATGGCGCAACCAGTGCGCAACGGCCGCATAACCGCCCGCCTTCAGCCAATCGTAAAGCGAGACGAAATAATCGTCGGTCATGCCGTCGCGAACCAGATCCTCGACCGTTTGCTGAGCGGTGTAAAAGATCGCATATCGGCGTTCTGAACGATCGACGGGAATTGCGTCCTTATGGTTCGTGCAAAACAGCCAATTGGTGAAATTATCGGCCATCTTCTTTTCACGATGCATGCCGCGAATTTCGATCCAATCGTTCGTCACGGCGTCCTTAAGGTCCTCCAGCACCTCACGACGATCCGTGACTTTGATTTCCTCGACACCGATAAAAATCCGTTCGGCCATCCACGAATTGTATTTTTCGGTGAGTTGCGACGCCTTGGGCAGATGCGACAACTCCTTCGACATCGCGTAATACAGGACCCGGATCAACAGCGATTTGCCGTTTCCGGGAACGCCTTGGATCACCGGAGCCCATTGGAATTTCTTCCCCGGATTGCGCGCGAGCGATTGCATATAGGCGAACAGAATCGAGCGGTCGACCGGGTTCGGGATCATGCGGGCGACATGCTCCAGAAACCGCGTGATGTCGCCCGGCGTCTCGACCACGACAGGCGCGCGCCATGTGTTTATCCGACCATCCACCAGGGCGCCGGGTTCACGATCAGGGCGAAAGCACGTATCAATTGCACTGTTGAAGGTATGCATCCGACTTTGCGTGAAGCAGGTGAACGCCTCGGTCGTCGGCTTGCCGTTGTCATATTGCATCTGAAACTTGTGCCCGCCCTTGACCACGTCGAACACTTTGGGCGGGACGATCCGCCCATCGGGCAACATGACGCTGTGCGACGCCTGGATGTACCAACAGCCGTCGAAGTGCTGGATCTGCTCGGCGAGGTCCATGGTCGAGCGGCCGCCGCGCTGCGACGGTGCGACCGCGCCCGGCTCGATCGGCTGCATCGCCGTGCCGGGCTTGGGGCGGTCGTACACGGCCGTGTTGCGGAAGCCTTGCTTCAGGACCAGGGGAAGCCGATAGGCGCCCTTGCCCTCATATTTGTCCGGCCGGTACAGCTTGGAGCGCTCGAACAGCCGGACCATGCGATCGCGGTCGCGACCGGTCCAGAAACTCAAATGCCACATCAGCGACGCGTCGGCGCTCGACCAGTCGAATTTGACGCCGTCTTGGCGCGACGGCGCCGACATGCACCCTTCGAGCACCGGCACGTTCATTTCCCAAAGGTCGCGGACATGCGCCTTCGACCCGAACTGCGTTTTGACCGACCCGACGCTGTCGAGCATCAGGGCGATCAGTTCGTCGTCATCCGCCGGCCCCGTATAGCGCGGATCGACCGCATCACCGTCCCCAAGGTCCTCCAGGGTCGTGTCACGCGGCTGTAAGCGCGCCTGGACCACGAAGGTCGCCAGCCGGTCGCTATAGTCGAGAAACGCGTTCCCGGCCGCGCTGGTGCCCGTCAGGGCGACGAAACGCCCTTGGGTGTATAGCTCGATGCCGGCGGACATATTTTTGCAACCGTGATCCGCCGGCAAGCTGTGCGAGCCCGCGCCGAACAGATGCAGGCCCGTCCCGCTGTTCGATATCTCCAGCGCCGCACCAGGGAAGCACCGGAAGCACCAATCGGCGATTTCCGACCAACACGACCCGTTCCACGCTTCGTCGAGGTCGATGAACCAAAAGGGGTCATGTGCGGTGAAGACGAACGCGATTCCGTATTCGGACAAGCAAGCTTGTTCGGCGGTCATCCATTGCGTCGGGTCATGTGCGGAAATAATCGTTCCGTTGCTATTGCACGGAAGCTTTTTGAATTTGCCGGGTTTTTTTTTATCTGGAACCAGTCGCCAGTTTATGAATTGCTTATACTTCTCGAACCCTTTTGGAACCGCTTGCATTTTGACCGGTACCGGATTAAGCATCTAGACACGTCTCCAAAATAAACGCCCGGTCGTGTTGGTCCACGCCGGGCGTTGCCATGTAACGGACCTAAGGGTCGGTTTACTTCAGCAGGCCATGCGCCCGACCCTGGTTGATCAGTTCTTGATCACCGTCGCGCTTCGCACGCTCGGCGACTGCTTTGCGCAAGTCCATTAGACTTGTGAAGGTCCGCCGCGCCGTCGCCATGGCGGTTTCGGGCTTGCACTCCTCCAGCACGTCCCGCCAGTTGATTCCCATGATGCCGTTGCGCTTAGCGACCACGGTCGCGGCCGTGATGATCACAATGGCGCGTTGCTGCGGCCCCAAATGCACAAATGACCGGGGTTTCGCCCGTGCCCGCACATCGTCAGGCGACCAAGCCGCTTCGGTAATGACGGCGCCGCCGCGTGCTCCTAGATTGCTCATATCCAAGGTCTTCCCATAATTGCCGATACGACATGCGCGCCCGACGTTGCGAAGGTCGCACGCCCGCCCATTGCCCTCACATGGTTCATGAAATTGGCTTGCGCGCGGTCGCGGTCATTCTTGGGACCCTTCCAACCGGGCGCCTTGCATTCGACCGCCATAAAGACACCGCCCGGCCCGATGCCGACTAAATCGGATGATTTATAGTCACGGCTAAGCTTTGCGCTGTCGTTTCCGAGCCCATACCGGATCATACGACCCGTTTGGTCAAATGTCGCGCCGGAATTGTTGCGCCACAACACCGCGTTGTGACCATCCGCTGTAAGCCGGCATTCCCGCACGACCGCCGCTTCGCCGCGCACCTCGGCGTCCGGCTCCAGGGCGTCCAGGTCGTACAGTTCTTTCAGCGCTTCAGGCGATATGCGCCATTTCGCCGCCCATGCGCTAATGCGGTCACTCATCCCTCATCACCTTCTGTCGTGTGAGCCGTTCTTGACGCATCCGTTCGTTGTGGCGCGTCATGCTGCGGACCGCGTCGTTCAGCCGCTTAGCGGTTCGGAGCGCTTTCCGATAGTCGGTGAAGACCAGCGGCCGCGACCGGCAAAGCCACATCCCCGAATGAAGTTGATGCATGGGATGACCAGCGGGCGGATTGCTCCAGAACCACCGCTGATGAAGCTTCTCACCATACGGTCGAACCACCACTACAAAGCCGCGCTTGCTGACCGCGACCGTCCATGCATGATCACAGCGCCGGGTCATCCCTCATCACCTTCAGGCGAGCACAGATCCACGATCCGGCATTCGTTCGGGTGATCGCAGTCGCACGCCTTGGCGGCCGCTCGCACCACTCCAGGGCCGAAGATCGCGCGGCGACATCCGAACACCTTCACGATCGACGGCGGTTCTTCATCGGGCGTCACCACCACCGGCGCCTTGCGCAAACCGTCATAGAATTCGCAAAGCATCTTCATCTTCGAATACACGCGCAACAAGGTGTATGCCGGCGATTTGTCGGCGCTTTCCTTAATTTCGCGCCAGCATTCCAGGCGCAACAGATGCATGCGGGCGTCGAGCTGTTCGAGTTGTTCTTTAGTCATCCCTCATCACCTTCCGTCGTGTAAGCCTCGACGATCGCGCACCGGTTCGGGTGATCGCAGTCGCAAGGCGTGTCGCTCGGTAATGCGGGACCAGCCCGCCGGCATGCCCTGATCGACGGGACCACCGGATCTTCCACGTCGCGTTGCGCCTCACGGGGTTGCATATCGCAATAGTTGGGCAAGCAAGCGCATTGACCGCCAGCACGTCGGCAGTGCTTTGCACGTTCCACGGTCCGCGCCGGGCGCACATACGGGATCGACGGGTTCTCCGGAAGCGGCCGTTCCGCCTCGCATAGCCGGCATTTGTCGTACCGGCCGCCGGTTGCCCTGAAATACGACTGGAATTCATGCGAGCACGCCGACACCGCGCCCGCCGGCATGCTGGTCCGGCCGCGCACCGTCGCCGGGTCATCTCGCCGGCGCGTGTAGACCTCGATCACGTCGTCGATCGTCGCTTCCGGCGAGGTCAGCACGAAATCGACGGTTGGGCGCCCTGGTACCCAAACCACGACCGAGATCCGCGCGCCGGGCTTGAACAGCGCGGCGATCTCGTCCAGGTGGTCGCCCACGGTCACGGCCGTCGCGTGCAACAGGTCATCAGGGTCGATCATGCCGGGATGTCCTCGGCGCCGCAAAGGACGCATTTGGGATAACGCCCTTCGATCGGGCGCCAGATATGCACGCATGACACCGCGTCGCCGACGTAAAGAGCCGCGTCCAGGGCGTCAAGGTCCGCCGCGCCGTCGCCGGTCGGACCATCCACGCCCGGGCGCCACGCGGCAACGTCGGGCGCCTCGTGATGCTCGCACCCTTCATCGACGCATAGATGCTTGTCCGGTGTCGGCAACACGCCGCCGCATTGCGTGCAAAGCCCGTCCTCATGGTCGATCGACACCAGACACGAGCAAGGCGGAACCACGCCTTCAGGCGTTGCCGTCATGCCGAGCCCGACCGTCAGGATCTCGGACCCGGTGTCATTCACCGACCGGACCAGATCGGCGTCGTAGAAGGGTAAGCGGACGGTCGGCCATGGCGGCAACATCATGTCGATGAAGCGATCGGCGTCTTTGTGGAACAGATTCGCCGCATAGGCGGCCGTCATCGGCGCCGATCGTCCGCCTGTCAGCACGTCGAGCACCTTCGCGTCGAAGTCGGCGACCGCCTTGGTCATGTTCTTGGCGAGCACGTCCCTTGCGGCCGGCGACGGCTTGCCAAAGTCTTGCATGACACCGACATCGCGCAGGCCGCGATTCCCATAGCCCGCATTGAGGTCGAGCTTCCGCAATGCCTTGTCGACGGCGCCCGTTATATGGCGCTCCGACGTGGTGGTGATCGACCCTTCGACCGCGTCGATCTCGGCGATCAGCCGGGCGTCATCCACGCACGCCGAGCACAGATCCCATTCTGCCCACGAACACGGCGCGCCCGTCCGCTCGATGCATCCCGAGCAATCGTCGGCGGTGCATCCGCAGATCCGACACGTCGGCACGTCGTCGTCGTCGTCGAGCAACTGACCGAGGGTGTGCAAGCAGGTTTCGGCGTTCTCGACCTCACGGCGCATGCGACCGTCTCGGTCAGGTCGCGGAACATGGTCGCGGCGAGCGGTTCGGCGATCTGGTCGTCGGCGCAATGGTCACAGGGTTCATATTGCCCGACCAGCTTCACGTCGCACCGGACGCAATACCAGTCCCCATAGTTCGGCCCCTTCCTCCACGACGCCTGACCGCGCGACACGGCGCGCGCCTTGGCTGTCGGGTCCAGGGCGCCGCCGCGCACCCGCGCCTGTTCCTCGACCGCCGGGTCGAATTCAGCGACGCCCGACACGCACGCCGGACAGTCGGCGAGCGCTTCCGGAACGCGCGCGTCGCACATCGGGCAATGCCACACCAGCACGCGTTCGGGCGTCTCCAGCACCGGCGCCGGCGGCGTGCCGAAGCACGCGTTCATCCCATGGGCATCGAGCGCTTCAGCGACCTTTTGCCAGATCGGGTTGTGATGCGACCCGTTGATGGTCCACACCTTGGCTTCGCGCTGGACGAATTCCCGGAATTCCCAAAGGGTCATCAGGGCAGAATGGAGTTCTTTATTCACGGTCTCATGATCCTATAAAAGCTTGGCGGGTAAATCATTAAGTCCTGTTGATACTGATGCTTGACCATTAGGAAGGTCGCCAAGTCATCGTTTAGCACGCTCTCGAAATAGACCACGGTCAGCCCATGGTCGACTTTGTCGATGTTCTCGATCAGCGCCAGTGACGGGCGCATCACTTGGTTCTGAAACACGACCAGGGCAATCGAGAAATAGCCCATGCGGCGATACGGCTCGACCACCTCGACGGACGCGATGTCCAGGGTCCGGCGCCAGCTTCCGCCGATCGGCCGATAGGACTTGCGGACATAGAAGCGAGCCTGATCCAGCCATATGTGCCGGCTGGCATCGTTGCTCTCGATGAACGCGGTCGTCTCACGGATCAGCGTGCGGGCGAACATGAACCGCCCCCAATGGTGGTTCACGCACCACCATTTGCGCCAGCGCATCACCCGTCACCCTTGACGACCGGTCGCGCGGCAACCTCGACAAGATACCGCTCGCGTAGGTCCTTCAGCTTGGCGATCTCGACATCCATCCATGTGACCATCATGGGCACGAATTCAGGGTGCAAACCGTCCTGATGCTGTCGCTTCAGGTTCGTGTAAACCGTCGCGATGATGTGGTTCAGTTGCGTTTCAACCGCCTCGGTTCGCCGGACGAACCCGAGCGCGATCGTCTTCATCTCGTCGAAGATCTGTTCGGTCCCGCGCTCGGTCTCGATCGCCGGTTTCTTAGGCAACATGCTTTCGATCAACGTCATCCCCGATGTCTTCCCATATCAAGTCATTGAGCTTGGTTGCTTCCACGGCGCCTAAGCTTTGTGCTGAATAGACGTCGATGCCGAATTTACGCATGAACCGAATGTAAGCTTCGTTGTCGCTCCGATCGTATAGGTCGCGCTGGACGCCCGCCCACCATGCGATCGCATCGCGCAGGGACAATTGCGCTTCCTGGTCGCGCAGCGCGGCCGCGCGCCGCCCCTCCACCGCGCGCATGCCGGCGCCGAACGGCAACGCCGGCGGCTTCATGATGTCGATCGCGGCCGCGCCGAGCTGCGCGAGCAATTCCGGCGTGTACAGGGTCAGGTCGCCTTCGACCAATTCCGGCCGCCCGCGCAGCACCGGCGCCGGCGTGAAGCCGCAATGCTGGCATGTCGCCGTCCAGGCTTCCGACACGCGCCAGCACGACGGGCATGTCCTGATCGGGACTTCGTCCGGGTCCTTCATGGCGTTGCGCGGTTTCTTCGTGTGACCGTCGAGCGACTGGACGACGATCTTGTCCGGCGCGCCGTGCCGCTCGACGTTCTTGACGTGATCGATGATCACACCAACCGTCTTGTTGATCTGCGGCGCCGGGCGAAACACGCGCCCAACTTCCTGCCGGTATTTCTGGAGACTGTCGCTCGGGCAACCGAGGCTGACCACCTCCAGCACCGGCACGTCGACGCCCTCGCCGATGATGCCGACGTTTACCGCCTGTTTCTTGATCCCGCATGCGAGGTCGCTCATCAGGTCGGATCGAGCGTCGGCGGGCGTCTGGTCGGTGATCAGGAAAGCCGGAACGCCGGCTTGCTGAAACGCCTGTGTCGTTTCTTCGGCCATACCAACGTCAACGCAAAACGTCGCCCCGATCTTGCCCGGCGTGAACCGGAGATAATCGCGGATGATGTCGCCGGTGATCGACGACTTGCGCGCCTCGGTCGACAGCTTCGTCGGCGAATAATCCCCGCTCGCAGTGATCGGCACGTTCGAAACATCGATCGACGACACTTGCGGACCATAGATCACATAAGGGACCAGGAACCCGCGCTTGATCAGTTCACCGACTTCAGGACCCATCGCGAGATCGTCGAACACGCCGCCCGATCCACGGCGCAACGGTTTCTTGTCCCCGCGCAGGGCCAACGCCGTATAACCGGCGCCGTAAGCATTCTTGAATTCAGCGACGCACGTCCCCCAAAGATTGGTTTCAAGGATGTGGTGAGCTTCATCCATGTTCCAAAGCTTCGCCTGTTCGATGATTGGGCGAAGCTGTTCAATGCGGGCGTTGATCGTTTGGACGGATGCGACGATATGATTCGATTCGGGATGGACGAACGATCGTCCATATTTCTTGACGTGCATCGCGATAATGATCCGAACGATCTTATCCGGCGCGATTATTCGATGATAGACACCAGCCAACGCGGCCGCCATACTGATTTGACCGACCAGTTCGCGACGATGCGCGATCGACCATGTCATGCCGACGAAATCATCCGTGATCGCCTGCATCGTCACCGTTTTGCCCGACCCTGTCGGTGAAACCGCCAAAACGTTTCGATTACCAGCGTTCCAGGATGCATAAACATCGGTTTTTAATTTTTCCTGGTAATCACGAAGCACCGATGTTATCCCTTGCCCCAAGAAGCTCACTTGTGCTCATATAACCCACCGTTCGAGGAAATGACAGCATGAAATATTCGATCGTGATCAGCGAAATGACGGAAGCCGAACTGGACGCCGTGACGGCTTTCGTCGTCGCACGCGGCGCCAAGCCCGCCGCGTCTGATCCCACCAAGACCCGCCAGACCGTCGCCGAGCTGGCCGCCGCGACCGGCGCCGTCCCCACCATGCCCCAGGCCCCGGCCGCGCCCGGCGTCAATCCGTGGGGACAGTACGACAACGCCAACGGCGCCGCGCCCGTCCGCACCGCACCGCCCGCACCGCCGAGCGTCCCGCCCGTTCCCCAGGCTCCGGCCGCGCCGCAAGCGCCCGCCGCACCGGCCGCCGGCCCGACGATCAGCACCACCGAATTCGACAGTCGCGGCACGCCCCACCATTCGGCGTTCCATGCCGACAGCAAGCGCAAGAACGCTGACGGGACTTGGGCGAAGCGCAAGGGGCTGGACAAGGTCGCCTGTGCCGCGTGGGAAGCGACCCTGGTCGGCGCCACGCCGCCCGCACCGCCCGCACCGCCCACCAACATCCCGCCCGCACCGCCGGTCGGTTCCGGCATGCCGCCCGCTCCGCAAGGTCCCGTAGGCATGCCTGCCGCGCCCACGGCGGACCAGATCAATGCGCAGTTCGCACCGGGCTTGCCGCCGCAGGGCGCGAGCGTCGACCCGCTGGCATCGGCGCCGGCCGCGCCTGTCGCCCCGCCCGCACCGCCGGCGCCCGCCGAAACCGAGGAAGTCACCGATCCGGGTTATCCGACTTGGCACAACCTCTATTCCAACTTGGTCGCCGGTCAGCGCATATCTAGTGAGGTCTGGACCGAAATTTGCCAGCGATATGGCGCGGTCGAAGATCCGATGGTGTTCTTCAAGGACCCGGCCGCCCGTATCGCTTCCTATTCCGAGTTGATGGCCCTCACCCAGTAAGTCAACTCGGACGCTCGCCGACTGCCCCCGCTGGTCGGCGAGCACCTATCCCTCTAACTAGGACCCGCCATCCATGCCGAAAACCGAGAATTACGAAGACCTTCCGGAAGAACGTAAAAACGACGTCGACAATTTCCGCGAATTTGCGCGACTGGTCGGTCAGGCACACAGGGTAAGTCAAGACTTGTTGGCAAACGGTGCCAAATCCAAAGGCTATCTGGATTTACGCGGACCCGGCGCAGCCAATGCCGGCGAAATAATGACTGACATCATTAATCAGTTGCTTGATCACGTCATTACCCTTGCTGCGATTGCTATCGAAAACGGAAGCATGAACAAACCTGCACCGCATTCGAAAGAACAACGTGAAGCAATCGCGCGCTTGAAGGCGGCTCGCACCGTACCGCAAGAAATGGTTGCGGACATTGAAATGATCCGGCGCAACATGCCTCATACGTTCTCGCAAGCAATCTTGAAAGCACGCGAGAAAGCCGGGACTCTTGACACGCTAGACACCGTCAAGATGTCAAAACACTGCGAAAACATCACGATCGAGATCGTCGAAGGTCTTCGCGAACGAGGCTGGATCAAATGAGCATTATCATCGACCACGACGGCGACGCCTCGCATGCGCTGATTTGCGCCCATTGCCGCAACACGTTCGTGCATCACACGGCCGTCGACATCCACGCCCGCCCCGCCGGCGAGGACAGTCCGACCTACAGTCACCGCGCCTATGATCGACCGCGCCTGACCTTCCCGAACCCGCGCATCCATGAGAACCCGTCAACGCGCCGCGACGCGGTCAGCGTGGTCTATGAGTGCGAAGGATGCGGTCAGCATTCCCGCCTGATGGTCGAGCAGCACAAGGGCAAGACGTATCTCGGTACCGAAAAGCTGTTCCCTGTGCCCATGCCGCCCGGCGCCGAGCGAGCGCTTGACGCCCGGTCACAGGGTCCGAAGCCCATCACCCCGCCACCCCTGCCGAAGCCGCCGACCGCACCCTTCGCCCCGCCGCCGCCGGCGCCCGACATGCGGTTCGAGGCGGACGCGGAATTCTGGATCGGTCTTCGCGCGCTGATCATGACAAGCCTGATGAAAAATCCGGATAATCACAAGGTCAGCGTCGGGTCCCTACTCGATCAGGTCGGCGGCGTCGCCCTGGAAACGGTCGATATGTACGTTCGCCGGAATTGGGCGACCAAGCCGCGCCGGCCGGTCTGACATGCCGGCCCTGACCCGCGCCCAATTCCTGAAGCGACTGGTCTCGGCGCGCCGCAAGATCGACCAGCGGATCGCCGAGCAGTCCCAAGGCGTCTATGGGCGCGGGCTGGCGGGTGAAGGATATGACGGCGGCTATCGCGCCGCCCTGGACGACGTCGAGGCGCTGTTACGCCACGGCATGCCGAACGACGCGCGGGGATTTTGGAAATGTTGACACCTTCGACCGCCCATTTATGGACGAACTGCGCGCTGACCGCGCAACTGTCCCGCCGAGGACCCGCCGGCGCGCTCGACGGTTTGCCGCCGCCGATCGACGACGACCCGAACGACACCGACGCCCGGCGAGAAGGTCAGGCGGCCGATTGGGTCGCGAACGGCGTGCTGCGCGGTGACGCGGTCAGCGCCGGCGAGTTCTTCGGCGAGACCGCGCCGAACGGCTGGATCGTGACCGCCGACATGGTCCAGCACGTCCAGGGATATGTCGATTACTGCCAGTCGCTCGGCGAGGTAGTCCACACGCAAGTCAAGGTAAGCATTCCGCATTTGTCCATCAATGGACGACTGGACAGCATGGTGATCGCGAATTCGTCCACCCTGCATATCGTCGAACTGAAATACGGCTGGTTGCCGATCGAGGTCACGGGCAATCCGCAACTGATCTGCGAAGCGCTCGCGACCTTCGACCCGGAAAAGCACGACGATGTGATCATGACGATCTATCAGCCGCGCCCGCACCATCCGGACGGGAAGATTCGCGACTGGCGGGTCGATGAACCGGAGCTGACGACGTGGTATAATTGGCTTGCGAGCAAAGCCTTTGCCGCGCTCGCCGGCGATCCCCAAGGTCGAGTCGGTCCCTGGTGTACACAGTGCGGCGGCCGCGCGCGGTGCGAGGCGCTGACGACCTCGATTTACACCATCTTCGAAGGCATACGCGGCGGCCGCATGGAAGCAATGAGCGCGGCCGCGCTCGGCGCCGAAGCCTCGTTCCTGGAGATCGCCGGCGCCCTGATCAAGGCGCGCAAGTCCGGCGTCGCCGCCGAGGTCGAAGGGCGCATGCTGCGCGGCGAGTTTATTCCCGGATGGATGTTCGAGCAGCGGACCAAGGACCGCGAATTCGCGCTTCCGATGGATATCGTCGGCATGCTGACCGGTGTCGACCCTTATAAGCAAGTCCCCAAGACGCCGGCGGAAATGGAAAGGGAAGGTGCCGACGTCCGAATTACGAATGACCCTATGGTCGTAAAACGGGACCCAGCAGGGCGGAAGCTGGTTCCCGCGACACAATCCGCAATCGCGAAACTGTTCAAAGCTGCAATGAAGTCAGGATCATAATCACATGGCGCCTAAGACACAGAACACGCCCTTTTATTTGCCGCCCGGCCGGATCGTCATGGGCGACCCTCATACCGTTCAGACGACCGATCAGCAGGGTCGCGAGCGTGAGAAGCCGACCGCCTTCTTCGGCGTCGCCGTGCCCAAGACCGACGCCCGCGTGATGCCGGTGATCCAGTTGGCCAAACAGGTTGCGGTCAGCGGCTATCAGCAGAACGCCGGTATCATGGCACAGATCAACCAGGGCCTCGGCGCGCCGAACTTCGCCTGGAAGATTGAGGACGGCGACAGCGAAAAGAACCGGAACCGCGAAGGCTTCGCAGGTTGCTGGATCTTCCGGTTCTCGACGTCGCTGTTCCCGATCAAATGCGCCAACGCGCAGGACCAGCCGATCGACCCGGCGCTGATCGAGTGCGGATTTTACGTCGACGTCGCCGGCGCGATGGCCTGCAACATGCTGACCGACAAGAACGCGGGGATCTATCTCAATCCCAACTGCGTCCGCCTGCTCGGCTATGGTCCGGTGATCCAGCAAGGCCCGACAGCGGCGCAACTGTTCGCGCAGCATCAGGCGACGTTGCCGCCCGGCGCCAGCGCCCTGCCAGTCGCCGGCAATACCACGCCCGGCGGCGCTCCGGCCGTGCCGAGCCCCACGCCGCCCGCACCACCAGCACCGCCGCCGCCCGCTCCCGTGGCGCCTGTCGCGCCGGTGATGACCCAGGAACAGATCAGCGCCAAGATCGCGGCCGATGCCGGGGTTCAGCACTATCCCGGACACCGGCTGAAGGCCGATCGGAGCGGCTATGACCCGGACCCTTTGGAACAGACGGTCACTGCCCCGCTTGCGGCTGCATTACCGACACCGCCCGGTTCGCTCGCGTCCCCGGTTCCTTTGGCTACATCGGCGCCGACCCATACCACGCCGCCCGCTGGTGGTGCGACCACTGCTTACCCTTCTGACCCTTTAGCCGGTGCGGGCGTCCAGGGTGTCCCGGCCGGCGCGTCGCCGGTCCCTGCCCCTTCTACAGATCCGCTTGGCTCGACGACTGCGTCCCCTGGTAATCCGCCCCCGCCGCCGGTGAGCCCGCATCCGGGGTTCTTGACGCCGCCGGCGCCTCGCACGGCCGCGCAGATCCAGGCCGAAAGCGCCGTACTCGCGGCGGCCGCCGGCTGGCCAGCGACGCCCGGCTTCCGGCCGAACGCGACGCGGACCGCATGGGAAGCTGACCCGGTCGTCTAACGGTTCTGGTCGCCGGCCGATTATGGCGACCAGGGTCCGCCCGCGTGGAAGCAGCGCCGCGCGGGCGGGTCAATTGTGTTCAAAATAAGTTCGGACCTGCTCCGAACAATTCGTGACAGCAAGTTGCCGCTAATCGAACAGTTTTCGGTAGCACCGAACTTTTCCTACAACCGACGAAAAGTTCGGGCAATAGTTTGGAGCAGGTCCGAAAAGTTTGGAGCGCATCCGAATAGTTTTATGAACGAATTGTGGCGAAACCGAAAAGTTCGGAGCCGTCGCCAATAGTTCAAACGATAGTTTTCGGTAGCACCGAACTTTTCCTACAACCGACGAAAACTTCCGTTCATCTACATGAACGGATTTCCAAAGTTTGGAGCAGGTCCGAAAAGTTTGGAGTTGCCACAATTCGTTCATAAAACTATTTGAATGCAGTCCGAACTTTTCCGAGGTCGACCAAATAGTTTTATGAACGAATTGTGGCGAAACGGAAAAGTTCGGAGGTCGACCGAAAAGTTCGTGACAGTAAGTTGCCGTCAATCGAACTATTCGGAGCAGGTCGGAAAAGTTCAAACGATAGTTTTCGGTAGCACCGAACTTTTCCTACAACCGACCAATAGTTAAAACCAAAGTTCGGAGCACGTCCAAACTTTTCGGTTTCGCCACAATTCGTTCATAAAACTATTCGGACCCATCTCCAATAGTTCAAATCGAAGGAACCCGCCAAATGATTACTGTCGAACTGGTGTACATCGGCGACGGCGCCCGCGACGGTGTGCCCGAATTCCATGACGTTGGCGCCATCATGTCCACCGTGCCGCGCGTCGGTGACGGCGTGCGAATTCAGCTTCCGCCCGCCGGCGGAACCGGGCGATATGTCGGGACGACCTTCAAGGTCGAAAGCGTCGTTTGGGCGGTGTCGAACGGCGCCTATCGTCCGACCGTCTTCCTGAAAAAGTGAGTCCGCCATGCTGTCCGAGATCGGCTTTCAAGACCTGCGCGCGTTCCTGGTCGAGCGGCACGGCGACAGTATGGACGTCGCCGACGTGATCGCCCGCCTGTACCAGAAGGGAACGATCCGGCCGTGGGACGCATCGTCCGACACACGCCCGACGTCGTGGATGCGCTGGCATGCCTTTCTGTATCACCTCGCCGTGACGCTCCACCTCGCCGAGACCGACGCCGAAAGCGTCCTGGTCGTGCTGAACGAGATCCGGCCGCTGGTCCGCCACAAGACCAGCGTCGACCCAATGCCCGGCTGGTTCATGCGGACCGATCATTTTCGCGGGTTGTGCGATCACAAGGACCTCGGCGCCCTGCTCCAGCGTTACCTTGAGCAGAAGGATTGCACGCCGGTTTTATGCTTGCCGATCCGTCACTTATGGGACGAACTTGAACCGCTGTTTCTGAAACGAAATTAGCGCTTGCAAGCGTAACGCATCCGAGCCTATATGAACCGTACTGAGCTTTTTGAACCGCAACCAAAGGAACGACAATGCAGGACGCCGACACCGTACCCACGACCGAGACCGAGACCGTGACGCCGGCCGAAACCGAGGTCGAGACCGAGACCGAGACCAAGGACGTCCCCGCACAGAACGCCGACACCGGCTTCGAGGACAAGCCCGCCTGTCATCCGGAACAGATCGCCGAGTAATCTCGCCTCGCATGCAACAGCGGGCGGTCGCCGCGACCGTCCCGCCATCTCTGGCCCTAGCGCCCTAAAGGGGTTCCCCTATGCAGACAGTTCACGAGACCATCCGCGCAGCGATCGAACGCTACAGCGACCACGTCGAGAAAATGTCCTCGACGAATTTCGAAGAAGAAACCCAACACCTTGAAGCTGACCTGATCGACGCGTTCGGCTGGCATCCGATCAGCCGCGCCGAGGAATTCGGCTTGCGCACGCCGCCGGCCGGCAAGCTTTGGGGACCGCGCCTTGTCGCGCTTTGCCAAGGCGAGAACGAAAAGGGTCCCGCGCTCAACGTCGTCTATTGGGACCCGGACACGGTCCAGCCGGACGGCCGCCCGGTCGCGTTCCCGAAACCTTACTGGCGAGCTGTCGGCATGTCCGCCGGCTGGTCGCGCCGCAATCCGCCCGTATTCTTCAGGCGCCCGCACGCACTGCATCGCGCCTGACCGTGTGATTATGACTAGGGGGACGAACAAGCAATCCGTCGCGGACACGACGGTTGCATTTGCTGAGATGGTCGAACGTCTCGCGCTGGCGGCATGCGGCGCGAAGCTTTGGCCAAACCATCACGCGCGGGAATATCACAGGGCGGCTGTGCGCCGCATGCTCCACCAGATCACGCCCGCCGATCTGAAGCTGATCAGGATCGCGATCGATGAACGCTGAAATCCACGGGATGAAACGCCGAGCGCTCCACCTTCGCCGGCTGGCCAAGGCCGCTCGCGAAACCAAACAGTCCGAGACGGCGGCCGCGCTCAATCAACGCGCCGCCGAGCTGGAGCGCAAAGCCGCCGACGACGAACGCGTCGCGCTAGTGAGGAAACGCCGCTGATGATCCGAGAACCGAACAACCGCCCCAAGGGACCGCCACCGCCGCCACCAGCCCCGCAATCGTCGCGCGGCGGCTATCGCGCGCCGGACGTGCCCGCGCCCGCCACGCCGCCCCGTGGCGGCTCCAGCGGACGGCCGCCGGCGCCGCCGGAGAACCGTGGTCACAGCCCGATCGGCCGCGCCCGCGACAGCGTGCCGGGGTTCATCCTCTATCGGTCGGTCCTCGATACGCCGAGCACCCACCGGGCGATCGACGACTGGCCAACGCCGCCGGCGCGGCGCCAGCGCGGCCGTGTGCTGGTCGCCCTGCTCGGCGCCCTGGTCGGTGCATTGTTTGGCGGTATTGCGGCCGTCGTGGTTGTCCTGTGGATCTTGACGCTATGAGCGAACACGACTTGAGAGCGTGCCCGTTTTGCGCGTCGTCTGATCTGGAGATCGGGACCGCGTTTGGCAACGGCGAGCCTTATCCGACACCCGACCGGACGAACGTGCGTTGCGGCGTCTGTCGGGCGGACGGTCCGATCGTCGAGACGCCGCACAACACCGCCAGCATTCGCGAGCCCCTGAAGGCCGCGATCGAGCTGGCCGCGTACAAATGGAACGACAGAAGGTGCAACGGATGAGCGACCCAAAAGGCAGAATCGTCTATGCGTCCGGCCGCGCCCATTGCGCCGCCAACCTGTGGCACGTCGTCGTCGACGACGGCACTCACTTACGCGACCGATGGCACACCAGCCGGTCCGAGGAGTATTGGCGCGCTCGGATCATCACAGGCATGACCGGCCAGCGCGATCCGCTCACGCATCGGGCGGAATACCTGCGCGCGAACTATGGGCGCCGGCGCCGCATGTCGCCGGTCGACTATTTCACCATTTTCGACCGCTTCAGTCGCGACATCGCCGAGGCGAAACTTCGCAACGATCTTGACCGCGCCCATGAACTGCGGATGGAGATGCGAATCTTCCGCATGTCGGCACATTCAAGTTACGGCGTCCACGGGCGGACGCCGTTCGAAATGCCGATCCCCTATGATTGACATCGAGATTGAAGCGGGGTTCGAGAACGCGCCCGCCGAGCGGCTGGCCCATGCCCTATGGACCGAGCTTCGCCGGTCGCTGAACGCGATCACCTATCCGGTCGCGCAACTGGTCGCCCATCAGGTCGTCGAGCGCTTGCGCGCCGGCGGCATGACCGACGCCGAGATCGTTCGCTATTTGGATCTGCCATGACCGAAACACCCAAGCCACCGACCGCGCGCTGTCCCATCGATCGCAAGCAATGCACGCCCGAAACGTGCCGTTGCTCGCCGATGCCGGCCGGGTTCATGAAATGGTTGATGGACAACGGCAAGAAACGGCCGATCGGATGACCGGATACATCAATTTTTATCGGCTGAGCGTGACGCGCGTCGGGATGTTCATCCGCGTCAACCTGTCAGGGCGCAAGCTCGATCCAGGGGTCATGACCTGGTTAGAAAAGCAGGGTCTTGAAAGCCTGCTTCATCACCGCGCGGTGTGCGGCGAATGGACCGACGCGACCGAGATCGCATGCAATTACGTCAAGACGCTGATCGACAATCTAGGAAGGTCGTCGCCGGCATGAAGACGGACCAGCAAGCCGCCCTGGAGCGCGTCCGGACGATGCTGAAGCGCAAGCCCGCGCGGGCTGATCGCCTGCGCGTGGAATGGAACCGGGTCGCCGTGCTGCTCGCCGACTACCTGGAGCACGCCCGGCCGCCGCTGAAATCGTTCGAGGCGCATCACCGCATCGAGCTGGCGCGCGCGGTGATGATGGTGGCGATCGACGCCGGCGTGCCCGACAATACCGTGTGGATTTACGCGATGCACGGCGCCGGCTTCCCGGCCGCGCCGCATCCGAAAACAAAGGCGACGACATGACCAACGATTCACGCCTTGAGCAGATCGTTCACGAGCTGATACACGGCGAGGTCCCCATGCACCGGACGGCCGCCGAACGCTGTTCGCGACGCATCCTGAAGCTGTTCCCCACGGGACGCCCGTTCCCGTGGCTTAGCGTGCTGGTCGTGATCGTAAGCGCGACCCTGGTCGTCAACCTACTTGCGATCGTGCGGGCGTTCACGCTGTTCGCCGATCTGATCACCGCCCTGCAAACCGTAGGAAAATGCATCCAATGAGCTTCGTCCGCACTACCTTGCAAGCCCCCGTGGGGAAATTCCGCGTCGTCGGTGTGGACACCTTCGACCGCGACGGAAGCGATTGGGTCCAGGGCGACTTCGACACCCTGGTCGAGGCGCTGAAGGTCGCCGCCGACAATGCGGGGACCATGACGAAGATGCACGTCTATGACGACCAGGGTCGTCACATCGACGACTTTGGGACGGTGTGACATGACCGAGGTCGAACCCGCCATTCCCCTAGCGGTCAAGGGCGCCGCGTACAGCCCCGGAAGCCTGTGGCGCTGTCACTGCGACCGCCAGCACAGGTTCGGCCCCTACGCGGCCGCGCACTGGTCCGAGGACCTAGAGCACGAATGCCCGTGCGGCGCCGGCCGCGTCTTCCGGAAAGGTGTCGTCATCAGCCACAGGAAACCCGCCAAATGAGAATCAGACGCTCGACCGATCGCCTCTATCACTTCAAGCTGACGACCGACTTGCGCGGCTGGATCGCGCCGATCGACATCTTCTTCCGCTGGTACCCGATCATTTACTGGCGGTTCTTCCCGCGCGCATGGGGCGCGCCGGCGCCGAGCGGCTTCATCGCGGCGAGCGACTGGACGGGTCGCGAACGCGAGTTTCTGAACTGGTTCTGGCCGACCTCGATCCGCCGCGCCGACCCCGCTGTGATCATCGCGGACGAAGCGCGCATGTCCGAGCCCGTGAGCAATTGGCTTGTCCGATGATCCCGATCACGACACCGCTCGCCGCCAAGATCATCGACGCCGGGCTGGTCGCGAACGAATATCACCTCGACCTGAATCGCTGCATCGAGGACCCGGCGCCACGATACCCGCGATCGCGGCTGTTCAAGTTTCCGATCAGCTACGACCAGGATGAAGACCGGCTGACGGTGACGTCGACGTTCATGATGATGGAACCGTTCGTCATGGACGTCGCGACCCGCCTCGGCGAGGTCGTCGCGATCGACCCGGAACCGCGCGGTTGCCACGGGACCTATCACCATGCTGTCGACCTCGCTTATGACGACTGCTTCCGGGACCTGCTCGCGACCAGGATCTTCACGACCGATCGGGCGATCCTGCGCGGGGTCACGATCGGCGCCCAAGGCGCGCGGCTGTCGACCGCCAACGCGCGCGAGATCCTGGACACCATCGGCGCCGTCGAGACACCCGACCGCTCGGCGTTCAATCTGTCGTTCGCCGGCGGCATGCTCCACCCGTCGTTCATCGACGACGGCACCATGAACGGCAAGAAAACAGGCAAGGGTCACTATGCGATCAACCTGTTCAGCCGGCGGGACCCGGTCGGCGAGGCTTGGGCGATGATCCACGGGATCGAGGACGGATGGTTCAAAAAGAAGAAGCCTTACGGATACCACTCGATGTCGGATGCGGGCATGCGCCGGCACATCGCGCTATGACGCCGACCGAGCGCAAACGCAAATACAACATGAAGCGGCGGATCATGGCGGCGATCGACGCGGTCAAGCTCGCCGAGACCGACGCCGAGGCGCTGAAGAAAGCGGTCGCCGTCATCATGAAGGGACCCGCCGGCCGTCCGCGCATCGGCGCCGAGCCCATGACGGCCGCCGAACGCATGCGACGATGCCGGGCGAAGAAGGGACGGGCGAAATGATCACAGGGCTGAAGTGGCGCCTCTATTGGCGCTGGCGCGCCGTGGGCGACTGTCGGATGTGCGGCGGCTCCGGCATCGAAGCCGTTTACGGCGGATATGGGAACGTTCGTGAGGAACGTTGCGACCAGTGCGCCGGCTCCGGCCGCTGGCGCTGGCGCGACGTCCTGGTCTGGTGGTGGCGCCAGCGGTGACGGTCTTCGTCGACGACATGCACCGGTCGGATATGGGTCGCTTTCGCGGCATGCGCATGTCGCACATGATCGCGACGACCGAGGGTGAATTGCACGCCATGGCGGCCGCGATCGGCGTGGCGCGGCACTGGTACCAGGGCGATCACTACGACGTCGCCATGACCAAGCGCGCGGCCGCGATCGCACACGGCGCCGTCGAGATCACCTTGCGCCAGTGCTCGGCGATGCGCATGATCCGGGACATCACCGGCGAGCTACCCACCGACCCGCAAGCGGCGCTCGACGCCCTGTATATGCGCATGCGCTGCACCATCCCGCGAACCAGGACCAGGACCCGCATATGAACGCATGGATCGACACCATCGGCGACGTCGAGACCCTTCCGAACTGGTTCTGTCTAGGGTTCACCCCGTTGACCAAGGGTGACGATACAACCTGGATCTATGAAATCAGCGATCGCCGGAACGACGGTCCTCTTATGGTGTCGGTGCTGCGCTCCGGATATTTCCGCCGGATGTACGGCTTCAATAATCTCAGTTTCGACTATCCGATCATCCACCGCGCGGTCGAGCTGATCGACGCCGGGACGCCGGCGCTCCAGATCTGCGCGAACCTGAAGCTGTTCGCGACCGAGATCATCGAGAACGGCAAGCGAGGCGGTCCGTCCTGGATTCACCGGGTCCACTATCGCGATGAACTGGTGAAGCAGGTCGACTTACGGCTGATCCACCATTTCGACAACAAGAACCGCATGACCAGCCTGAAGACGCTTCAGATGAACATGCGCGCCCGCCGCGTCCAGGAAATGCCCTTCCATCATACGAAGGTCTTGACGCATGCGGAAATGGATATCGGTCTAGACTACAACCGGAACGACCTGTTCAGTACCAAGAAATTCGCTTGGGAAACGATGGAGATGATCGGGTTTCGCGAACAACTCGGCGAACGTCATCTGAACGATAACGACACCAAAATCGGGAAATCCTTCTTCACCAAAGCGCTCGAAGAACGATCGCCCGGCATCTGCTTTGATAAGGTCAACGGCCGGCGCCAGCCGCGCCAGACGTGGCGGAACAGCGTCGCCCTTGCCGATGTGATCTTCCCGTGGATCAGGTTCGACAATCCGGAACCGAACGCGGTGCTCGAAACGCTCAAGGCGAAGGTGCTGAACCCGCTGGAGATCGAAGCCGGCGAGCTGAAATCCGCCAAGGTCGAGACGAAGGGCGTCTTCAAGAACCTGAAGGCCAGCGTCGACGGCTTCACGATGGTGTTCGGCACGGGCGGCTTGCACGGGTCGGTGACGCGGCGCGCGGTCGTCGCCGACGCGATTTACGAGATCGTCGACGTCGACGTCGAAGCCTTCTATCCCTCGATCGCCATCGAATGGGGCTTGTACCCTGCCCACCTCGGACCGCTGTTCGTCGAGGTCTATCGCGAGCTGAAAGCCCAACGCGTCGCGGCGAAGGCGATCAAGGACATGGTCAAGTCCGACGCGCTGAAGCTCGCGAACAACGGCGTTTACGGCGATTCGAACAACATGCACGGACCGTTTTACGACCCGCAATACACCATGGCGATCACGGTGAACGGGCAACTCATGCTGGTCATGCTGGCCGAACGGTTTCTGGCGGCCGTGCCCAGCCTGGAGATCCTTCAGGTCAACACGGACGGCATGACGTTGAAGTTTCCGCGCGTGATGCGCGCGCAGTTCGACGCGGTGTGCGACTGGTGGCAATCGGTCACGCAAATGAAGCTGGAGAAGCTGCATTACGGGCGCATGTTCATCCGCGATGTGAACAGCTACATCGGCGAATACAACATGGACGCGATCAACAAGGACGAAGCCGGCAAGCGGAAACGCAAAGGCGCCTATGATTTCGAACTGAAGGTCGGCAAGCAAAAGGCGTGGCACAAGGACCATTCGATGTTGGTGATCCCGCGTGCGGCCGATGCGGCGCTTTGTGATGATCATGACCCGACCGACTTCATCCACCGCCACCCGGACCAATGGGACTTCCTCGCACGCGCCAAGGTCACAGGGCAATCGCGGCTGATCCTCGGCGACGGGACCGAATGCCAGCAAACAACCCGCTATTACGTGAGCCCGGCCGGTCAGCCGATCTTCAAACTGATGCCGCCCACCGCGAAAAAGCCGGACGAATGGCGCCGGTTCGCGCTGTTCGCCGAGTTGCTGGCGACCTGCTACGGACCCAAGGGCGACTTTCGGTGCTCGCAATGCGGCGAACATGGTCCGCGCTTCAAATACAAATATGAATTCGAAGAACACGCCGAATTCCACCATACCCGCAAGGTGAAGGTACAAGACGTTTATGACGGCGAGCACATTCCCGATATCGATTACGACCATTATATCGCCGAGACCAATAAATTATTGTTTTAGGTCTTGCGGTGAGCACGAGTGAGCCTTATGTTCAGTTCATCGGCAACGAAGCTTTGGAGAAAGCGCCATGAACTACCAAGTCATTAAGACGAACAAGGTCACGAACGAAGTCGAGATCGTCGCCACGACCAACATGCGCGGCGAGCCGCTGACGAGGCACACCGCCGAGAATTACTCAGTCCGGTGCGAGATGGCCAACCTCGACAAGGACGTGATCTATTCGGTCGAAGCAGTCAGCTAGTCACCAGGGCGCTCGCACCACGGCCTAAACGGTCCGTGCCGGGCGCCCACCACTCTCACAGCGACCTGACGGTCGCCCTCTCAAGGGGTTCCCCATGACATACCGCGTCAAGAACACCAGCACCGGCGAGATCGAGCCCAAGGCGTTCGCCAGCCTGACCGAGATCCGCGACGCATCGCGCGGTCGCGCCGGCGTGACCATCGTCGACCAGTACGGTCGCAACGTCCGTAAGCCGGCGGTCAAGTTCCGTAAGATCCACCCTGAAACCAGCGTCGCGGCGATCCCGAAAATTAAAAAGATTTTTAATGTTGACTGAGCACAAGTGAGCCTTTATGACTTGTTGCACGGGCGGCGCGGTGTCGCCCGGTTCTCTCAAGGGGTTCCCCCAATGCCCGCCAAAAAAATCACCCTGGTCGCCACCTTCAAGGACGGTTCCTTCGTCCATCGCTCGACGACCATGAAGCTCGCCTTCGCCTGGAAAGCCGTCAGCAACCATCCCAAGTACGGCAACGCGGTTGAAACCGGCTTCAGCAGCCGTCACGACCTCGCACAGAAAGCCGCCGCAGCATGGCAGTCCGCTCGCAAGACCACGGACGGCGCGATCGAGATCGTCCCGACCGTCGAGCACGACGCCAAGGCGTGGAAAGCCGAGCTGACCGCCCGCCAGCCCTTCCGGATCAAGTACACCTATAAGGACGGCCGGTCGTTCCACATCGGCAACGGTAGCAGCAACCAGGATGCGCGTTTCGAAACCCGCGCCGGCGCTGAAGCCAGCATGGCGACCTATGTCGCCGCCAGCCGCGACGGAACGACCTATGAGGTCGTCGACGACACGCCGGCCGCCAAGCCCGCCAAACCGGCCCGAAAGGGCCGCAAGGCGGCTCACGCCCCGCTGACCGCCGAGCAAAAAGCCGCCCTGACGACCTTCATCATTCGCGACTCGCGCAACTGGAAACGCGACATCCGCAAGCTTTGGGAACGCGCCGTCACCACCACCGACGCCGAAGCCGTCGTGTACGCCCTGCGCAACTCGCACGGCCCCGCTTGGCTGAAAACCTTCATCCTCGACTAGGCCGCAACCAAGGCGCCCGGCTCCGGCCGGCGCCCGCCACTCTCAAGGGGTTCCCCCATGAAGCAAGTCATCTTCACGACCGGTCACGTCCTGAATATTCCGAATCAGGAAACCGCCCGCATCCGCCCGTTCGCGTGGCTGATCGTCGGCGAAACCGCCCAAGGCGTCACCCGCCATTATGCGCAGTTCGCCGCGTCCCGCGCATCAGCCGAACTGCGCATCCGCCATCACATGCAAGAACTGATCACCGACGTCCATTTCGAGATCATCGAGCTGAAGGCGGAGCAGTCATGACCGACGCAATCCAGGTCGACATGACCGCGCAGGAAGCCCGCGAACTGCTCGCCGAGATCGTCGCGCTTCCGATCGGCCCGACGATGTGCCCGCGCCTGTCCGAGCTGTTCGAGGTCGTCAGTCGGCTGGTGAAGAAGGTCGACGACGGTCCGCGCCGCTTCCGCATCCGGTACCGGTTCGAAGGGCGGGTCGTGTGGAAATGGTTCATCGCCAATCGCGGCGCGCACATGCGCTTCGAGACGCGCGAGCTTGCGCAAGCCTACAGCGACAACCGGTCGGGCTTGCCCGGCGAGCAACGCGAGATCGTCGAGGACCTTCCCAAACGCAAGCCGGTTCGCCGGTAACATTCAACCAAAGGGTTCAGCATCATGATCACAAGGGCGGTGCTCGCGAAAGACGGTGTCGGCTTCATGCTGATCCAGGAAGGCTTGATCGTTTACATCACCCAACTGACCGGCGAGCACACCGGCGAAAGCCGGTTCATCGGGCTGGACGGATACACCGACCCGGACGGATTTCCCGATATGTCGGGATGGTTGACGCGCCTCGAATACCGGGTCGTGAATTAAAAAGATTTTTAATCTTGACTGAGCACAAGTGAGCCTTTATGACTTGTTGCACGGGCGGCGCGGTGTCGCCCGGTTCTCTCAAGGGGTTCCCCGATATGATCTTCGTCATCCGTTTCATGCAAAACGACAAATTCATGCTGGTTTGCAACCAAGACCGCACGCCCATGACTTTCGTTTCAGAAACAGAAGCCTCTAAAATGGCTTGGCGTTTCGAAGACGCATTCGGTGAAATCCATTGGGTCGAATCTCGCCTGATCTAATCACCAACCAGGGCGCCCGCGCGGCGCCCACCACTCTCAAGGGGTTCCCCGTTATGACATTCCGCCGCCGCTCCACATCTTGGAACATGGTCGTCGAAGCGCTCAAGACCTGCAACGAGCACGGCCTATATCTGTGCTACGACGACGACGATCGCCGCGTCCTTCGCTGTAACAATGGCTGGGTTCAAGCCAAGTCGCCGAGGACCGCTCTCGCCTTCGTCCTGTCCTGCCGCTGATCACCAACCAGGGCGCCCGGCATCGCCGGCGCCCGCCACTCTCAAGGGGTTCCCCGCTATGACCAAACCGATCAAGACCATGACCAACGCCGAACTTGCCGACGCGATCGACGCCGGCGAGACCCGCGAAACCCGCTTCGTCAATCGCGTGTTCGCGCTCGCGCTGAACATGGGCGAATGCCTCGACGACATCCTGGTCCGCCTGGAGCGTCATCCCGTCGTCATCCGGTATACGCAAGCCTTCGCCCGCGTCGGCGACATGCGGATCGAGGCGACGGTTCATCGCGGTGTTGCGTTGGGCAGCAACGTCGCCGCCGAGCTGCGCGCCCTGCCGATCGACAGCACCGGCAAAACCGACCTCGACCATCGCATCGCCCAAGCGGACGCCCGCGACGAAGCGACCCGCGCCGCCAAGCTGGAAAGCTTCGAGATCGGCGGTCAGACGTTCTTGCAAGGTTCAAGCGCCCGGCAATGGAAGACGGTGATCAAGGGTCACGGCGACAAGGTCATCACCGTCACCGTCTCGACGGCCGGGTCGAGCGGCGTCAAAAGCAACAAGCGCTGGTCCGCGTGGAAGTTCGACGGTGCGAGTTATCAGGACCTTGTGACCATTTCCGGCGGTTTCCGCCGCTTCGCCACCAGGGAAGCAGCCGCACGCGCGGCGCTCAACGCCTGGAAAAATTAAAAAGATTTTTAATCTTGACTGAGCACAAGTGAGCCTTTATGACTTGTTGCACGGGCGGCGCGGTGTCGCCCGGTTCTCTCAAGGGGTTCCCCAGATGACGAACGATGAAGTCAAGCTGTACATCGAAGACGCCAAGCAACACCACCGGGACGGCATGATAACAAGAAAAGAAATGGTCCGCCGTATCGCCGCCCTTGAAGCCACTATCAAAGCGCCTCGGAAATAATTCACCAACCAGGGCGGCCGCGAGCCGCCCGCCACTCTCAAGGGGTTCCCCAAATGAATATCACGACCCAACAGTTCGCGAAGCTTCTCAATAAGTCCGGTGCTTTCGTCATGAGCGCCGACCGGACTTGCAAGCTGATTTACTGCAAAAGTGACAACGAATTTCGGATGTACGGTCCGACCGGTGTCCACTCCCTTTATGCCGGCGCAACCGATCGCGACCGTCTGAACGCACACTGGACCCATTTCGCCCGCTGACCACCAACCAGGGCGCCCGCGCGGCGCCCGCCACTCTCAAGGGGTTCCCCATCATGTTCACTGCTTCAGCCATCATACGCGGCGACGGTCCGGTGTGCTCCACCGCGCATGACACGCGCGAAGACGCCGCCCGCGAGCTGTTCACGAAATTCCCCACGCTCGTCGCATGCAAGACCTATGTCGCCGGGCTTCGCGACAAAGCTGAACTGAAGGTCGAAGTCGTCTATCGCGCGAACCTTCCCGTCGTGACCTATCCGATCAGCGTCGTGATCCATGTCAGCACGTTGACCAGCAAGATCGCCGGCGGATATGTCGCGGTGAACGGCAAGACGGACGGCAAGCCTTTGACCGCGAAGGAAGTGACCGAGATCCTTGCATATGATCCCGAGCTTCCCGTTCAATTCCTGAAGGTCTAGCGCCATGCTCACGCCCGAACAATGTTACGCGATCGACTATGCGATGAAGCGGCTCCCGACGAAGTTCATCGCCTTCGCCGGCGCCGGCAAGACCTCGACCCTTGTGAATTTCGCGATCCAGATGAAGACCTATCGCGGGCTTTACATGGCGTTCAACACGTCGGTTGCGACCGACGCCCGCCTGAAATTCCCCTACAACGTCGAGTGCCGCACGACGCACAGCCTCGCCTTTCGCGCGGTCGCCGATCGCGGGTTCGACCCGGAACGCAAGCTTCGCAAGTCGCCGAAGTCCTGGAGCTTCGACATTTCATGCGTCAAGGACAAGCTTCCGGTAAACCCGGACATCTTCAAGTCGATCGTCGCCAGCGTGCTGACCCGTTTCTGTCAGTCCGATTCGCGCTCGATCACGGAATTCTTTGTTCCGCGCGTGCCCGGCATGACGACCGAGGTCCAGGAATTCTTCTATAAATGGGCGCCGGTCGCGGCCGCCGACGTCTGGTCGCACATGACCGACCCGGCGGACGACATGCCCTTGGGCGGCGACGGATACGTGAAGCTTTGGGCGCTGAGCAATCCGCGCTTGCGGTTCGACTTCATCCTGGTCGACGAAGCCCAGGACACGAACGGCGTCGTCCTCGGCGTGATCCGGAACCAGGAAGCCCAGATCATCGCGGTCGGCGACAGTCATCAGCAGATCTATGCATGGCGCGGCGCCAAAGACGCCCTGACCATCTTGCCGGGTCATGAATGCCGGCTGACGAAGTCCTTCCGCTTCGGCGACCAGATCGCGGCCGCCGCGAACGGCGTGCTGACCGCCATGGGCGAAAAGTACCCGCTTCATGGTCACAGCGTCATTCGTGACACCGTCAGCGGCGGTCGTCCCGCCGGCGTCGACGCGGTCCTGGTCCGCACGAACACCGGGCTGATCGAAAACGCCTTCCGGTATCTGGACGCCGGCCGGATCGTCTACACGCCCAAGGGCGCCGGCGAGCTGCGCGCGCTGGTCGACGACGCGGACGGGCTTCAGAACGGCCGGTTGCCCAAGGCCGGCGAGCTGCTTGGTTTCGAGACCTGGAGCAAGGTCCAGGAATACGCCGCCACGGACGAAGGGGCGTCCCTGAAGGTCTTCGTCAATCTGGTCGGCAAATACGGCTGTAGCAAGCTCCGGCGGGTCCTGGAGCAGATCCGCGACAAGCCGGTGACAGGTTGCGTCACGCTCGCCACGGGTCACAAGGCCAAGGGGCTGGAATGGCCTTCCGTGGCGATCAATGACGACTTCATGCGCGGCGACGCCGAGGACGACGACGCCAACATCAGCTTGGAAGAACGCCGGCTGTTCTATGTCGCGATCACCAGGGCGCAACATCACTTGCACGTCGACCCGCTCACCCTGGAACGATTTAGTGACATACCGCTTGACTGAGCACGAGTGAGCCTATAGAAACGAAAGCACGGGCGGCGCGGTGTCGCCCGGTTCTCTCAAGGGGTTCCCCAAGATGGCCAGATATCACGCATGGAAGCCTGCCAGCCCGACGCCGACCCACGCCGAAGCCGTCGCGCTTGGCGCGTTCGCGGGGACCGAGGATCAGTGGCACCAGCTTTCGCCCGGTTTTCGTCGCGAGATCGTTCGCAGCTTCCGCAAGAACTGACCACCAACCAGGGCGCCCGCGCGGCGCCCGCCACTCTCAAGGGGTTCCCCGTCATGACCATCAAATTCGTTCCCGGCCAGTCCTACGCCGCCCGCTCCAGCGCCGACTATGACACCATCTTCGCTTTCGAGATCATCCGCCGCACCGACAAATGCGTGTGGATCAAGGTTCGCGGCGAGGAAGTCCGCCGCACGATCCGCGTGATCGACGGCGTCGAGGCAATCGACCCGCAAGGTCGGTACAGCATGTCGCCCGTTCTGTACGCCGACAAGACCGAACACGCGGTCGTCAGCGGGAAGAAGCTCACCGCCGAGGAAGCGGCCGCGCTGGCGACGCCGCGCGCGCCCAAGCTGCGCGCGTACCAGCAAGAAATGCTGGATTACGTCGCCCACCGTCACGAGCTGGTCGAGCAGCGCCCGACCGCGCCGGTCGTCGACGCGCTGAAGGCGTCGTCAGCCCTGGTCGCCGAGGCCGTGACCGAAGAAACCAAGGTTCGCACTTTCGACAAGGCGACCGCGATCATGTCCCGCTTTCTTTTTGCGTCCGGCAAGCCGGTGTCGCGCGAGAACGTCCGGTTCATGCTCGACGTCATTTGCATGATGAACGACCAGGACTTCGACGACCTGGACTTGATCCGTCAATGGCTGCGCGGGGAATGAACCTGTGACCATCACACCGCTAACCCTCGCCTTGTTGGTCCTCGCCGGCGCCGCCCTGTTCGTCCTCTCGGACCCGTGGCGCCGGTACAAGGCGACTTACAACCTCCAGCGCCGGGCGGGTCCGATCATCTTCGTGACCATTATCCTGACCGGCTTAATCATCACCTTGGCAATCATCTCTTAGGGGTTCCCCAATGACCGAACAGAACACGATCGACCGTGTCACCGCCGCGTTGCTGCGCGCGCTGGAATTCGTCGAAAAGTACGCAGCCACGATCGAGGAAACGCCGGACAACGAACTGACGATCGCCGGCATCCTCGCCGGCGCCGCGATGGTGCGCGAACGCGCGGTGATCGAGGTCAACCAGGAATTCAAGCGCGGCGCCCTGTGGACCGCGAAGCACAGCCACGGCGGCCGGTATGTCGTCGAACACCTCGACGGGACCGTGCTCGAACAGACGCGCGGCCGTGGCGGCCGGCGGTACCCGATTTACTACAAGACCCAGGCGGCCGCCGAGCGCCGCGCGTTCGCGCTGAACGAAGCGATCAGAAAGGCGATGTCCGATGTCGAATAGAGATCACACGTTGCCTTTGCTGGTCGCCCTTTCCGTGACGGTCGTCCTGTTCGTCGTCGTCGCTGTCGTCATGTCCTCGCGAGAAACCGAGACATGGGAAGCCTTCAAGGTCGAGCACGCGTGCCGCGTCGTCGGCAAGACCAGCAGGTCGACCGGCGTCACGGTGAACCCGTCCGCACCGTCCGGAACGAACCCTGTGTCCGTGGTCGTGATCTCCGGCAAAACCGGATGGTTGTGCGACGACGGCGTGACTTACTGGCGGTGATCCCATGCTGAAAGAACAGGACGTCATTGCCCGCGCGCTCGCCGCGATCGACCGCACGATGGAAAAACTCGAAGAAACGCCGGATCTGTTCCGGGCGATGGTCGACGATCACGCCTGGATCGCCGATCAGATCGGCGACGCGATCCGCGCCGAGTTCACCATGATCGAGGACTTCAAAGTCGAGACGGTCGGCGGCCGGTTCGGTATCCGCGACCACGCGACCGGCGCGCTCTATGGCTGCTTGGCCAAGGGCGGGTCGACCAGGGCGATCACGTTCGGCAAGCACGAAGCCGCCGAGCGCCGCGCCTACGAACTGAACAGCGAACGGCACGCCGAGACCAGAGGAACAGCCAAATGAAGGTCGAGATCGAGAAGGTCCGCGCGCTGATCGCGGCCGTGCTGACCGCCAAATACGAAGCGATCGACAAGATGACCGGTGAGGATGATTTAGCGATTCACTTCGGCTTGAACACGGTCGAGGAATTGCAAGTCGAGATCCCGGCCGCGCTCGACGTGCTCACGCCGTGGCGCCCGGTGTTCAATCCGGACAACCAGCGATGGACTATCCGGCACCTTGACGGCCGGTCGTGGAACCGCACGACGCGCCGCGACGGTGGAGCGATGCCCGTGCTCTACAAGACCGAGGAAGGCGCCGCGCGCTTCGCTGACCAGTTGAATGCGAGGAAGAAATGACCGCGCGCAGCACGAAGCCCGAAACGCGCAATCCGATCTTGCGCTTGCCGGCCGCACAGAAGATCGCGGAGCTTCCGCCGGAAGCCCGCGTCGCCCTAGAACAGCTTCTATATGAGCTGTCACAGGACGCCCGCGCGGCCGCCGAACACAGTTGGGTCAGGCATAAAGCGCCGATGGCCGCCTACTGGAAAGCCGTCGCGGTCTATGCCCGCCACATCCGATTCGCCCTGAAGGTGTCCGCCAAATGATCGACGCTCGCACCCTCAAACACCGACTCGACATTGTGTTCATCAAGGCCGATTGCCTGGACACGATCAGCCACGGTCAGATGCTCGAAAGCTACAAGGCGGCGATCGACGACGCCTTCGCGAACAGCGTGAAATGGGTCCCGGCATACGACCGGAGCAAGTCGAAGGGGCGGCGCTGGTACGTCGTCAATCGCTTCACCGATGAAAAGCATCTGAGCAGTCGGACGAAGCGGATCATCCGGTATGAATTCGAAAGCGCGGCGGTCTCGGTCGCCAAGCGGCTGAACGATGAAGGAGCCTAGCCCATGCACGTCCTGACGGTATCCTGGTTCCTGGTCGGTCAGATCGCCGGCTTCGGACCCATCTTCGAGCGGATGCACTCGGCGGCCGAATGTGCCGCCACGGTCGAAGCGCTCCAAGCCAAGGGCGCCAACGCCGAGGCGCTGGAGTGTATGCGCGTCGTCTCGATCGATGTCGGTGAGCTGAAATGAGCCACGGGATTTTCGTGCTCCACGGCTGGTATCGCTGGTCGATCGTCGGTGTCGACGATCGCATGATCGCGACCGGTTTCAGCCACACGTTCAACCTCGCCGTTCGCGACGCCGTCACCATCGCGACCGATCGCGGTGTCGTGCCGAACGGTGCGACGAACAACGTTCAGATTCATGGCCCGCAACGCGGTCATTGGCACGTCGACCGCATGGCAGGCGACATAGTCACAAGGCCGATTTGATGCTGTTGATCGAGCTACGCGACGACATCAAAGCCGGGAAGCGCCTGTATCGCAAGGCGTGGCCAGCTTACGCGGCATGGACCTATCGCGCAGGCGATCCGCTGCATTTCATCGACCGACGGACGCATGTGCATTTCTGGACTGTCGTCATGTGCGAAGATCATCGGGCGGGATTGCCTGGACCACTGGAGCGCGCCGACGTGTACGCGGACGATTGGGACAGGCTCGACTAATGCCCGGCGAACAATACATTATCAGAACGAAGGAGGCCGTCCGACATTTCACGAAGGCTTGCAACGGCAAATGGTACTATCGCGCGCGCTATTGGCGCATCCGATACGGCATCGACAAGGGATTGTCGAAGCGTACCAAATGGATGTTGCACGAAGCCAAGATCGAAGTCCTTGACCCTGACCAGATAATGACGCCTTGGGGCGTCGCTTACTTGAGCCCTGAAAAAACAAAGGTCCTAACCAAAAATGAAATCGTCAAGCATCGCACTAATCCGCGCCCTTCTGTCGACCCGTCTTAGCGCCGCGCTGAAGGCCGCCAACACGCCCGACCAGCAGGACGAAAAGATCGTCGTCAATGACATCGCCGAATATTCGGACGCCCTGGTCGACCTGATGCGGTCGGGCGGCTCCAGCAAGACCAGCCCGACCGACAAGGCCGCGACGGCCGCGCTCGACCTGATCAGCCAGAACACGCGCGAGCTGGCCGAACTGGATCATCAGTTCGAGCAGGGCGCCGGCAAGGGATCGCGGACACACCAACTGATCCGCCGCCTTCGCGGGCTGGCCGAATCCACGTTGCCGGAGCTGAACGAAGTCCCGGCATAGCCACTCACCAGGGGACGCGCCGGCGCGCCGCCAAGCGCTCGCGTCCCCAAACCTGAAGGACACCGTCGCCGTGCAATGGATCGCCCTGGTCGCCGTCGCCCTCGCCGGGCTGTACGCGACCGCGCCCGCCTCGCCACCCGCCGCAAGCGCGCTGTATGATGCGGCGCGCCGATGAATGACCGAAGCGGCCCTGTGTTCATCCTGGTCGGTCTGGTGCTGCTCGCAATCGCGGCGGCCGCCGGTCCCGACCTAACCACCGCCTTCGCCGGCTTCAAGCCGCTGGCGGTCCGTTTGGAGCATATGCAGTGAAGTCACATCACACGATCTCAATCACGATCCCGACCAAGCTGATCTTGTACGTCGCGGCCGGCGCCCTGATCGGCGCGGCCGCCGGCGTCGCCCTCGCCTACCTGACCGTCATAGGCGTCGAGCTATGGGCGCCGATGCTCGGTCTCCCGATGGCGGCCGCCGCTAAGCCGGTTGCCGTGAGAGCCGCACAGGCGCCCGCACAGGCCCCGGAAGCCTGGACCGCCCCGATCGCCTTCCCGAAGCTGCATCCGGCCGTCAGGGCGTTCGACGCGGTCCCCCTGCCGGTCGCCGTCGCCTTGGGCGACTTGGTCGACCGCGTGCTGGCCGAAAAGTATCGGAACGCGGCATGACGGCGCAAGTTCTCCGGACGATCGACAAGGTCGACAAGATCGGCGTCGCCGGCGTGGTCGACCTGCTCCAGCGACCCGCCGAGGAATTCGGCGCCGGTCTGGACAGTGTCCGCGCAGCGCTGATCGGACGGTTCCTAGAAACCAAGGGTGAGACCGACGCCGAGACAATCGGCAATCTCGCGGCGTTCTTCCGCGATACCGCGCAGGTCATGTCACGGGTCGACCTGATGATTCAGCTTGAAGAAACCGTGTTCGGCGATCGCTCGACGGCTTGGGACCTGTTCCTGTCCATGCCGACCAACACTGACGACACATGGTCGGCGACCGCGCGCCCGAACAACATTGGGGTTGCACTCGACGACTTGGTCGCCCGCATAGGACGACCAACATGATCAGCGAAGACGAGATGCGGCAGATCATCCGCGCCGGCATCGCGGCCAGCGGCAAGTCAATGACGAAATGGGCGGTCGACAACCGCATGCACGCCGGCGACGTCTCGGACGTGCTGCGCGGTAAGCGCCCGGTGACGACGAACTATGCGACGAAGTTCGGTTATCGCGCCGTGCGGGCGTTCGTGAAGGTGGAGCCCGGTAAGCCGGCGTCCGTCACGATCGAGGACTTCGACGCGCTGATCGAGCAGTTTCGCGAGAAGATGACCGACGCCGGTCGAGCGGAAATAACCCGGCGTCGAGCCGACCCGCGCATGCTGACCGACGAAGCCTTCCTTCGCAACGAGATCAGCTATTGGCGGGACCAATGGGCGCGCGCTCAAGCCTTGCCGGAGCGACCCGCATGACCACGGTCAGGCAAAAGCAGGCGGAACGCGGTCCCATGCGGATCAGCCGAAAGACGGTCGACCACGTCCTGACCGAACTGCTCGACACCGTGGTCGACGACATCCCTTACGCGCCGAACGTCGTCGCCGGCATCATGGCGGACGCGGCGTCGATCATTCAAAGCTTACGGAGAACCCGCCCATGAACTTTCCAGGCTGGCATTGCACGCGCCGTGAAGGGCACATGTGCCCGGCTGAAGGCTGTCCCGCGTCCTATGGATGCGCGATCGAGCAAGGATGGTCACAGGGTCAGCCTGTGCCGCCTGAATGCCAAGGGCTGAAGCCGGTCAGCCGCTCGACCGCCGACGAAATGCGGGTCCTCGCCGACGCCTTGCGCGAATTCGGCGCGGCCGTGAGCGAGGCGGCCGCCCGCGACGCGCGCAACGTCGCGCGGTTTCTGAACCGGTTGAACCGCTCGCCGCGCGCGGCCGCGTTCCGGTCGAGCGTGTTCGATCATGACGACTGGTCGATCGTCGGCGCCGTGCTGCGCGCGATCCATCCGGCCGCGTGGTTCGTGATCACGGCAGTCGTGTCCTTCACGGTCGGCATGCTGGTGTTCTGATGACCTGGAAACTGAAGCGGCTCCACCAGTGCGACAAGTGCCCGTGGAAGGTCACGACCGATCCGCGCGAGATCCCGGACGGCTATTCCGAGGACCTTCACCGGGCGTTGTTATGCACGATCGCCGAGCCCGGCGCCTCGCACACGCCCGGCGGCATCATCGTCGCCATGGGATGCCACCAGCACGACACCGAGGAACAGGTTCATTGCGTCGGTTGGCTGATGAACCAGATCAACCAGGGGAATAACATCCCCCTGCGAATCCAGATGATGACGTGCGAGAACGCCCGTCACATCCGCCTGGACGGCGAACAGCACGAAGACTTTCGCGATACCCTGCCCAATGAGGACCTATGACACAGCACACCGAGGAATATCGGATCAAGCCGATCGGCGATCCGGTGACTTACGCCATCGCGATCGAGCAACGGAACGCCGCCGGCGTTTGGGTCCCGCCGCACAGCGACAGCGTGCTGTCGGGAACCTTCCCCGATAGCCCGGCCGCGCTCGCCGCGATCGAGAAACACCGCGCCGCGACGAAGGCGAAAACCGGCGTGATGGTCTTCCTTCCCGGCGATCACGCGCCGATCGTCCAGGGTCCCGACAAGCTGTTCCGGATCGTGCGGTTCTCGCGCGCCGGCGATAAAAGCATGATCAACACCGACTGCGCGATCCAGCAACAGGACCTTGCCGGCAACTGGTGGACCATCATGGTCGACGGCTTGCTGGTTCGGTCGAACTACGAAGCGACCGAAAAGGCGATCCACGGATACGCCGCGCGGATCGGCATGAAAGACCGCTTCATGCTCGACGTGCCGCTGACCGTGGGGATCAGCGGCTTGCCGGAAAAATGGATCGCCGACAACCAGCCCGCCGGCGAACCGCCTATGACACCGACGCCGCCCGCCTCGCCGCGCGATGTGCCCGCCCGCCCGACCGTGACCGCGCGGATCGTGCTGAACGCCGCCGGGTCCTGGTTGATTCAGCGGCTCGACCAAGGCGGATACGTTTGGATCGGCGCGCCTTACGACGGCTATGACAAGCGGGTCGTGCGTATCTCGGATGAACCGTCGCTTCGCCCGACGACCTTCGTCAGCCGCGAACAGGCGCTTCGCGCGATCAGCGCGTTCCGTGGCGCCAATGGTCCCGACTTCGACATCGCGGTCGAGCCGACGCCGGTGATGTTTCAGATCCAGCAATCGCCCTACAACGGATTGTGGTTCTTCTTCATCCACGACGACGTCGAAGGCTGGTCCGCCATTCACAAGAAAACCGGCTTCCCGGTCATGTACCGCGTGCTGTCGAGGTCGTTCGATACGCGCGCCTCGGCGATCCAAGCGTTCGGCGACTGGTCCAGCGAACAAGCCCCTTACGCGGTCGAGCTGATCAGCGCCGACGATGTGCCGGCACTGCTCACCGGCGAGGACGCCGAGACCGTCGCCGGGATCATGGACGGTGCGTTTCATGTCCGCCAGTCGTCGACGAACGGCATGTTCGAGATCGAGCGCTGGCGCGCGACACCGGTCGGCGGACATTGGTCGGCGGTGATATCGGAATGCGAGCCGGAGCTGTGGCCATGGCGCCAGTTCGACACCGTCGCCGAGGCCGAAGGCGAGATCGTGAAATATGGTCACAGGGTCGGTCAGGCGATCACGATCGTTCGCGGTGAAAACGAGATCGCCAGCGCTTCGCCTGGTTACGATCTGCCGCGCCGCATCCTCGACCCGAACGGTCAGGACACCGGCTTGATCTGGAAAATGGATAGTCCCGAACTGACCGCGTTCGCCGAGCAGTGCCGCGCGGTCCTCGGATGGAGACGCGACAGCCACGCAACGGCCGCGCTGAACACGATCGTCTCCAGGCTGGTCGCGGCCGGCTGGTCGGAAAACACGATCTATCGCGGCTTGCAAGGCTTGCAACCATTCGCCGACGAACCTGATGGTCTGACGGTCCGCCGGCTGACCCGCGTGATCGAGATCCTGAATAGTGTCCGGAGCGACGACCCGGCGATCGGCTCGGCGATGGTGCTGATCGACGAAATCATCAGCGACCAAACCGTGAGCGTGATCAACGATGAACCGGTCGATGCTCGCGACGGCATGATCGAGGCGAATAACACGCGCCTCGATGCGGTCGCCGAGGTCCTTCGCCGCCTGCGCGGTGACAGCATGATATCGCGATATGTCCCGAGCGCGATCGAGCTGATCGACGAAGCGCTGGCGATCGCCACGCGGACGACGCCGATCGGCGACGTGCCGAAGCCCAACCGGTTTCAGGACGGCCGCCACGCGATCGCGACCGCCCTGTCGTGTCTCGAAGCGCTCGATCATCACCTTCGCCACACCGGCGAGGGACCCAACGGCGGCGAGCAGCAAGGGAACAGTGCCCACCGGGCGGACGCGATCCACTACCTGAAACGACACCCCCAACACTTCGCCGACGTCGCTGAACAGCTTTCGGAAGCCCGGCGCCGTCAACACGCACTGGATTGCACGATGCAGGCTGACCAGCCCGAACAACCGCCACACGCAAACGTCGCGGCGCATGTCCCGCCGACCGAGACCTTCGACCAGATTTACGCCGCCAGCGTCGCGCAACAGCCGCCGGTTCGCATCGAAACCGTGACCATGCCGGTCGGGACCAACGTTCCCGAGCACGAAGGCACGTTTCGGATCATGCCGAACCTGATCGAGCCCGCCGGCGGCTGGAGCGTCCAACGCTGGAGCGCGACCAAGGGGCAATGGCTGACCATGCGCGGCGAGAATTTCCCGGTCTCGGCGACCTATTGGGACGCGGTCGAGCTGGTCGCACAGGCGGCGCAACGAATGGGCGACGTGTCCCGGCTCGCCGCACCCACGGAAGAACAGATCGAGCGTTGGGCCGCTAAGGGGTTCGTCCTGACCGCGCCGCCGCGCGCCGGCGACGCGGTCGACGTCGACATGCCTGATGAGGTCGAGCCGTCACCGACCAGCACGTTCAGCGTGAAGTTCACCGTCTCGACCGGTGACGGGCTTTACGCGGTCGATGAATGGAAAAACACCGGCGTCGTCGATCGGCTGGTCGACGACCTGACGTGGAAGGAAGTCGAAGCGGTCATTCATCCCGGCGCCGTGCCGATCGACGCCGGGACCGAGGTCGGCGCATGCGAGATCCGCGACATCGGAAACAACCTGACCGACGTTTACACCTGGACGGGCAAGGCGTGGAAGAAGATCGCCGGCGGCGTCACGCACCGCACGGCTGAAGGCGTCGTCAAGGCGCGGTCGCTCGATCCGGAGAACCGTCCCAAGCCGGCGGCCGCGCCGTCGCTTAAGACCGTCGTGATCAAGCAATGGCGCGAGCTGATGCGCGGCGTCGAAGCTGACCTGAAGCTGATCAAGACCAACATCGACGCCGCCGGCGTGGGCGTCGATCCTTACAAACTGCTCAACGATGTCCGTGATCAGATCACGGCCGCGCTGGAAAACCTCGAAGCCGCGAAACGCGGGGAATAATCACAGGGTCGTGTCGATGATCGGTCGGCACGACCATTTTCCAAGGTTAATCAATGCCTAGACACGTTCGATCAAGCATCGCCGCCGCTGTGATCATCTGGACGTTCATCGTCGGAACAATAATCGTCGATTTAATGAAAAATCGTTCGTTTTTCTATTGACGGTGAGCACAAGTGAGCATACATTAGTAATCAGAAGACAGGCCCCACTGATCCTTTACCGTTCCAAGCGCAGTCTAACAAACGTTGGAACGGAAAGCTGCCAAAGAAACAAGCAACGCCTTACTTGGTGGACTTGGTTCCATCCGGTCCGGGGTTCCCCGGAACGCAAAATGGAGAATGTGTGATGCTTAAGAAAATCTTCGCAGCAATCATCGCCGCGCAATTGATTGTCGTCCCGGCGCAAGCCGAAACGAAGTCGCCGGCGAGTTGCACGAAAGGCGATGTCCTCGGAACGATAATGATTGGCTTCGTTATCAGTTACGTCGGATTAAAAGTCCTCGCCGTTTACGGTGAGTTCATGAAAAAGCGCCTCGAAGAAAAGCTTAAAGCTGAACAACAAAAGCCGGATCAGCCCGCACCCGACTGCAAGCTGTAACCGACTAGGACTTGGGTCCCCAGACCCAAGTCCACCAACTAGGGCGTTGCGAACTACTGGAGAATGAGACATGCAAATCGAAAAACGTGGTAGCTACTGGTTCGTGAGCGGAAAAATCACGACGCATCCGAAGAAGATCGCAAACGAATACTACTGCATGACCTTTCGGACGAAGTCGAAAGCCGAAGCTGACCACGCCAAATGGACCAAGATTGAAAATGATCTGATCGTGTACCGCGCCGAAGAACGAGCGCGTCGGATCGAGATCGCGAAAGCCTACATCGCCGAGCGCTCGACGCGGCCGGTGCAATTGCAACTGTCCCTTTTTTAAGGTTGTCCCCCCAGGCGTCGACCGCTAGCAACGGTCGGCGCCGTCCCCTTCACCCGGAAAACCGACATGAACAAAGAACGCCTGGACGACGCCTTATCCGACCTCGCCGACCACACGAGCCAAGCGCTTCGCGACACGGCGAACGACAAGCCGGACAGCGCGGCGATCGCGATCGCGCATGCGGAACAGGCCGTTGACGAAGTCCGGCACGTCGTCGACAACGTGATGCCGAAACCGGACGCCGAATGATGACCACGGTCGCCAACCTGATCGAGAAGCTGAAGCAGTATCCGCCGGACGCAACCGTCGTAGCTTATGACGCCGACGCCGGGCGACTGGCGGCCGTGAGCGGCTTCCTATTCTCGCCGGCCGGGCGGTATCTGACCGCCGACAACGGAGGCGAAGACGTGGTCGAAGGACCGATCGTCGAGATCTGCACCGACGACTCATAGAACAAGCGGGCGTGGGCATTCTCCAAAGCCCGACCCGGCCGGTCACGCCCTGCTTGCATCTCCCGGCCGGGATTTTTCTTCACTAGGACGAACACCGATGTCAGACGAATATGCGCATCCCGTAGGACAGGCGAGCAAAGCGCTTGTGAACGACGCGGTCGACCTCCAGAAGCAGGCGGAAACCGCCCGCGACCAGGGCGACGCCGCGAAGGCCGATCGGCTCGATGGTGAAGCCGCGCAACACCTGCGCGCCGCCAGCGACCTCGACCGCGCCGACGAAGCTTACGGGGACCGCAACAAGGGTTAGAGTGTGCGTAAGGATGATCACGGGGCATTGTGTCCTGTGGCTCAAACGGGGAAAGACAAGCATGCGAATTATCTATGCCTTGCTGGCGATCGTCGCCGGCGCAACGTCGGTCGGCGCTGCTGACCTGCGCGGATCGACCAAGGACGTCGGCGCCGACGCGCCCGCGATCTATCAGGTTTCGAAGTCGAGCTTCGGCGGGTTCTTCGTCGGCGCTTCGGTGAATTGGGACCGCCTGGACGTCGAGCACGAAGGCTCGATGAATTGGGAAGATTGCCCGAACTGCTCGGTCCAGAAGCCGTTGAACGAGTACTTCGGCACGAAGGGCGGCATCGCCGGCAATCTGCCGGACATCAGTGACAAGGGCATCGGCGGTGGTCTGCGCGGCGGCTATATGTTCCAAGCCGGCCGCATCTATGGCGGCCCCGTGCTGATGGTCGACTTCAGTCAGGTCGACGAAACCTATGCGACCGGGAAGCTGTCGGTCGGTTCCGATTGGCGTGCGGCGGCCGTGCTGAAGGGCGGCGTCGAGGTCATCGAGCGCGTCGGCGTGTACGGCTTCGTCGGTGTCGGCATGGTCGACATTTCGGTCGACGGCTCGATCGGCGGCCCCGTGCTCGGCGGCGAGACCGTGAGCGTCATGGGCTATAGCGACACCGTCACCGCGTTCACCTTTGGTGGCGGCGTCGACGTCAAGCTGACCGAGCACCTGTCCGCGTTCGGCGAATGGCAGCGATTCGACTTGAACAGCTTCGGCGGTTCCAAGGGCGTCGACTGCTTCGCCTTCACGCACGACGGCGACGCGAACCTGGACGTTGTCCGGGTCGGTCTGAACTACAACTTCTAACGTCGCGACCGTCAGCCCAGGCATAAGCCGAAGCGGCGGACCGAAGTGAAGGGGCGGCCGTGTATCGCGACCGTCCCTTTTTCACATCTGGAGACTCGAACATGACCACGAACCAGATCACCGTCATGACCGTCGTGCTGATGACGCTGGTCATGTTCGTCATCGCATGCCGCGACGACCGCTTCATGGGCTGGTTGCTAACAGGGGTTTACCACTGATGTTTCGAAACGCTTTAGGTCACAGCCTGATGTTCCTCGCTTGCCTGTTCGAACTGGTCGATCAGGCGCCGCGACGCATCCGGCTTTACGCCCGCTTCGTGCGGCTCGAACTGATCTGGTGGACTTGGGTCCGCTGGACACATCAGCCGCGCGCGCGATCTGAATGGATGCCGTCGAAATGACGGTCGCCTTCCCGGCCGCCGGCGAGCCCGGCGGCTTAGTGGACGACCAGCCCGAAAGGAAAACCATGGCCGATAACCCGCCGCCCAAGCCGGACCCGGATATTCAGTATCCGACCAACCTCCCGAATTTCGATCCCCGCAATCCGGACTTTTGGGACAGCCCCGACTCACCGGAGCCGCCGCCGACCAGCGACCCCGGCAAGCCGTCGCACAACTGACCGTCAGTCCAGGCGCCGGCCGCGTGTCGGCGCCTTAGCGGACGATCGGAGCCCGCCACATGACCACCAGCACGCCGCCTGAAGACCCTCGGCTTGTCGAGGCCCGCGAAGCGCTGGCCGTGATCCGCCGGTCGATCTTCGCCGATATCAACGCCCTGTCGATCTGTTGCACCGTTTGGGTCAACGAAGCCGACAGCCCCAACGAAACCCTGGTCGACTATATCGACGCAACCTTGGACCGAACCAAATGACCGCCAAGACGCACAAGCTAGTTGTCCGCGCCGACTATTGGGACGCCGTCCGCGCCGGCGAGATGCGCGCAATCCTGGTCGACAAAACCCGCGCCAACGTCAAGGCTGGCGACCTGCTCGAAATGGGGCGCGGCAACCAGGACCTAGCCGAGGACGCGACCAAACCGATCGGCGTCCGGGTCATCCATATCGCGGACTTCGGCGCGCTGAGCGACGGGCTAGTGATGCTGTCGCTCGCGCCGATGGTCACAGGGCCGAATACCGATCGCATGATGGTCCAGCACCTTCGCGACGCCCTGACCAGCGTCCGCGAGATCGTCGACGTCGAGCACCCGATGAGCGACGGCGTCCGCGCGCGGCTGATCGCGGACATCGACGAAGCGCTGGACGCGGATATTCCGGAATGATGCTGATCAGCTACGGGACCCTGATCGGGACCTTTGCGGTGATGCTCGCATACGGGTCGCCCGGTATCCAAACGGCCGCGCTGTGGCTGCTCGCGTACTATCATATCGCGATCCTGATCGTCTTCATGTGGAGCAACCTGAATAGCTCCAGCAAGACGCCGGATCTCGATCGCCGCGTCGCTCACATGCGCCGGGTCGAGGCTATCCAGCGCCGACACCGCCGGCGCCGCGCGTTCATCGCACTGTTCGGCAAACCAGAAAAGGACGACAGCCAATGACAGCTAAAGGGGACCCGTGCGAGCCATGCGGCGGCGACGGGAAGGTCGATGTTCAGCCGGCGCCGTTCGGGAAGATCTTCCCGGCCGAAGATCGCGAGCACGTCCAGACACCGGTCGAGACGGTCGATTGTCCGGTATGCGACGGGACGGGCAAACAGAAATGACCACGCAAGCCGTCGCCGAGATCCGCGCCGCATGGGCGTCCAAGTCGCTCGAAGGGTGGAACCCGAATGTGACCCCGGTCGTCCGCGTCATGGTCGACGAACCGCATCGGCTCGTCACGGCCGTCGAAGCCGCCCTGGTGCTGCCCCCACGCCTCACGCCGATCCGCCACGTCGTGTTCGAGCTACAGAAGGGCCTGATCAACTACGTGCCGTGCTGGCGCGTCGTCGGGCGCCTGGACGGCATCGAGATGGAGCTTGCCAGCGGTCCGCTTCAGCGGGACGCCTAAACGGACCGCAAGCCCGCGCGGGCGGACCGTGCGAGCTTGCGGCATGCTGGAGACGACAGGGCAGGTTATCGGGCTTGGTGGAGCGGGGTGAAGCGCTGGTCGAACCGGGAACCCGCCAGGGACCGACCGACCAGCGCCATCGCCGTACCCGCGCCCACGGGTCGTTTAAGCGCCTGTTTGGGGCGCCTCGTCGAACATGCTAGCGGACACCTTGTCGGCTGGCAATGGCGTTTCGGTCTTCGGCTGCTCGATCACCGGCGCCGGCTGCGCGCGCGCAGGGATCGAGGGACCGCCCGTCACGGCCGCGACAGCCTTGCCGGTCGCCGGCGTCGAGGCGCCGCCCATGACCGGCACGGTCTGCGCGTAAGCGGGGATGCGAGCCCAGATCATTTCGACAAGCTTTTCCTGCGTGACCGTGAACTTCTTCAGGATGTCGGGCGCGCGCTCGGCGACATAGCTCGCCGCCAGCGAAATGAAGTAATTGTCGAACTTGACCGCCTCCAGGCCCGAACCCTTTTTCAGGATCTCGTTTTCGGCAGTCGCCTGCGCGAAGTCCATCCCCTTGAAGATGATGTCATTCAGCCGGTCATTTAGGTTCTGTTCGAGCGCGCTGTTCTGCATCCCGACCTTGACCATGACCAGCCGGATCGCGACGCTAGCGAGCGCGGTCAGCGCCGTCGCGAGCATGCCGAACAGGTAAGTGACGACCTCGCCGGCCGGCGTCCGCAAGTCGACGGTTTGCGCCAGCGATGGCGCCGCTGTGATCATGACGGCGATCGCCACCAGGGCGACCAGTTTGGAGCGATTGTACATGCGATGGTTCCTTCTATCCTAAGCCGGCGATTGCGCCGTCATTGCCCGTGCTGATCCATTCCCAAAATCGAGAATACCACGGCGCCGACGCCGGCTTGCCGATCGGCCGCGCGGGCGTGGCGACCTTCACCGGCGAGGTCACGATTTTGGGCGCCGGTATTTCGGCGACGATCGCGGGACGTGCGACCGGCGTCGGGTCAATTCCGCCGGCCGGCACGTCCCCACGCCACGGAATCGAGGACGGCGCGACGTAACGCCCTGATCCCGTTTGCGTGTCCTTGACCAAGATCCGGCGCGTCGGATAACGCCCGGTCTTGAAGATCTCGATTTCCTCGGCGCGGCGCGTGATGAGCCCCTTCATCGGCTTGCCGCCGGCGTTGATGTAGGCGCCCCACGTCTTGAACGCGCCCGCGCGGTCGCCCCGGTTCAGCTTGTCGTCGACCGAGCCCGCGCGGATCGCGCCGGTGTTGAGATGGAAAATGCACGCCGCGTCGAATTCATGTTGCTCCAGGTCCACCGTGATCGCCCGGTTCACGTCGGTCTCGACCTTGCCCATGTCGACCGCGTAAATCTCGAACGCCCTGGTGAAGCTGATCCGGTCGCCGCGCCGCACGTTCGGCAAGCCGGCGCGGCCGGTGTGCCCGACGCCGATCGTCCAGGGATCGCCGCCGGTTCCCGGATCGGGATAGGCGAACAAATAGCAAGCCTCATGCGCTGCACCGGCGCCAGCACCGGCCTTAGACAATCGCCTGTTCGTCATGGTCACAGGGTCCTAGCTTGGGGCGTCCGTCACGGGATGCGCGATGTCGATCAAGATGTCGGCGAGCAGGTTCCCAAGCTCGACGGCTTGCGAGAACCCCTTGCGGTCGACCTCGTTCGGCATGGCCTCGACATCAGCGCGCAGGCTGGCGGCGAGTGCGTCCTTGCGCTCGATCAGCGCGGCGCGTCGTGTTGTGATCATTGCGGCGATACCGATCCCCCTGGTGCTCGAATGCTCATATTGGACGCCTTGAACCAACCGTTGTCGAGCCGCTGACCCAGAAACTTGATTTCCGCCTTGGCCTCGGCGATCGCCGGCGCGTTGATGTTCGACGCGATATACGTCACGGCCGTCGAGGCGGCGCCGACCAGGATGACGATCGAAACGATCAGCGGAACGACCTTGTAAATGTCGAATTTTGGCTGAGCGGTGACGGTCGTCACGGCGCTGACAACCGTGTCGAGTTTGGTCCCTAGTGAATCGACATTGCGCGCGACGTCCGCGACCTGCCGTTCGACATGAACCAGCCGGTTCCGATTATCCACGCCTTGTTGTTCCAGGCTATCCAGCCGGTGTTCGAAATTGCTGGTCGCTTCGGTCATTATCTTACCATTTCCCCGGACGGTAATCGGTCTTGCCCAATACGTAAACGCGACCAAAGTCAAAAAGTTACAGCGTCACACCTGCAAACGGAGATAGCACGATTGCAACGCGTTCCCGTTGCCTTCGTCGTCCATGTCGATGCTCACGTCGACTTGTGAATTAAAATAATTCTTCCAAGCGATGTACATGGTCCCGGTACCCAACAGGACTTCACCGTCTTTCGCTGGTGAGAAAGTGCGTGGATTGACGACGCCCAACGAACCGTAAGCACCGATAACAATGAGCGGGGCAGGTCCCGCACCGGACGTCACGTTTTGCGCAACCGGATTACCGTCCGTCAATTCACCTTGAGGACTTGCCAAGACAAACGACACGAGCGGCGTGTCTGGTCGAAGCGTGACCAACACCATACCGAAACCGCTTCCGGTCATGCCGTTGATTGTGGTCCCGCTCTCGGTACCGTCCGCGACCTTGGCACTAAGCGCTTGTCTCACCGCTCCAAGAACGCTTTGCACCAAAGGCGTGAACCCGGTCGGTGTGACGAACGCCGCCGATCCCGTGGCGTAGGAAAGCACGACGATCAGATCGCCTTTGGCCACCGTGGGACACGTCAGCGACGTCGCGCCGGCGGACGTGGTCGCCTGTTGCGCGAGACTGCGGAGCAGTCGAGGAACGATGAAACCGGGATTCCAGCCGGGAAGCATGTTCACCCGAATGCCCTCTTAGCGCTGGCGATGAAGTGCGACGCGGTGTGACAATAGATGCTGATCAGATACCACCGTGCACTGTCGCAATCAGTGATGACCGGGACTTCGCCGAGGAATTGGTTTCCGAACGTGATCGCGCGGTCGGTCGCGTCATTGCCCTGGACCATGATGGTCCGGTGAGTGCCGGGAATACCGCCGGTCGGATTGCCGATGATCCGGCTCGCCGTGACGGTCAGGGTGAAGTTGATCGCGCCTTTCCAGTCCACCGCCACCGTCGCCGCGTCGACCAGCGCTTCCGCGAGCGCGGCCGTTTCGAGATGATCGGCCATCAGCGCTTTGCGGCCGGGCGTCGCCGCCTGGACCTCGGCGTCGGTCGCTTCGGCCGCGCGCAACAGTTCGTTGCCCAAGATCGGTTCGAGCGGGCTGTCACTGCTGAACAGCCCCTTGATCGTCGAGCCCGTGCCGCTCGCGAACAGGGTGACTTGACCGTCGACCACGGTCGCGCCGGGTCCCGCGACGTCACCGTCCGCGCCGTCCTCGCCGTCCGCACCGTTGACGCTGAACGTCACGTACACGGATTGATCGGCCGCGAACGTCCCGTTGCTGGCGATCGGCGAAACCGTCACATCGCGATATCCGGAATCGTTGACGACCGAGCCCGTCACGCGCGCCAGTAGGAAATTGACGCCCTCGATCGATTGGATCATGACGGTCCCGCGATCCGCGCTCGACCCGCCATCGTCCCAACTGTCGATCCATGGCGAAATGTCCGAATCGTTCAGAGCGTCGTCACTGATGAACAGCTTCGTCACGCTCGCCAACGTGGCATTGTTGAATTTCAGAAATCCGGAACCGGGGTCCGCGTCGGTCGTGTCGGTGTTGAATGAGAATTCGATGCCGACGCCGCGCCCGTCCGTCTCGGCGCCGAGGCCGATCGGGACATAGCGCCACGTTCGCGAGAACGTGCCCGACGTCGCGGTGATCCGATAGGCGCCGCCGAGCGCGTGGAAGGCCGCGAAGCCGTCCGGCTCCACCGCGAAGGGGTTCGCCTTGGGGGTGAGCCCGTCGCGGTCGCTATAGATCACGGCGATCGGCGCGCCGGCGATCTCGCGCCGGACCTCGACGTTCGCGGCGGTCAGAATGTTGCCTTCGTCGTCGACGACGGTCGCTTGCCAACGTGCGAGAACCATTAGTTCACTTCCCCTCCAAGGCGATCACCTTCCGCCCCAACCTGCGTTATGAACGACAGTCCGTCAATCGCGTGCCCGGCCGCGCCGCCGGCGCCGGCTGTCGGCGGACCCGGTTCGCCGACGCCGCCCGCGACGCCCGGCGTGCCGCCGTTACCGCCGTCGTCGTCCCATTCACCGCCGCCGTCGCCGCCGATGCCGCCCGCGTCCAGCGTGCCGGGCGCGCCCGACTTGGGGCTGTTCTGGTCGGTTGTGAAGGGTCCGCCTTCACCCGGCACCTGACCAGCACCGCCACCGCCACCGCCGCCCCTGAAGTAGCCACCGCCGCCACCGCCGCCGCCGCCATAGGTCTGTCCGGCCGCGTCCTCGAACATGATCGGGTACCGCGTATAAACGGCCGTGCCGCCCGCCTCGCCGTCCTTAAAATTGCTTCCGGAGAAGTTGCCGCCGTCACCGCCGTCGCCGCCGGCGCCCTGAATGCGCCCGTTATTGATGACCGTGATCGTGACGCCGCCCGGCCAGTCACCGACGTCGAACGCGGGGATATCGGCGCCGCTCGCGCCGACCAGGACGTCGCTTTCGACGATGCACGTCACGGTGATCGACGGGCTTTCGAACGCGACCGGCTCCGGATAGATCGAGTCGTGAAGGTCGCGAAGATTGACGTCCAGGATGTCGCTATCGATCACGATCGTCCGGTCGAGCAGGTCCGCCGGGTCGAGCGCTTCGAAAAGCATTTCCTCGCCTTCGACGCTGAAGCGATCAGACATCGGATTAAGGCGCGTGAGCTGGATCGGCATGGTCACAGGGGCGCCGAATTCGTCCTGGATCGAGTATGCACCCACCTGATACCCGGAACCCAACACGGGATCGTCGACCGAGCCCCGGAAGACGTCGAATGTGACGCGGCGCGGCGGCGTTTGGTACCGGCCCAACTGGATGTCGTTCAGCCGCTCGGCGGTGTCCCGCCCGAACGCGGGAATCCAGCGGGCGAAAATCTTCATGATCGCCGGCTGACCTTCGTCGCTCTCGGCTTGCAAATTGACCGTGGCCAGCGTCGAGCGGAAATTGTCGGGTTCGTCGATCGGACGAAGCGGGTTCCGCTGACCGTAGTAGGTCCAGATCTGCGACGCGCGTAAATTGGGCTGTTCCTGGACGGTGAGCGACCCGGCCATGATATTGTCGTCGTCGAACAGCGCGGTGTCGGTCAGGATCGAGCGCAACACCTTAAGGCGGATGAGCTGGTTCACGTCGTCCCACCAGATCGCCAGCGCGGCTTGCTCGACCAACTCGCTCACCAGCTTGGTGACGTCGGTCGGGTCGGCGATCGTCGCGCCGTAAAGGCGCTGAAGGAATGAGCCGGTCTCGGTTTGCCAGTCGCCGAGACTGATATATTCGGCCGGGATCTGCGCGTAATTCGTGAACAGGTCGTATAGGATGTCAGCCGGGTCCGCGCCGTCATATCGCACGACCAATTGCACGCGGTCTTGAACGTCATGCTCGGCGGCCGTCGTGCCGAGTTGCCCGCGAACGATCTGGAGAATGTCGCCGTCGTTATACTGGTTGAGCAGGCCCGCGATCAGTTCGGATTCGCTGCGCGCAACCTTGGAAATTCGCAACTCGTCGATATTGCTGAAAAAGTCGAAGCTGGTCCCGTCGCCGCTCACGCCGACGCGGAGCAGGCCCGAATAATTGGTGATTGCCGTGGCGTTCACTTCTTCCGACGCCTCGAAGCCGTTGACGTACATCCGCCACGTCGTTCCCTCTCGCACGACCGCGACATGGGTCCAACTGTTGATCGTGATACTGCTCGCCGGCGACTGGATCGAAAAGGACAGCACGCCGCCGACGAAGACGATGAACCCGAGCGCGCCGCTCGTGCCCACCTGAAAACGCCAATGATTGTCGGCGGTGTTGTCCGAGTGCGAGACCATAACCCGGTTTATGGACAGGTCGGTGACATAGACCCAACAATCGATCGTGAAGTCGCCGGGAAAGCTCCAGGCGTCATCGTCGGGAAAGGTCAGGAAGTCGTCGGACCCTGGAAACTGGAGCGACGCCGTCCCATGCACGACCAGCCCGGTGTCGGTCACAGGCGTGCCGACGCGCGTCGCGGTCCGGTTCGACGCGCTCGAATCGGTGAAGGTCGTCCCGTTGTCGGCGCCGTCGCCGTGAAGCATCAGCAGCGTGTTGTCATCGATGCCACCCGTTCGGGTGAATTCCATGATTTCTTCGCCGCCGATCGCGATCCAGCCGAAATTCGGATATTCGAAATCGCCGATCCCGTTGGGTGACAGGTTCAAGGTCGTCGCGACTTCGTCGATCGCCGAGACCAGGAACCCGTTGGACACCATCGGCGCTTGCGCGCGGTCGCCATCGGCCAGCTTCAGGACGTCTTTCGCGATCAGAGTGTAAGAGCCCTGTGGCGTCGGACCGTTGAACGATTCGATGATGTAATGCCGCGTGTCCATCTCGGCGAGCGTTTGACCAAGATAGCCACGGATCAGCCGGATCGACCGCCCCTTGAGATAGGGCTGGCGCGCGCGGAATTTCCCCCAAAACGATCCTTGATCGAACGGGTTATAAGAGCGCTCGGCGTGGTATTTGTCGAAGCCCTCGCCGGTGTCGCTGTGCTTATGATCGCGGAAACCGACCGTCAGGGTCGCGCGCTGACCGAGGTCCTTCCCGAGCGAGATCGTCGCCGGCGAGAATTGGACGCCCGTGATCGACGGGATCGCCGGGATATCCTTGGGCAAATATACATTGTCCTGTGCGAACCGGATGGTCACAGGGTCGTTCGTGAACGCGGTCCGCACCGCGCAGGTCTTGAGCGAGTTGAAGCATTTGTCAGCGCTGTCGACGCCGAGGATTGCCGGACAAGCGCCCTCGCCGTACCTTAGCGAGCAGTAATCGACATCGACTTCGACATACACCAGGGCGCGTTCACCGGACATTAGACGATCCCGTTCATCTGAAAGGCGATTTGCATCATGCCGTTAGGACGCTGATTTGAAGGACGCGGCTCGTCAGTGACCCAGCAAAAGCCGCTTTCTTCCGGGTAGTCGAGCGGGCGCCAGTTGAAAAAGAACGGCTTGCTTTGCGCCGACACGACGAACGGGTCCATGTAAGTCCGATACCACGCCGGCGTCATGTTCGACATGCTGATGCCGGTCGAGCGCGTCTCGCCGACGATGATCCGACCGAGGAAATTCCCGCTCTCGCTTTTGCCGTTGATCACTTGCGTGTTGCGGCCGTAGGGAATGGGCGTGTGCCCGACATAGATCCGGCGCTGGAGCACGAGCAACTTGCCGACATAGACGACGGCCGCTTCCGGCACGACCGGCACGGCCGCTTGCGACGCCTGGATTTTCACCCGCACGGCCGTCGCGGCTTGGGGCGTGAACCGGAAGATGACCGGCTTGTCGTCGACCAGGAACCGATCGGAGATGACCTCCACGAACGAGTCGAATTCGCCGGCCTGGACCTCGACCGACACCGGGAACAGGCCGGACCCAAGGTTGTGATTCGCGATGCCGACATAGTCGATTTCTTCGCTGGTCGCGGTCGTGATCGTGATGTACTCGTCGCCGGCCGCCGGCGACCCGCTGATGCCCTTCCATAGTTCGTGGGTCGCCACGTTCGCGAGATTGGTCGCGGGAAAGTTCGGGTCTTCGCTGGTCGTCTCGATGTTGTCGACCGTGACCCGGTTTTCATAACCGATGATTGGGCTATTGCCGTTGACGGCGTCGCCCACCAGGGCGCGCGACAGGACCAGCGAAGACGAGATGACGACGCTCATATGGACCGCTCCAGAAAGATGCGCACGGGCTTAACCCGCCCGATCGAGTATGACCTTGCCGCCGTTGCGCTGGTATTCCAGCATTTGTTCGGCGAGCCCGCGCATGCTCTCGCCGCTGAACATCTGTCCGGGGTTCACGCCCTGGACCATCAGCGTTTGATTGACGCTTGCAGCAGGCACAGCAGCCGCTGCAGCCGCCTCGCCGCCGCCACCGCCCCCACCACCGCCCCCGCCGCCCTTGGACGTCTGCGACCGGATCTTGGCCACCTGCGCGAAGCCGGCGGTCGCCTGGATCGCCGCCATCGCGGTTGAAATCGGAGGCGGGTAGGACGCGAGCGCTTTCGTGATGCCCTGATAGGTGTTGATCAGGGCGGTCGCGATCGCGACCGCTTTACTGTCGCCGAAGATGGTCGCCAAGTTCGAGCCGACCGACGACGCGAGCGCGTCCATGTTCTTGGCGCTGTAGACCGACGCGGCCGCCATGGCGCGGCCGTAGGTGGTGGCGTCGATCGCGCCCTGTGTCATCAGCGCGTGAATCTGCATCTGCTTGAAAATGAGCTTTTCCATCGGGTCCAGCGTCTCGTTGAACAGCGCGAGCCCTTCCCGATAGGCGCTGTTCCGATTGCGCACCGCGTTCGCCTCGGCGTCGGTCGCGGCGATCACCGGCCCCTTGTACTCGAACGCCTTCTTCGCCTGTTCCTGCGCGAGCAGGTCGACGTTCTTGATCGACGTCCCGAGCTGGTCCGTCGCGTCACTGGCGACGATCATCCCGCCGGCGATGCCTTCACCCATGCGGGTCATGGCTTCCTCGAATTCGCCGTTCCAAATCTTGGAAAAGACCTCGCTCACATAGGTCCCGAGCTTGGTCATCCATTCGACCATCTCAGTCACCTTGCGCCCGATCGCGCTCGCGACCGCGTCGAAAATCGCGATGATCTCGGTTTGGAAAATCTGCCAAGCCGTCACGGCCGCGCTCGCCGTGACGACGAACAGCGCGATCGGCCCGCCCACCATGACCAGCCCCCATAGCGCCGCGCTGACCGTGGCCACGACGCCGACGATCGAGCCGAGCGCGTTCACGAAGAAGGCGATCGCCGTCACCGCCGGCGCGATCACGGCCGCGATCAGTGCGACCCGCGTGATCATGGCCTGGACTTCAGGGTCGAGCGACTTGAACGCGGTCGTCAGGTCGATCACGAACGCCGAGACGGCTTTGATCGTCGGCGCCAGCGCGTCGCCGAGCGCGATCCCTAATTCCTGGACCGCATTGCGCATCTTGTCGATCGCGGCGCCCATGCCTTCGTTGCGCTTATCGAAGCCTTCCGTCACCGCGTCGAGGCCGTCGTTCATCTTGGCCATGTTCTGCGTGAAGGCGTCGTTCTGCTTCCCGGTCAGCGACAACACGGCGTTGTAAGCCTCGACCGAGCCGAACAGCTTGATCATGGCGGCGTCGTTCCCGCCGAGCGCGGTCGTGATGTTCTTGAAGGCGTTGACCATGCCGCCCGACTTGTCGATCAGTTCTTTGAAGGTCTTGACGCCCATCGCGTCGAGCACCTTCGTCGCAAGCTCGCTCTCGCGCGTCATGCCGGCGATCGCCGCGCGGATCTGCGTATGTGCCACGGCCGCCGGCAAGCCGGTGACGGTCAGCGCCGCGATCGAGGCGAGATATTCCTTCAGGCTCACGCCCGCCGCCGACACGGTCGAGGCGACGGCGCCGAAGCCCTGCGCAAGCCCGCTGATCGTGGTCTTGCCCGCCTGGATCGTCTTGAAGATGTTGTTATAGACGTCGTCGGCTTCCCGCCCCTTCAGGCCGAAAGCGTTGATCGAGGACGTGACCAGATCGACGGCTTCCTTCGTGGAGCCCAGGCCCGCAACGCCGAGTTGCGCGGACCGCTCCAGGCGGTCCATAGCGTCTTCCGCCGACGTGCCGGCGGATCGCAGGTCATAGAGACCGGTCGTCAGGTCGGACAGGGCGACAGGCGTATTCCGTCCGATCTTCAGGACGGCTTCCGACATCTGCTTCATGCTTTCGGTGTTGGTGTCGACCAGGGTCGACACCGCCGACATGCCGGACCCGAATTCTCGGCTTACGCCGATGATGCTGGTCACGACCGACGCAAAGCGCTGTGCCGCCATGACGCCGGAATTGAATTCGTAGCTCGCCGCTTCCATTTTGTCGGAAAGCTTGGACATGCTCGCGCCGAAGCCGTCCGCGTCCTTGCTCGCGCGCTGTATCCCGCGCGCGAACTCACCAGCGTTGATGGACAGCAGAACGCGCAAAGCCCCGATTTCTGCCGTTGCCATTTGATCAATCTTCCCCTGGTGGTGGTCCGTAGGCTTTGCGGTAAATTGCGTCGGCTTCGTCTTCGGTCATCGAGCGCTTTTTGCCCTTGAAGACCTTCTTCGGCATTTTCGCCTCGCACAGCCAGTGAAATTCTTGAGGCGTCATTTGCCAGAATTCTACAGGCGAGACCCACGCTTGCCCGACCGCGATTTTGTAAGCTTCTTCGACGAAGCGGTCGCGGCCGGGACGGGGTTTCCCGGCGGCACTGCTCCGGCGGCTTTGGCTTCCTCGGCGACCTTCAGGATCTTGTCGCGGGACCCCGCCGGAACCATCATGGCCATTAAGAGCGAGACGGCTTCGGCGACTTCCATTTGTTTTTCCGCGCCGGCAAACATCGCCGCGTAAACGTCTTCATGCACCACATTGGCGCCGGCATATCGAAGGACGGAAGCGAAGGCGCCGGCGAGGCGGGACAGCGGAACGGCCCCCCGCTCGCCGAAACGCTGAAGCTCCGGCATGGTCACATGGTCCTCGATGCGGGCGATCGCACCCATCATTTTGTTGGCAGGGATGGTATAGCTGACCCCTGCCCACTGAAAGGTCACGTCATCGAAAGCGCCCATGCTACACCGTCGCCGGTGTGTAGCTGATTACGCCGGTGCTGATCAATTCCGCCTCGAAGGTCGTGGCGTCATTGTAAGGTCCGGTGTCGGTGTACGACTGGAGATAGAACGTCCCGCTGACGATCCGGCCGTCCGGATAGGTCAGAAAAACGGGCTGCGTCCGCTCCAGGCTGAACCACGCGGCCGCAAGCCGGTCATCCTTGGTCACGCCGCTGATCGACACGGTGACTTCGTTCTGACCCGCCTCGGTCAGCACGACGCGCCAACCGTCGTTTTCATCCGACGTGACGTCGACGGCTTCGCCGCTGCATTCGATACCCTTTTCGCGGATGCCCGCGATCGTATCGCCGGGCGAATTACCGCCCCACTGGAATACGATGTCACGCCCTAGAAAACCGTCCATTTTTAACCCCTGGTCCAGACGATGAAATCCATCGCGACGCGCGTCGTATATTCCGCCGCGTTCGCTCCACTTTCCGGCAAGTCACGTTCTTCATCCAACATGATATAGCTGAAGTTTACGTCGCCGTGTACACCACTAAAAGCCGTCAGCCGCGCGCGCACCGCCTGCGCGAGATTCTTCGCCTCGGTATAGGTCATGGCGACGCTGTCGATCTGAACGCGCGCATCCTGCAAACCGACCTCGCCGTCGTCCGCATAGAGCGGCTGACCGCTGACCCTGGTCACGACGATGGCAGGGAACGCCGAGCCCTGCGCGCGCCGCGCCGGGTATACCCGCGTACCCACGATGGCGGCGATCGGCGCGTGGGTCAGCAGCAAATCGATCAACTCGCCTTCCATGATCGCCATGTGATTATCCCGTACCCTTCGCCGCTTTGCGCGCCAGCCGTGCCGCCGCCTTCTGAATCTCGATCCACAGTTGGTCTTTAATCGACTGTAGCACCTTGTCTTTTCCGCCGTCCCACGCCGGCCGCAAGAACGGGCGCGGGCTGATGTCCGTCGTGCCGAATTCCATCATGTGCGCCTGTGCGAGCGCGCCGGCGCCGACGAACATGATGACGTCGTTCGGGTCGTCGCGCTGAAACTGCGATTTCTGCCGACGAGTCAGCTTGTCGCTGACGACGATCGACCGGCGCAACCGACCGACCTCGACCGGCGCGAGCGATTGCGCCCGCTGCGCGATCGGCTGGAGCACCGATTTCGCGACCCGGCGAAGCACGTTCCGCGCGGTCGCGTCGGGAAGCTCGCGCAAGGCGACCTGAAGTTCGGCCAGCCCCTCGACCTCGATCGGATTGAAAAAATTCTGGAGTGCCATCAGGACACCTTGTCCGAGCGCGCGACCGCGTCGATTTCGATCCACTGGTTTCGGGTCCCGGTCGGTTCGCGAACGGCCGTGATGTTGAACGACCTGTCACCGAACTGAATGCGGTCCTTCACGTCGATCGTCGCGGCGAGGATCGAATATCGGATCGTGAACCGGGTCGTGATCTGTCCGCCGACTTCCTGTGCGCGGACCGCCTCGCCGGCGCTGGCGTCGTGCCGCTTCGCCCAAACGGTCGCGATCGCCGCCCACGCGTCCTGGACCTCATTGAAGTCGCCGGCGACGACTTGCGTGTTTCGCTCGATGGTGATCCGCCGATCGAGATCGCCGGCTTGAAGCTGTGCTGGCATGACGTCCCCCTAGCAGGCTGAACAACCGAAGCCTTCCCATGCCTCGGAATAGACCGCGCCGGCGGCCGCCGGATCATAGGCGAAGTATGCGCCGTAAATCTTGAAGGGCGCGATCAGCATTTCGACGCCGTGCGGCGTCGGTCCCGCGACCGTGCCGATTACCGACGACGTGCGGTGCTCATACCAGTCACCGACCATCAGCTTGACCGCCGCCTTGATCGTCGGCGGGACCGCGTCGTTCTCCGGTGAGCCCGCGCGATAGTATCCGGCCGTGAAGGTCACACGGACCTTATCGGGGTCGCTGGTGGCCAGCACGGAAGGCCATGTCACGCCGGACAGCGGGACGATCGCGCCGCCCTGCTCATTGCCGACGCCGATCGCGCGCCACTGACCCGCCTCGGCAAAGTTTTGCGGATTGCCCTGGTCGTCGAGATAGTCGAGGCTGACGACCTCGATCAGCGGCGGGAACGGAAGCGGAATCGAGCTGAGAAAGTTCGGGATCGAATAGCGGTAGGTTTGCGGCCGGAACGCCCGGCCGGTGATCCCCCAAGGCCCGTCAATCCGACCCTCGGCGGCGAGCATATAGGCGTCGATCACCTGATCGTCGTCGGTGTGATCGACGCGCAAATGCTGCTTCATCTCGGCGAGGCTGACAATCCGATCAGCCGGCGGATCAATCACTTCGAGCACAGCACAGCACCTCGCAGAAAATCGCTTTCTGCGAAATGTATAACACAGGGCGTCGGGCGCTGTATATCGAGCGCCGCCGATCGCGGCACCATCTTAGTCGATTTCGCCCGTTCCCGAAAGCGAATGCGTTTTTACTATTTCGCCCAACTCGTCAGTTCGGCGTGAAAGACATCGGCGAAATCGGCGCTTTCGTACCCCTTCAGCAGCGGATAACCGTCCGTCCAATGGATCACCGCCGGGTTCGTGTCGGAAGGCGGTTCGTGCAACACGGTATGCCCGACCAGATGGTTCCAACGCGGATGCAGTTCGCCGATCAGGTCGTCAGGCAACCAGCAAAACCGGTGAAGGTCGCGGCCGGCGACGCTGTTGATCAGCCCCACGGTCAGCCCGGCGTTCGCGGGATGATCGCAGTTGAACAGCATGACCGACGACCAGTTTTTCCGCGTGTACCGGACTTGCGCTTGCCCGTCCATCTTGACGCCTTCCGGCGGCTCGTGGCGGTGCTTCACGCACATGACTGCATATCGCGGGTCGTACAGGTCGAACAGCCGCGCAAGGTCCACTCTGGCCGCCATGTCGCAATCCATGAACAGCGCGAGCCCGCCGCCGGCGAGATGCGGGGTCAGGAACCGGCTGATCGCGAATTCCGTCGACATGCCGAATTCGCTGATCGTGTCCCATAGCTGGACATGCTCGCCGTCTTCGGTCGGGCGCGTCTCGGTCGGTCGCCTGTAAAGGCCCATGGCGCGGACTTCGTCGAGCGCGATCCCCCTGATCGGAATCTTGCGCGACAGGCGCCGTTCGATGCTGTGCCGGCACACCGCCAAGGCGACGGCATGCCGGCGATCGAACCCGATGAAGATCGACTCGCGCATTACGCCGCCACCGCGCCCGGATGCGTCATGCACACGTCGCCCGCCTTTTCCCACGCGACGACATATCCCCACGACGCGAGCAGGTCGACGGCCGCGCGCTGCTTCACGCCGTACCGCTCGGCGTTGTTCGGTTTCTGCTCGACCACCATGACGGGTTTGTCCCGCATGATGGTCTTCACCGCGCCTTCGACGACCCGCAATTCCCAACCTTCGACGTCGATCTTGATCAGGTCGACGTTATGAAGGTTGAGCGAATCCAGGCGGACCGATTGCGTGCGGTGAACATTGACATCGGCGACCGCGCCCGGCGGCGCGACGTGCCCGTTCCCGGAATTACTGGCGACCGTGACGATCATGATGTCGTCGTTCTCGGCGCCGGCCGCGACCTCATAGAGGCGGACGTTCGGACAGTCGTCGGTGTTGAACCGGAAATGCGGGATCAGCGCGGGAAGCGGCTCCAGCGCGATCACCGTCTTGAAGTGATGTGCGAGCACGCGCGACCATAGGCCGATGTGCCCGCCGACATCGAGCGCGACACCGCGCCGGTGTGGTGAGACCGCCAGCGCCTTCTCGATCTTGGCGAACTGGTAAGTCCCCTTGCCGGCGAACAGCGGGCTTTGCGCGAGATGGTCGCCGAAGTGCGTGTCGCCGAGCGGGACCGAGATTCCGGCAATGATGGTTTGTCCGGTCATGGTCACAGGGTCCCGCTTTCGACGGCGAGGTCCGGCGTCTTGCGCGCGCTCGCGTTGCCACTGTTCCATGGCGCGCGCCTGATCGAGCGTCGCCATCACGATGTCGTTCGCCGCGCCGGCGACGTGAGCGTTCATCGCGTAGGCGCGAAGGGTGTCGGGCGCGGCGAGGTCCTGACCACGGATCAGGAAAACCGGTTCGTCATCAGGGATCAGACCGGCGGGATCTTGGATGCGGTCATAATCCGCGCGCGCATGCTTCATCGCTTCCACCTCAAGCAATAGTCGTGTTTCATTCGCCATTCCAGGGTTGCGCCCCATCGCTGAAGCAGCGATATCGCGGCGAGCTTGTCCACACCATACCGGCCGTCGTGCTTTTGCTCCAGCACGATCACCGGCCGTTGCGCGCGGATCATCTTTTCGCCGCCGAGCAGCACGAAATATTCGAACCCTTCGACGTCCATCTTGATGAAGTCGACGTCGTCCCAACCGTACCGCTCGCAAATGTCGTCGAGCCGCACGACCGAGACTTTCATCGGACCGTCGTCGTCGAGATGCGCGGCGAGCCCGTCTTGCACCAGCCCGCGCACGCCGAGGACGTCGCCCACCGCCGCTTCCCAAGTCTCGACGTTCTCCAGGTCCGCGACGTTCTCGCACAGCGCGGCCGCGCTCGCGCGGTGCGGCTCGAAGCATGCCACCTTAGCGAACACCGGCGCGAGCTGGACGGCCCAAAGGCCGATATGCGCCCCGATGTCCAGCGCGCGCCTTCGCCCGCGCAGGAAGGGCAGGGCGGCCGCCAGCCGGTCGCCCTGGTAAGGGACACCGCTCCGGATGATCCGCTTCGCCTTGCCGTCCGTCTTGGGGTATTTCATTTTGCGACCCTGCCCTTTCACATAAACCGAGGACACATGAACACCAGACTTTCCGAAAAGCTACTGGAGCACATCCGCCCGATCCTGGACGAATACAAACCGGGTTCGATGCTCGACATCGGTTGCGCATCCGGCGTGCATAGCGTTGTCATCGCGCGATATTGCCGGGTCAAATATCTTGCTCTCATGGACGGCGACGGCTCCGGTGAAATCTTTCACGACTATCGCGAAGGCGCCTTGGCATGGAACAACGTCGCCGACGCGAAAGCATTTGCTGACATCCATCTCGACTGTCCTGTCGAAGCGTTCGTTCAGAACCCTGACCTGACCATACCGGTCGACCTGATCACGTCGTTCAAGTCTTGGGGGACGCATTACCCGGTGTCGGAATACATCCCCCTTGCGCAACGATCGCTGAGATCGGGCGGATTAATCATCACCGATTTCCGACCCGACGACGAACCGTTTAACGAGATCCAGGCGAAGGACTTCGTCGACGCCGGTTTCCGACTGGTCGACCGATTAGGCAAGTCCGGAAACCGGCGGAAACACGTCTTCGTCAAGATCTAAAGCCAATGCGCCTCGGTGCGGCGGACGTATCCTTTCGGCGTCCGCCCCTCCACCTTGAACTTGCCCTTGGCGTGGTCAAGGCGTTCGGCAAGGCGGGAATAGACGAAGGGGTGAGACGACCGCTTGCCGACCTTGCTCGACAGGCCGAACGGCGCCGGGATCTTGCCGCACCGGACCGCGTCGGTGACGAGTTGCTGAAGAACAAAGCTGTCGTGCGTCTCGGACAGGGTGAAGACGGCGTCGGTCTCATAGGTGGATCGGAACGCGCGCATGAACCAGTCGTGACCCGGATGCGTTTCGCGGAAGATCACGAACCCGCATTCCGGATACCACGACGCGCGGTCGAGCCATGCCAGATAGCTCGCCGGGTCCGGGAAGATCTGGTTCAACCATTCGAGCGTCACGCCGGCGTGCGTGATGACGTCGGCGTCGACCATGATCAGCAGGCCGGGCGCGGCCGCGCGGCACTCCAGCGCGGTGTCGGTCAGCGCCGCGACCTTGTGCGAGAACCGCACGCAATCGCGCCTGTAGCTGTATCCCTTGCCCTTGCGCTTATCGGTCGCGCCGAACCGGCGCGGGTCGGTCCCGTGTGCGTCCGGGTTCTCGGCGTGTCGCGCTTTCCAGGCGTCATGCCAAGCGGGAAGCCGGCGTTCGAAAACGTTCGGCGCCTGGACGTCAACCGAAAAGCCTTCCGCGTAAACGTTGAGCGTCGCGGCCGCCGGCCAGTGCTCGACGAAGGTCTGAACCATCTTCCGACCATAGTCGCGCCAGCCCTCGGCGTGACAGGTCATGACCAGTCTAATCCCCATAGGTCGCTCTTATCCTGAAATCTGACCGCGTGACGAACCGCTGAAGCTTCTGTTCCCACCATGCCGGCGGCTCGACGGTCAGATGGACGTTCTCGCCGTCCTCGAACGTCTTCCCGGCCGGGCGCGTGCTGATGTGGAAATAGGCGAAGGCGCGCCCGGTCTTGGCAATCGACGACATGATGTCAGCAAGGATCATGTCGAGGTCGTCGGCGTCGATGTGCTCTAGAACGTCCGTGCAAATGACGCCGCCGAAAACGCCCGGCGGCTTGGTGCTGATCTGGATCACGCCGGGGTCGTAGCAATGGGGCAGCAGGCCGCCCCATTGTTCATGCCGACGTTGCTTCAGGTATTGGAAACCCTTTCCCGACCCGTAATCTAACAAACGGTCAGGTTGAGCCCAATCGACAAGGCTCTTTATTTCGAGAACCTGAAGCTCGCCAATGTTTCCGGAGAAGTGTTTAGGGTTGTTCGTGTGGTGCGTTTCGTACAATTTCTTGTAATTGCGCTTTAATTTCATGAACGCCCCAACCTTGCGAGATTTCGCTTAACCGGAATTGGCAGTATGCTAAGCTCGACAGCAGCGAAAGACGCCCCCCGTCGTCTGCTAAGTGAGGCGCCTCGATCTCGTCAAGCCGTGTGGACGAGATCGGGCGCATCACCGCGTCGCCGGTGACGATCGACGGTATTCCGGCCAGCACCGCTTCGAAGCACGCGTTCGAGCCGAACGTGACCAGGACGTGAGCCCCCTTCAGCAGATCATAAATCGACTTGTGCCGCGACAGCGTCGTGTCGGCAACCGGCGCAACGTCCGCCATCGACGGCTTGGGGCGATACCAGATCCGGCGCGAGCAGCCGGCCGCGCGCAGGTCCGCCACGACGCCGGCGATGTAGTCCGCCGGGTCCGGAAGATCGTGGGCGTCATAGTATTTGCGGCCGCCGCCGGCGATGATCACATGCCCGTCAGGCGTCGGCGCGCGCCACGGTTTCGGGTTCCACCCGCATTTGTCCATGCGCGCGCGCGGGCGGACCAGCTTGGTCAGATAGTCGGTCGGCTGGTGCGCATCGATCGAGACGCGCCACCAATCCTCTTTCCGGTCATACCCCTTGTCGAAGATCAGCACGCGCTGACCCGCCGCCTTGCACGCTTCGCGCAGGTCGATGGACTTGAGTCCGACCATCACCGCGACGTCGGCGTCGATCGGCGCCGCGACATCGTTCGACGTCACCACCAGTTCGTCGCCGAGCGCGGCCGCGCCGGCGGTCCAGGCGTCGCGAAGCGGCGCTTCCCGGCTTTTGCCGGTCGAGACATAGAAGGCGAATTTCATAGCGTCACCAAAATCTTGAGAGCGATTAGAATGCAGACGGCAAGCCCGCCGATCGCCCAATAACCGCGCCGGCGGTCACGACGGGCGTCGATGAAGTCCTTCGCGCCTTCGAGCGCGTCCAGGTCGCGCGACAGGCTGGTGTAGCGCGACAAGTCGTCGTCGAACTTGCCGTCGATGAAGTCGCGGTCGAGCTGGACCCGCGCCGGCGAGCGCGACCGATTATGGACGAGCATCGGTCCACCTCACGGAAACCGCCGACCGCGTGACCACCTCGCCGGGATCGTGCTCCATCGCGTGGAGCGCCTTCACGAACAGCCGGCCGGTCACGAGCAGGCGAACCCGGTCGAGGAAGTCGAACCGGATATGCGTCTCGGTTGTCGCCCAACACGGTAACCGGTCGGTTACGTCGACCGGCAAGTCCGGGACCGCGCCGCGATCGAACCCAAGGGCGCGCAAGAACCGCTGGAGCCGCGTGGGCGTGAAGGCCATCGCGTACCCGCGCGCGGGCGCTCCGGCCGCCGGCGGCGCTGGATTGTCATTGTGCATCGATCAGGCTCCGAATGTGAGACCACGCCGCTCCGGTGCGCATCTCCGGCGGCGACCATTGCGCGTATGCGACGTCGGCGAGGATCTGGCGGCGCATCGGCTCGGCGACGATCGGCCCCATCATGCGGACCGCGTCCACCGGGTTCGAGCACGACACCAGCTTGCCGACGCCCTTTCGCGCATAGGTCGGCACGCCGGCGACCAGGGCGTCGACCGCGACGTTCGAATGGTGGCTGACGACGATCGCCGTCCGCTTCAGGACCTCGGCGATCGGCTCGCCGGCGTCCAGGTTCGCGGGCTTAGGTCGGTCGACGATCTCGGTCGTCGGGAACGCCGCGCGCAAGGTCGCGACGGTCTCGGCTTCCCATTGACCCGGCCGGAACCCATGCGTCCCGGCCGCCTTCTCGGACATGCCGCACACCAGGACCGCGCCGGCGTGCTGCTCGCGATTGGGCGCGACCTCGATCCCGAGCGCGTCCCATCGGTCGGATGGACACAGGGTCCGCATTGTGTCGGCGGTGTCCCAACTGTTCACGGCGAGCCGGTGATGACCGTCGCGGGACCCGCCCTTGTCCTTCGACGGCTTCCGGTTGAAATAGCCCATATCGAAATAAGCATAGTGGGCGCCGGCGTGCCGGTACGCGGTGAAGACGGGTTCATGCACCCAACCATACGCGATCGCGACGTCGCCGAGCACGGCGCGCCCGGTTCGCTGGTCGGTGATGATCTCGGCGGCGATGCCGTGGCGCTTCAGCCCGGTTTGCATCGCCTCGGCGATGTGTCCGGCGCGGCCGTGGCGGGATACGGCGAATAAATGAACTTTCACAGTTCGGGCCCCAATTGTAGGTTGTGGACGGGTTCGGCGGCGAATATCAGTGATTGCATTTCAGAAGGGTGCGAAAGGCGGTCCCGGCGGCGATGTCGGCGATCGGCCATTGTGACCATGCCATTCGTTCGAGCATCGGACCGCGATCGCCGAGGAAGGGGTTTTCGACGCCCTGGTCGATGCCGAAGCGCGCGGCCGGCGCGCCGATCCATCCGGGAAGTTCGTGGAAGGCGGGAACGCCGAGCATGATCGCTTTCAGCGCCGCGCCTGATCCCCAAGTCACGACGGCGTGACAGCCCTCCAGCGCGGGCGCCAGCGGCTTAGCCAAGGACTTGAGACCAGGATGCGCGCGGATGCGCACCGGCCGCGCCGTGACCTTGGCGAGCCGTTGCGCGATCAGGCGCGGCCAAGACTGCGGCATGGCCACGCCGGGCGCCCCAATGCCGCGTTGCGGCAACACCAGGATGAAGGACCCTTCAGCCCGCCACGGCGCCACGGCTTGGCCCATGGACGGGAAGCGCGGCTGGTCCTCGATCCACCAGCGCCCGACGCCGTTATGATGGTCGAGCGCGAGCGAAAACCACTGATGCCCATGGTCGTCGACGGCGTCGGTGTACCCGTTTTCCGCGACGATGATCGGCGACCCGGCTTTGGTGTGGCGGGTCGCCTCGAACTGGAATTGCGCGCCCCGATTCCAGATCACCAGGACGTCGTCGGCGGCTATGCGCTGGAGCGGCTTCGTCCGCACGGTGTACCCGAGCGCGGCAAGGCCGCGAATAAAGGCATCATGCCGATAATGGACGTTGTCCCGAATCAAACAGACGGCTGTCGGCATATGGAAAAGCCCTTAATTTACTGACCGGCGACAGATTCAGGACCTCGATCCCCCATGACTTCAGCGTTCCCGCCGCCCGGTCGAGGTCCATCGCCCATCGCCTGAATTCCGCGCCCGTGGGATTGCGCAAAGTCTTCGGGTGGTCAGGGTGCCAATGCGCCCCGCAATAATCGAAACCGACAAGCAAGATCCGTCGCGCTCCAAACTGCGCGGCGAGATTAACGGCCTGATATCCGCTGTTACCACCGAACCCGACCGTCCCGATCGGTCCGGCGACCATTTCCGTCAGCCTGCGATCTTTGGGATCGCGGGCAATCTTGACCGCGTGAACGCTCGCGTCGATGTATCTGATCGTCTCGTCAGCACAGAAGCGCCAGCCCTTGAAGCCGGTCGCCTTGTAGTGCTTCCAAAATCCGGCATCGGCCGCGTACAGGCATTCGGCCCATGGGACTAGCTGGTAAGACCGATTGACCGCGATCACCCGGAACGAGCCCGGCGTGATCGCGGTCATGATGCTTTCGGCAGATTGCCCGGCCGCGACGACCGCGACCGTTTCGCCTCGCCAGTCCGGGAAGGTGCTGCCTATTGGGCCAAAGGGTCCGAGCCCTCGGCGGCCGGCTTGTTGGACGGGCGGCCGCGCGGCTTCGGTGCGGGCGCCGGCGGCGCGGGCGGTGCTGGTGGTGCGACGGGCGCCGGCGTCGCGGCCGTGTCGGCTTCAGGCTCCGGAGCCGGCGGCGCGGGCGGTGCTGGTGGTGCTGGTGGTGCGACTGGCGCGGGCGGCTGGACCGATGCGGGCGCCGGCGGCGTGAACGGCATCTGCGGCGCGACATACTCGTCGATCCGCTCGACCTTACCACGGCGTTCCCAACGCGTGGCGCTGGCCTCGGTCACGTCCATGACCGTCCCGACCTTGATCGTCTCCCGACGATCGTGATGTTCGATCGTCGCCGGCTCAATGAACCTAATTTTCGGCATGATATGACCCACCAGAAAAGGCCGGCACGATCGCCAGCCGGTAAGTATTGGGAAAACCGTCCCGACGATGGATCTCCACCGCCGGGGTCGTTCGGAAAGGCGATCGACGGTTAGTCGGCGATGCCGCTGTCGACCGGGAAGCCTGCGTTGCGCGCTTCGTGGAGCAGGATCACGACCGCGAGCACGTTCGACGCGGCGTTGCCGATTTCGACCTCGACCACGTCGAAGCCGCCATCGATATCGAGGTCTTCGGCCTTGATGTCGATCATGTAGGCATCGCGCGTGCCGTTCGTGGCGTCGGTCGTGAAGGTGTTCGCCGCCACAGTGAATTCAGCCCAGTTATTCACGGGCGCCGCTTGCGAGCCAACGGCAAGCGAGCGGTAAGCCTTGGTGAATTCCAGGACCTTTTCGACGGACGGGTTATCGTCGACTTCCTTCGCCTGCTTCAGCGCGATGGCCGAACCGTTCGCGGCGCCCTTGTTCTGAAAAATCAGCACGCTGGCGCGCTGGAAATTCTTCATGCTGAAGCGCTGAACAGTCGAGCTAGACGGTGCAGCAGCACCGAAGCCGAAGACAATGTCGTTCGACTCCAGGAAGTGTTCGTTCTTTACGCCCATGGGGGCAGTCCTCTTTAAATGATGATCACAGGGCCGATTTAGGCGACCGGGATTAGCCGGCCGCCGTCATCAGAGACTAGGTGCGATCTTCGAGCGTGACCGCCCAAGAACGGGTCATCGAACCGAACTGCGGCGTGATGACGTTGTTCCACATCGGCTGACCGGTGATGCGGAGAACAAAGCGGAACGCGGTGATGTCCTGATCGAAATAGAGATGGATCGAGACGTCGGTCTTGATGTCGCGGCCCTTGGTCAGGGTCATGTACTGCGACAGGTCGGTAAGGATGATGTCACCCTTGTCGCCGAGCGTGCTGGTTGCCTCGACCGGGATCACCGGACGACCCTTCAGCGTGCTGTACGGCGATGCGGACAGGCCGCCGGCCGGCATGTACAGCGGGACGGGATGACCGCCGGCCGCATCGGGGAAGGCGAGGAAGTCGAGCTGAGACTCGATGTCCTGGTTGATCAGCCACACGGCGTTGCGGCGCAACGGCGCATAGAGCCGGTTCCACATCTTCGAGATGTTCATCGCGACGATGCTGTCGGCGTTCTGCGACGTCTCCTTCGAGATCGTCACCAGCGAACCGGCGGTCAGGACGCCGAGCGGCTGACCGACGCCGGTCCCGCGAATGAGCGCCGTGTTCAGCTTGCTGGTCATCTTGACCGGCGCCTTCGCACGAAGCCAGCTTTCCAGGCCGGGCGCGTCTTCCAACAGTTCGTCGGTGACGGGAACCAGACAGATCAGCTTGTTCAGACGGGCGTTCTTGGCCTCGAAAGCGGGCTTGGACGGGGTCTTGACGCCGCCTTCGCTTTCCCAATAAGCCTGGATGCCGCCGGCGCTGGACGTATCCCAAGGCGCCGTCTCGTCAGCCGGGATCGTCAGGCCGTTGCCGGACGTCACGAGCTGTTCGGTGCGGGACACTAGGGACTCTTCGCCGAGCACCTTCGTCCAGATCTGGTTCCGGAAATCGGGCGGGACCAGGAAGCCGCCGTCGCCGCCGGTGCCTTCGTTGCCGAACGTCGTCGTGGCATTGTGCAGACGCTCGCGAGCGTCGGACCCATCGGCACCCTTGCCGACCTGCGCGACGCGGACGGTCTGCGCAAACAGGCCGAACGAGCCGAAGCCGAAGGTGGCTTCATCGTTGCGGTTCTTCGGCGAGGCCGGCACGGTGTTGCCGCGACGCGGTGCGGGCGTCTGGTTGCCACGGGCGCCGCGATTGGTCTCCGGCTCCGGCCGGGTCTGGCGGCCGGGCGACGGCGCGCGAACCACGGCCGCGCGGGCGGTGATCTGCGTTTCGAGCCGGTCAATCTGGCTCTTGAGTTCCGCGACCGTCTTCGCTTCGTCGTCGGTCAGGTCGCGGTTATCGTCATCGGCGGCCGCGACGATGGCTTCGGCTTCCGCCTGCGCGTCCGCCTGTTCCTCGCGAAGCGCGACAAGACGATCTTGCGCGTCGTTCGTGATCCCGTAAACGATCAGGCCCGCCGGGATTTCCGGAAAGTCAGGCATGACATGAAGCCGTTTGGCCATGTGTTGCAGTCCTCTGGTTAGCCTTTGCCCATCAATGCCATGACCTTTTGGCGGTTCGGCCGCAAGTTCACGGGTACGCTAGTATAATTCCAAACGGGCGAAACGACAGCTTTCGCTTTCGCTTCATCCTTGGTCTTGTTCCTGACTATGTCCGTCACGAACCCGGCGTCAAGCGCTTCGTCGCCGGTGAACCACGTTTCAGCGTCCATCCATTTCTTGATCTGCTCGGCTTTCGCGCCGGTGCGCGCCGTGTAGGTGTCCAGGATGGTGCGATTAATCGTCCGCAAAAACACGGCCGCCGCGTCGAAGTCCTCGGCTCCACCGCGCGCGATCATCTGCGCATTGTGGATCATGAACATCCCGCTTTCGGCGATCGTGATCTTGTCGCCCGCCATCGCGATGAAGGTCGCGGCGGACGCCGCAAGCGCGTCGATGTGGACTTCGATCTTCGCGCCGTGCTGGACCAACAGCGTATAAATGGCCCGCGCGTCATGCACGGCGCCGCCTTCGCTGTTAATTCGCAGGTCGATCACGTCGACCTTGCCGAGGGACTTTAATTCCTTCGCGAACGAGTTGGCGGTGATGCCGTCGCCGAACCAGTCCATCCCGATCGCGCCGTAAATCATGATTTCGCCGCGCTTGGTTTTCGCGTCGGTGATGCGCGCGGTCACGGTTCCGGGTTTCTCCAGTTCGGGCGGCGTGAGATTGTAGGTCCACATATCCCCGTATTCGGCGCGGAGCTGGTTAGGCGTCTTTTTTAGTTTGGGCATTCTGATAACCCCTGATCAGCTTGGCGACCGTTTTTTCAGAAGTACCAAATTTCTCCGATATTTCCTTATATTTTTTACCACCCGCCCGCATTTCGGCCATGTGTTCGACCTGCCGCGCCAGCAATGCCGGGTCCTTCGACAGGGCGCCGATCGTCAGCGGATCGACCGCGTCGGGTCCGGTGATCGCCGGCGCCGGCTCGACGGTCGCGCGAACGACCGTGCATCCGATCTCAGTCCGATCCGATCGAGCGAAAATCAACCGCTCGCCTTCCATCTTCACGGAAACGATTTCCGGTGCGTCGCGGCCGTGCGACACCACCTTGCCGATCTTCGTCACCTCGCCCGACTGCGCAACCCGCACAAGCTCGCCGTCCTGGTCGATCATGAACCCGGAAGGCATTTGACCAAGCGAGATGGTCACACGGCGAAGCATGTCCGTCACATCGGTCGCGATCTCGGCGCCGGCGTCGCGGCATGCTTCGATCACCTTCGCGAGCCCCTGGACCTCGGCGCCGATCGTCCGCGCCGTTTCCTCGACCTGCTCGATCCGCTTGGCGTCGTCGACCGACATCTGACTCATTTCGCCGAATTGCGCGGCGAGGTCGTCGACCATGGTTTTAACCTGGTTCCCAACCGTCTCGACCGTCTCGGCGAATTGATCAGCCTCATCCGCCCGCGCCTTGATGATCGCGCTCACCGTGCCGGAAAGATCGTTGCAATGGCTCATCGCTTCGGCCGCGCGCGTGCGGGCGGCGTCGGCGACCTCACGCGCGGCCGTCACATGACCGTCGAGCTTCCCGAGCTGGTCCGCAAGCCCGGCGTCTTCGCTGCTCGCCGTCGAAGCGTAGTCCTCGACCAGATCCTTCAGTTCGGACACCTTGTCGCCGAACTTCGCCGCCGCGTCCTCGACCCGTTCTTCGAGCGTGCCGAGATTGGCGCCGAGCCGGTCGACGTGCTCGGTCACGACCGCGGCGAGCTTCGAATTCGCCGCGGCGTTTTCCGAGTTCGCCGCGGTGAGGTCGGAATGCCCCTTGGTCAGCGCGGACACCTTGCCGCCAAGGTCCTCGCCGATATCGTTCACGTCGGACGCAAGGGCGTCGAGCTGGCGCCGCGTCGCGGTGTGCGTCTCGGTCAGGTCGCCGAGACCGGTCGCCACCGTCCGGACTTCGTCGCGGACCGCCTCGGCGATATCCCGCGCGGCGCCGGCGGCCGCCTCCAGCGCTGTGACCTTCTCGACGGTCATGTCGGTGATCAGCTTGATCGAATGTTCGTATCCGGCCGCGACCATCTCGCCGACCTTCGCGACCGTCTCATGCACGGACGGCAAGGCGTCGATCCGCTTGTCGGTCGCGCGGACGTTGTCGACGATCTCGGCGCGACCCTTGATCAGCGCTTCGACCTTGCCGGCGATGTCGGTCAGGTCCGCGCGGATCTCGCTCGCTTCGTCGCGAATGCCGGCGATGTTCTGACCAACCAGCCCTTTCGCCAGCAGCGCGTAATCATCCGCCTGTTTCTTGGTCAGCGCGGCGATCAGCCCGTTCGCGTCGGCGAGCGCTTGGGTCAGGTCCGCGACCTTCTTCGCCTGCGCGGTGACGACGATCGTGACGCTGTCCACCAGCCGGGCGAACGCCCCTTGCCAGTTCGTCGGGATCATCGGCGCCGCGATCGGCTCCAGACCAACCGCCGAGGGATGCACCGGCGCGACGGCGATTTTCTTAATGGCCATGATGTTCCACCATGCGGTCGAGCGTGAAAAGGGCGCGATGATATTCGTCGGTCGTCTCGGCGCTCTCGGTCTGCTCCCGTTCGGGATCAGCCGGCGGGTCCTCGGCTTCGTCTTCGTCCGGTTCAGCCGGGTCCGGTTGCCCTGGTGCGGGCGCCGCCGGCGCGACAGGCTTCGGCGGGTCCTCGCCGATCTTTTCGAGCGTCGTGTACTGGCCTTGCATCACGCGCTTTTCACCGCCGCCCGACTTGCCGATCAGCGGCAGATCTTCGAGCGCCAGAATATCGTCGGCGTGGAAGACACCGATCTCGCGCAAGCCCCGGAAATACTCCAGGCGGGTTTTCGTATCGCCGCGCAGCACGGCGTTTAGGTTCATCTTGTTGACGAGCCCGGCGCGGTTCTGACCAAGCAATTTGTATTCGGCTTCGTCCTCGAACCGGCGGACCCACGGGACCAGTGAATCCATCACGACTTCGATGGATTGATGTTCGATGTTCGAGAACGTCGCATTCAGCAGCTTGTAAATTTTATGCGGCGGGACGCCGAACCATCGACAGACCTCATCGATCAGGAATTGGTTCGTCTCGATGAACTGACCCTTGTCCGGATCGACGGTCAGCGCCTTGTATTCCATGTCGGCATCGAGAACGGCCGTCTTGTTGGCGTTCTTCGTCCCGCCGTACATCGTCCGGAATTTCTTCTCGATCTCGGCGAGCCCTTCAGGCGTCAAAGGCTTCTTCATGGTCACAATGCCGGCCGGCGTCGCGCCGTTGCCGAAGAACCCGGCGCCGAATAGCTGGACGGCTTTCACCCAGCCCAGGCTTTCAGCCGCATAGGCCATGACGTTCATGCCGACAGGACCTTCGCCCATGCCGCGCAAATGGAACATGAACGCCGCATCGAGGACGGTCGGCGGTGCGGTCCCGTTGTCCACGGTATAGAAAAGCTCCAGGGTATCGGGGTCGCGCATCACACAAACGCGTTCGGGATGAATCGGGAACATGCCGACCGGGCGGTTCAGCACATCGCGATCGATCTCGGCGTAGGCATTGCCGTGGCGCAACGCCCAATGCATCATCGTTTCGCGAAACTGAAACGATGAATATTCGGGCGACGGGCGTTTGATGACCCGTTGCGCATTGACCGACAGGCTGACCGGAAGCTTCGTCACGTCGTCGATGATATTCCACGGCAAGGCCGCGATCGACTGCGACAAGAACCGGATGCACGCCCAAACCGCCGAGATCGTCAGCGCGTTGTCGCCGGTGATGCGCACGCCCGCCCGCGTCTTGCCGGCGAAGAAGATCCGCGACGTCGCGGAATGGTACTGATCGTCGCGCGTGACCCGTGCGACCGGCGCTTCAGCCCGCGCCCGCGCCAGCCGGCGCCGGGCTTGCTTCAATCCAGCCATGTTCGCAAATCCTGTGTTTGGTGGTCAAGGTGTCGCCGGCCGCGACCGCTTCCGCGTCCACCCGGCGCGAGAAGCGGACGGCGTCGGCGGCGTCGTATGCCCATTTGAACCGACCGAGCCCGTCGACGCCCGACATATACAGCGGGCGGTCGGGCTTCGAGCCGCCGCACTCGATCACCCAGGCATGGATCATGCCCGCCGGCGTCTCGCATGTCGCGACTGGTGCGAAGCGCTCCGGCTGGTCGAACAGCTTGCGAGCGCGGAACCACCATTCGCCGGCGTCGTCGAAATAAGCCGCCATCGGCATCAGGTCAGCTTCCGCGCGACCGTATGCGGCGAACTGGTACAGCTTGCCCGACCGGACGTGAAGGTGTGTCGGGCGAAAGCGCGCCATCAGCGCGGCGCCTTCATGCGGTCAGTCGTCATCGTCCTGATCTTCTTCCCATTTGCGGAACCGGAGCACCATGGCGTCGTAAAGCGGATGCGTCGGGTCGTTCAGAATTTTGTAGTCGATTTCTCCACCCGGCGCCAGCGCGGCGGCGACGGCGCCGGTTCTTTCCGCTTCCGCCTGCGCGGCGGCTTGGGCGGCCGCGTTCGCCGCGCCGATCTTGTTATACACGCTGTCGTCGTCGGGTTCGTTCAAGGTCGCCAGTCCTACAGCCATGGCGGCCGCGACCGCCGGGTCGATGCGGCTGGTCGCCTTGTCCTTCATGAAGCGTTTGAGCCCGGCCGGCGAGGTCCAGAACACGGCGCCGGCGACGGCCGTCCGGAGCGGGAAATTCACATGGACCCGCAAACGACCCTCTAGCAACAGCGTTTCGAACTTGTCGACCGATCGCGGCATGAACAGGTCGCTGTCGCGGCGATAGCTCACGCCTTGCGGATGGTCGTGGAATTTGCACGCCGGCGGGTTGAGGTCGTTCCAATCCTTTTCGAAATCACGGATCAGATATTGATCATACGCGACGCCCTGGACGTCGAACATTTTCACGTCCTCGGCGAGGTCGTCGGCGACGATGTCCAGGCGGATCACCGGCCCCGGCGTCCCGACCATGTGCTTTTTCTCGACCCATTGGTCATAAGGCGCTCGGTCGAGCTTGGCGCGCTCCAGCATGGTTTCTTCCGGCGTGTAGCTCCGAACGAACAGGATGTAACACGGCTTCGTGATGAACTGACCGGGCGTCTTCCGGTTCTCGACCAGCTTGTGACCATCCTCGAAAACCCAGGCGGTCGCGGTCAAGTCCTTGGTTTGCGACAGGTCGAGCCCGCCCCACGCCTTGCGCCCGCGCATGTCCTCGATCTTCAGCGTCCGGTCTTCGCAACTTTCCCATTTCTTCCGGCTGATCCAGGCGGTCGCCGAGTCGGTCCAAACGCAAAAATGAAGCCGCAAAATGTTGTTTTGCTTGCCGGCGATGTCCTTGGCCTGCTTCACGACGCCGCGAAGGTATTCTTCGGTGATCGTGACGTCGAGCAGCGGGTTCGCCTTCTTCCACGTTTCCGGCTGGTCGAGCGGCTTGTCACCTTCATCGAGCGAACAGACATAGGCGAAGGTTTTGTCGTCCTCGACGTTGCCTTCGCACACCGCGACCGCGTGTTCATGTTCGGCCCAGCACACGGACTTACGGTCGGACCCGCTGTTCGTGATCATGATCAGCAACGGTTGCTGGCGGAATTTAAATCCGCGCTCCAGCATCTCGATCACGCCGCCGTCCGGATGTTCGTGAAGCTCATCGCACAAGGCCATGTGCGGGCGCGGACCCGATCCGGATCGCGACTTTTCCCGACTGATCGGCCGGAAAAACGACAGGCTTTGCGGCGGGGGGATCACCGCCATGTTGTAGACCTTCTGGTTCCCGGCGTACTGGATCAGCGGGTCGTCTTCGTCGTTCCATTCCGGGACCGCGCGCGCCATCTTCACGGCATCGTTGAACAGGATGGACGCTTGATCATAGGTCGCGCCGGCGGAATAGATCTGCGCGCCCGGCTCGCGGTCCCATAGCATGCCGTAAAGGCCCATGCCGCCGACCATCGGCGACTTGCCGTTGCCCTTCCCCATCTCGATGTATGCGCGCTGAAACCGGCGGACGACCTTCCCTTGGTCGTTCTTCCGCTTCCACCCATAGATCGACCCGATGATGAACGATTGCGAGATGTGGAGCCGGAACGGCTGGCCATCGAACTGACCTTCCGCAAGCCGAAGCCGGCTCTCGAAAAACTCATAGACCAGGGCGGCCGCTTCCTGGTCGAACCACAACCCGCGCCCGCCGCCGTACTTCAGGTCGTTCAGATGGCGTTGGCACGCCATGCGGACATACGGACCCGCCACCTCGGCGCCGGTCAGCACCAGGATCGCATAAAGCGTCACCGGGTCGAGCGGCGCGCCCGCGCCGAGGAATTCCGACACCGTCGCCGGTTCCTGGATCAATGGCGCGTGCATGTTCATGTCTCGAACGGTGCCCAGATGACCCGAGGATCGCCGCCGGCGGCTTTGAAGCCTCGACAGTAGGCGAGGACGTCGCCGGCGTCGAGCAGGCCGCCACACGCCGCGCAGGTCCACCGCTGGCCGAATTCCGTGCGGTCCGGGAACCGGTGACGCGGACAGGCGATCAGCCGGGCGGTGTTCGCCTGGACCTCTCGCCAGATCGTCCCGACGTCGATGCGGTGTCCGTTCGTCATTCGGGCATGCCTCCAGAAGCCCCCAGGATGGTCACAGGGCGGCTTGCGTCGTCGCGGGCGTCTTCCTCGGCGGAACATGCCGAGCACCAGCCGACGCCCAACGGCGTCCGGCACACGTCACACTGCGGCGCCGGGTCGCGTTTGGTTGCGCCGCTAACCTTCTTCACGATCTTGAAGCCGACCTTCATCACCGTGACCGCCTTGTCGAGGCGCTTCAGGTCCTTGTCGGTCAGCGCGCGGTCATCGGCGTCGGTGATCCGCTGCAAAAGCTTCTCCAGCCGACTGCATGCCTTCCGCAACTCGCGGTAGCTGGTGACGATCTCGGTCATCGCCTCGCCTCGCCGGTCGGTCATGCGATTTCCAGGGTGAACGTACGGACGTCGCGGGCGTCGCGGGCGGTGAGGGTCAGCAGCGGGATCACCGCGTGCCCGGCCGGGATCTGGTCGCTGACATTGTTCGACACGATCAGCCGGACGTCGCCGTAGCGCTCGCACCGGGCGGACCCGATCACGCGCCAGTTCGTCGGCAGGATGACCGGAAGGTCGCGGAGCTTTTCCGCCGAGACGTCGAGCAAGCCAATCATGACGCCACCTCGCCGGCTGACTTGGGTCGGGCATACAGACCGGGCGTGTCGTCGACCTCGACCTTGACCGTCCGCGTGTCGCCGTCGTCGACCACGGTCATTTTCATACGCTTCAAATGAAAGGCGAAACCATTGTGACGTTCGTTGTCGGTGTCGGTGATGACCAAGCGAAGATGGTTCGAGGCTGTCGGCAAACTGCCGATCACCTTCCATTTGCGCGGAAGAACGTCGCGGATGTCGACGGTCATCATATAATCCAAGGTAACGTCGAGATAACCAATCATTGGCGGGTTTCCATTATCGATCGAACGATGGCGGGAACGATACCGATCGATCGAAATCCGGCATCGTAGGCGACTAGTAAAATCTGACCGGCTATCCACGACGCAACGATGAACATCGCGATGCGACAGGCGGTCCGGATGGTCACGGCTTCCACCCGCCGGGCTTGGACATCGTCTTTCCTGACGACGTGCGGCCGCGCGACAGGGGCGTCATTCCCAATTCCTTTAGAATGCGCATTTGTGTCATGGCCAGCTTAGTGTCGGCGGGATAATCCTCGGATTCGATGGTCATCCTGCAACCAAGTTCCATGGACAGACGATCAGCTTCGGTCAACCATGTGCCGATCCCAACCATCCACATCCACAAACGAAGGTATCGTTCATTAATTACGATCCACGGTGCGGGCGGACCGATCTTCAAATCATCGTTGATCCGTTCGTTCTTCGACGCATATCGTCCAGGATTAATCGACGCCGATCCATCGACGACCGCAAGATGCAACGGCTTCGGTGATCCTTTCGTCATGACGGAAACATTCAACCTCCAGGTTCAGTGAAATTGCAGCGTTGAGTTTTTGTG